>Ga0315280_10001682_pt1 | contig 37415 bp, 41 predicted proteins | sample YL17G06_40_MG_FD_203697 | JGI IMG/M metagenome (GOLD analysis project Ga0315280, IMG submission 203697) | Sediment microbial communities from Yellowstone Lake, YNP, Wyoming, USA - YL17G06_40 | ecosystem: Environmental > Aquatic > Freshwater > Lake > Sediment | place: USA: Wyoming | collected... | reverse complement strand
GAACACTAGGCGAATGCCGAACCGCAGTCATCGACTGGAAGGGAATACGAGGGCCGGACCGAGCCAAACTTCTAGACGCTCTGAAGAAAATGAATGTCGAAATCGTGCGAGTTTAGTTCAAAGGTTTACGTATGGTAATGCATTTATATCCTTGCGGTATGTCTGTGGTATTGGTAATGGGTTACTATGGGCGGAGATTGGGCTAAGAGCTTTTTGGAGCTCAAGGAGAGGGAGGGTGTTTCACGTAATACGCTGATCCTCTATCGGTCAATCTGCAAGACCATCCGAAACCGCTACGACTTAGATTTGGCGATTTGCACGCCTCAACAGTTGGATGAAGCGTTCACTCGAATGCGCCGACAGATGAGTGATAACTACTATTGCCAATGCGTCATTGTCGCCAAATCGGTGCTGAAACACATCAACAGGAAGAAGTTTGCTAATCGTCTTGTCAAACCCAAACGCCCAGATAGGGCGACATTAATCAAAGAGCAATTGCTAAGTCCCGAAGAGAGGAAGCAGCTCATCGAAAAATCTCCCACGCCGCCGGATAGATTGCTGCTTGAATTGTTGGATGAGCTTGGTGCTAGGAGAGGCGAGTTAGCGAACCTGAAAATGAAGAGTGTGCAGTTCGATGAATATGGGGCCATCTTAACCTTGACTGGTAAAACGGGCACCAGGCGCAGAAGAGTCTACGCAGCCGTGCCGGATCTACGGGCCCACGTCAACAATCACCCAATGAGGGACAACCCGGAAGCTCCCCTGTTTCTGAGCTCGGCTGGCCAGGGCTATTCAGGGAACACGATATGGCGACGAGTTCGAGCTTTAGGGTTGAAAATTCTCAGTAGACCAATTCATCCCCATCAATTTCGTCACAGTCGGGCCACAGAGGACAGCCGTCACTTCACGGACAGAGAATTGATGCAGCTCTACGGTTGGCGGGATCCAAACACGGTGAGTGTCTACTCTCATCTCAGCATGAGAGACGTAGAGGACAAAGACCTAATGGTTCACGGATTCAAGTCGAAAGAAGAAATCCTACGCCCAATCAGTCAAGCTCGGAGATGTGGAAGGTGCGGGGGAGAGAATGCTCCCGTGGCCATGTATTGCGCTAAGTGCGGGGAGGTCTTGGCAACTCAAGATTTAGATAAGCTCATGGCGGATAGGAAGTTCATGGAACAGTTCGTGAACCATCCCACGTTTCAGGATACTTTAAGGAAAGCGTTGGCGGTGAAAGCATGAAAGAGGAAATGGGCCGAGACCTACTGAAAGCTCTACAGATCGCGTTCTATGCCATCGGCGCTTTCGTGTTCGTGATGTTCTTCACGTTTCAGTGGCTCCCACTGGCTTTGATATGGTCTTACGTAGTTGATTCGATTGCCCACGGAAACATGTCGATAGGTGTGCCTCTCTTCATGGCAGGCATTCCGCTGGCTTTATTTTCGGCAGGATTCTTCGCAGTAAGAACCGTTCAATTCATCGAGAAAATACCGAGAAAAAAGAGGGAAGTTTAGATGGGTTCGTTGCGTGAACTCAGGCTCCGGATGCTAGTGGCGGTGTCGTTAGCGGATTGTTGAGTTGCACGTAGCCTACTCGTATGAAGTATTGCACGGGTGGGCTAAAGTTCGGTGTGTCTGATTGGCCGAAATCTGCGTATGCTGAATCAGCTTGGTTTGACTTGCCTAGCGTCGTGACCTTGTAGGTTACGACGATATACCAGCCGCTTGTTGCGCTGAGATTCAAACCTGTCCAGACGTCCCAACGTCCAGCTTCAACATTGACGGTTTGAAATGCGTTCGCTTGGTAGAGCAGTCGAGTGTTCGAGTATTTGCTGTGACCTGCGCTGTCAAAGACCTGAACAGCAACCTCGATTTTTGCACCGTAGGAGTCGCCGACAAGTTGACCGCTAAGGTAGTGTCTGAGATCGATCTGGGTTATCGTTGTCGCTGCGTTGATGTTTGCTCGCAAAGTCGCAGTTGCATAGTATCCTTTGCCGCCAGCCACGTAGAGTCTGATGTCTGCTGGTTCGTAGAGGGATATTGCTCTGCATTGGGTTCCTGCATGAGTGCAGTCGGTTGTCGAGCTTGCGAATTTGTTCCAGCCATACCATGTTCCCCAGCCGAGACCTAAGCCGTATGCTTCGTAGACTTTGAGTGCCCAGATTGCCAGTGTTGTTGATTCACCAGAAACGACGACAGGTAGACCCGATTCGGGGCCCATTCTGATGAACCAGCCTAGTTGTTCTTCGACGCCCCAAAGTATTTCGAGTAAACCGTGTGTGCCAGTGTCTTTCCAAGTAACGTCGCTCGAATGATAGCCTGTGAAGAATCCGCCGTAAAGGTCAGGTCTGTCAAGTAGTCCATAGTCTACAGTATGGACGAGACGGTTTTTCACTTGAGCGCCGAGTAGAACCCATGCGGCTTGATCTGCATACGTCTTATACGTTGAATTGCTCGTGTAGTAGTAGAACATGGTTGCAGCAGCGAGGAAGTAGGCCGTGTTGTATTCTTGGTATCCCGGCACGCTGTAGGGAACTGTGCCCCCTACGAAGATGCACGTTGAGTCAGGGTGCGGGTTTGGGCCGCATCCGAGAGGATAGTTCGGGCCGCTAACCGAGCCCTCGACGCCTTTGCCGTCCCAATTCACCCCGTTAATGAGTGCTTGAACGGTTGGCCTATCGAAGCCGTAGGGGTTTTGGTTCATGAGCTGCATTGCTCGACTGAGCTGATAGAGTGGTGTATAGGGCAGAATCGAACCCGGGCCCGTTTGCCACTGTGTTTGAGTTGAAGCGCCAAGAATGCGAGACTTGTAAGCGTAGCCTGCATTCACGCCTCCGTTGGCTTGTGGGAACCAGTTCGCCCATGTTCCGTTGAAATAGACATACTCATCCCACCATGTTCGATCCCATTGCCCGAAGTTGTCGGGGAATGAGTTCGCAGTAGTCGAGCCGCCTTTGAAGAACATGGGGTCGTATATGTCTGTGCTGAATCCTTTGTCGCTCAAAAGTTGTTGTAGTTGCATTGCTTTCTGCCAGTCACCAGTAGCAGCGTAGATACTCTGTGCGAGCTGCTGCGAGTGGCGGTGGACATATCTTAGACTGTTCCAGCCGTATGCACCCGCAGGGCTTTGTATCGTGTTGGTGACGCCTTGCTGGTTGCCTGAGAAAACTAGCGTGCCTGCTAAGTAGACGCTCCATGTATGCCCGTCGTCAGGCGCATAGAGCAAATATGTTATGCTCACTTGAACTTGCGTGTCGCTCAACGCTGTGTAGGTGATGTTGAATTTCAGGTCGTCATGATTGTAGTCGTTTGTCACCAAGTTGACGTCTGTTCCAGTTTCAAAGTCAATCTCGTAGATTTGTCCGTTCGCTGAGCTTGAGGTTATCCCTGAGAACGTGTAGCCTTGACTGCCCGGCTGCTGATCGCCAGCCATGCGAACATAGCCGTCGTCTCGCTGAATGTAAATCGGGACAGCGCTGTGATCTCGAATAGCATAGTAGCCTGTGCTGCCGATTGGGGCATAGTGACGATTCATCCAGCTAATTCCGAGATTGATAGCGCTGTCAAGGTCTGCTTGGCTCGGTGGTTGCAGAACGTAGCCTACTCTCGTATAGAAGTAGGCAACTGTCGTCGAATAGGAATAGTTACCGTCGCAGTAGGTGACGGGTATTCTAGGCCAATCATACCAGTTGCAGTAGTATTCGACTGGCGAATTCCAGCTATAGTAGAGCCATGCCGTGTTGGTGTTGGGCGCAATCTGAAGCGTGTTCATTTCGATCATGAGCCAGTAGCGAGTTCCACTGGTCAGAGGGACAGACGCATTCAGAGATTCGTCTATCCACGAATTTACGACTGTGAAGTTGAAGGGATCGGTTGCTGCAAGGAATGTTCCTGCGGCTGGGTCGCCGTTGGGCAATATCGTGTTTGTGTAGAGCGCTAGAATGACTTGGGCGTCATACGTGTATGGCGAAATCGGAAGTTGAGCAGGGTATATTCCCAAGGTGTAGGCTGTTGTATTCGCTGCGGGTATGAATGAACCCGAGAGCATGACATGATTTTCAGGGTAGCTATACGTTGTGCCGCCGACATAATCATAGTCCGAGCCTTGAGCTGTTGTAGGCCCGTTGATTGTCGGAATTGTAGCGTTGCCATAAATTGACCTGTCCCCGACTGTCTGAAATCTCGGAACTTCTTGCGCTACCGCCCTTTGAGACACTAGACTTTGAAATTGAATTGTCAAGAAGACAAGAACTAAGGCGAATATCAGTTTCTTCAATTTCATGGTTTCGTCTCCTTCTTGTTGCGTTTCTCATTGGCCGTCGTGGCCTCGACCGCCCTTTACGGCGGTAAGTAAACGAATGGTAAAGGCTAGGTATTTGAATCACAGGGTAAGTATGTGGTAACGTAGGTGTATGAAACTAATCGAGAGCTCACGCTAAGGTGAATCCATTCCTCACGGAGAGGCGGGAAGAATTAGTCAGGAGAATTGTTCGTCTATAGCGCGGCAATCCAGTAGACGGTGACACCGGAGCGAAGGGTAGGCTGGGGCACCTGAGTTATGGCATGTTTGTGATCTGCGCTCTGTCCATCCGTTGTGAAGGTTCCAATCCCGTGAACATGCGTCCCTGCTGGGTCGGTTTGGACTGCAAGCTGATTGGTGCTTAACGGAATTGTGTGCACGTGGTCGGGAGTTGACTGAGTATTCTGACCGCCCCAATGATGCGTGTGACCCGTATCTTCAATATCCGTCTTGACTGTTCCAGCAGCATTCGGAATTCCCACGACAATTATGACGACTTGCGTAACTGAGAGCGAGACGACTTGGCATTCGAGCATGTCAGTTCCACCGCCGCCTGCGATAGCGCCAATATCGGGAACCGACGAGAATGCGGGGTTGAAAGTCACGGTGATCTTACCGTTGACATCTGTTACCGCGTTCCCATGTTGAAGTCGAGAGGGGGCGGTGCCTCCCCCGCCTGTGCCTCCGAATCCTCCCCCACCGAATCCTAATCCGCCTCGGGATGAGAGCGCCCTGTAGAGTTCATCGATTTGTTCCTGTAGCTGCTGAAGAACTCGACCAGGTGCAGGCGGGGTTTGTGTTCTGAATTTTGCCATGTTATGTTTGCTCCCACGCCTTCAAGCCTATTTCCCAACCGGGGCCTTTCTCGAAATTGTAGTCTAGTTCCCGTATGACGAGGCTTTTTCCTTCGCTTGTGACTGTGTAGCCTGCCTGCAAGTCGTTGCGACCCAGATTCTTCAGCTCGTAGTATTGCTGCGGGTTCTGCATGTTCTCTAAGATTGCCTGAGCATAGAGAGCGAGCAGTTTGTAGTCTGACAGGTGGGTGGCTTGAACGATTTGAGTGCGTCGAGTGTTCGGGGTTGGCGGTGACAAGGCTTTGTTTGCGATTAGAGGCTTGAAGAATCTGAAACCGTCGAACCAGAGATTCAACGTGCCGATGCCGTTAATGTAGGCCACGTAACGAATTTCTTTCACGCCTGACCAGTCGAAGAAATCCACGCCTGATGTCGTGATCTTGTAGCCTGCTGACGGGCCGAAGGGGAAGCTGACAGGAACCCAAACAGGATTCAACCAGTTCGAGAACGGGCCTCCCGGGTCTATGTGCACTTGCTGGCTTTGGCAAAGTGTGTCGTTGACGTCTCGCACTTCAATGAGATGGTCAAAGGGCGTGTCGGTTCGGATGAAGTAGCCTATGCCGTTGATCTCACCCATAGTTTCTGAGACACTTACTTCGTTGTAGACGTTCAAGTAACCCCAAGGATTCTGAGCAGCAAATTTCGAGCCGCCGGGGGGGTAGGGTGCACCGAATGGGAAGGGCATGATCCAATACCAGCGGAGAACCCCGGTAGGATTGCTTGCGACGACGCCTGAAATTTTAATGCTCCAAGAACCTATGACGAAGTTGCCTGCTGTGTTGTCGTTACTGAGAGTGATAGAGCTTATTCCTCCGCCTGTGGGACCTGATTGATAGTCACTGGCATTCTGTTCAGTCCAAGGATCTGCTCGACTAGCTTGCCAGCCTGGTTGCATCTGTAGCGGGATCATTCCGGCGCCGTTTTGGCCCCAAGCGAAAACATCATTCTTGACAGGAAGCGAATCTATGTGGTAGTCTCTGATTTTGATTTCAGGATCCCCAATGCTGCCCAGATTGATGCTTGTTGAGCGTGTGCCTACAGGTTCGAAAAAGAAATTGTCGAACGGGTCAACATAGAAATCGTAGAATGTGTTGAGGCCGCCGAGAGCTACAGGGGCCCCAAGCTGGTCTGCGACTTCCCCGAGCATTGACCAGAGAGATTTACGTTTCCATTGAAAACTCATATTCAACGTGCCGGGGGCCGGAAGAATTGAACCAATGCCAATAGTTGGGTCTGCGGGATACTTCAGGGAATTGTAGGTGCTGATGATCTGTGAAACAATATTGTTCACGTCTGAATTGACGAAGTGGAGGCTGGCTACGATGTCTTGAAGTGCTCCATTATCATCTCGACCTGTCAGCTTCACAGATTTGGCGTCTTGTGCTTTATCCACATGCCGAATAGGCTTGTCCACTCTACCCTTGAAGACCCTAGTTCCGTCAAGCGTGATGATTACAGGGTCGTTCCATTGGATATTGTAGACTCCACCTGCCCCACCACTCCAACGGTCAAACCTGTCGTCTACATGAAGCTCGAAGTCGCCGATCATGTTTGTAATAGCGGTTCTAGCAGTCGTCTTGAAAGTGTCCTGCCATGCTTCATTGCCTGCAATGAGCACCGAGAACGAGGGCGCATATCGTGTCAAATATGTCGGCCTACTTTCTCAGTCACGAATACGGCGTCTTTACATTCTTGCTGATGCTTCGTCATCAGGCGGTCGTATGTTGGCTTGTCTTTCTGGTATTCGTCGTAGGCTACACTGAAAATTTCGCTACCGCACTTGCGGCACGCGACTTTGATGTTTTGAATTTGAAAGCTCATGTCTGATGGAACTCCACGAAAGTAGCTGCGACATGAAACCACTTGGCTGTTCCGGGTCTAGGCTTCCAAGACAGGTTCTTGAGGGCAAGCGGCTGAATATCGTAGAGCGTGGCCCCGTCTCGTGCAGTCATGATGATGTGAATGCGACCTGAAGGATGCGCTGCTGTGAATTGAGTGAGAGCCGCCCATGCCTCTAGTTGGTCTTTGATGTTCTGCTGGCAGATCCCGCCGAATTTGAATTCTCGACTGTAGGCTCCCATGTCTTGACCGATGTCGTTGCCTGCCGTGGGAATTTGATGTTGAACTATTGCTCTCTTCCAGTCCCGGCCCTGATCTCCGAAAGGGGGGCTATCGGTTTCTGAACCGCCCGAGTCAGCCTGTGTCAGAGTTACGCCTATTCCAGTTTCAAGATCTGTGATTGTTAAAGTCGCATTCGCCAATTGTCAGTCTTACCTTCGATAGCGGCGAGTCTGTTCATACCATAATGTACCCATGTCCTGCATGGTTTCCTTAACGTCACGTTTGGTACTCATCTTCGTGTCATACATGTTGATGTTCACAGTCTCCATCGCGGGACCACCCCCAACAGCACCGCCCATTCCTCCGCCGCCTCCGAAACCACCGCCTAAAGCGAAGCCAGCTAGGCCAGCGGCTAGGAGGCCGAGTCCAATGAGAACCCATCCAATCGGGCCGAGCGCAGCGTTCACAGCCATGAAGGACGCGGCGAGTCCATAATTGGCTGCGGTTGCGGCTACCGCTGTTCCTGTATATCCGGCTGTTCCAGTTGTGGTCGCCGCCGTAGCCGCTGCATTCTCAACTTCGGTGGCCGTCAAGACTTTGGTTGCTGCCGCTAGAAGCCATTTCACTGCTGCTGCAGCTCGCGTAACCGCACCTAAAATCTGTATGCCTCTGATAACAGCATCAATAGCGGCATTATGGATTCCGAGGTCACGCGTGACTATCCCTAGAGTCATACCTAGCACACTAATATTCCGACCGACACTCCTCAACGCAGGACTCGCGCGATCATCGGCCTCAATATCGATTTGTCCGATGAGCTAGTTTCCTAAACTCATCTTAAGACTTCTTCAGGCGCTTCGGCCAATGGCTACACCATCCATTGCTGAAACTATTTTCGCAATGCATCCCTCCAAGTTCTCTTTAATTTCGTGCTCAGGAAGTCGCAGTATTCGGTAACCGGCTTCTCTCAATCGTTTTGATTGCCAAGCGTCACGATGTCTTTGCTCTGGTCGAGTATGCCAGTAATCACCGTCACAAAAAATGACTAAATCTGATTTTGGAATCAGAAAGTCGGGTCTGCAAATTCCTCTGATGACTGGCTGGCTACGTTGTCGGTTAAGTTCTGGCGCGTATCTACCATCAGGAGCCTCTGCCATGTTTCTAGCTTCCTCCGAATGCTTTCGACATGCGCTTGTTCCTTTCGTTCAAGTATAGGCTCAGAAAAGTGATTTCTCGTCTGCTCAAATCTCCGACTTCGCTGGGTGTTCGACTTAGGAATTCGCAGAGTTCCCCAAGCCTGTAGCCTTCACTCGCTTCCGCGAAATTTCGCAAGCTCCTGAATTTCTTGCTCATCTGGGACGGATGCTTTGATTATGCCTATCAGTAGGGCCGCTCTGATTTTCTGGTTTCCCATTTCAGCGAGTTTCTCTTTCGGGATGTCTGTTGCTTTTGATATGAATTCATCCCAGAGGGCGCTTAGCTTGTCATCTTCTTCAGGTGTCAGCTCGACTTGTTCGGGGCCTTTGGCTGTCGCAAGCTGCGGGTTAATCTGTCGGAGTCGCTTGCGGTATTCGCTGATTTCACGGTCTTTGAGCATTCTAGCCTTAACATCTAGGAATCGAGCTCGGTTGGAAGGATCTCTTACCCGTATGGTGACAAGATTCTTTGAGAAGGCTGTTAGCTGCTGCCATTCATTCTCGACTGTTCGCTCATCGAGCTCCATCGCCTTAAGCAGTTTCTCAGGAATCTTTCCTTTTTCTTGACTCATTGTCACCCCTTCCAAATCAACTCTTCAAGGCCTCCCGGACTCCATCGCGAATTGCTTGAACAATGTTGGCCATGTTATCTTTCTTGGCTCGGTGCAAGATGAATAACGGCGGGGTTCCTGGGTGCATGACGTATTTCGCAAAGACAGTTTCGCCGTCAGCTTCGAATTTGAGTGCTTTAGCGGTTCGGGGTGTAATGAAGTGTGGGGCGCTACCGAATTCTATGATGGCTGCGTATTCTGCGCCTGCCGCTATGCTGAATTGGAGTGGGCCATCCTGCTCGACATGTATGCTGTTCGCGTAGTTGCCTGTTTTGACCGGAGCTATGCTTCTGGCGTAGTCAGCGATCATCTCGCAGACTTCTCGAAGTTTCACGCTCACAGCATCCACTAGGGCTTCCGAGGCGTGTTCGAAGTAGTCGGTGGCCTCTTGAACGCCGAGGACTTCGATTGAGATGCTCAAGACTATACAACGCTCGGATAGCCTGTCATGATGCCTTTCAAGGTGGCTTTGACTACTCCGTCAGCGTTCGCTGGGCCTTGGCGTTCGAATTCAACGGCTTTGATGCTTGCAGTTTCCAGCTTTGTTCCAGGGACGGTTGATGTGTCGCTGTCAGCGCTCACCACTGTGTAGACTTGATCTAGGTTGCCTATGCTGACGATGGCTGCCCAATTGTCGTCGGTCACGTAGATGGCTTCACAGTTAACTTCTCCGTGAAAGACGCCGTGCAGAACGCGAGGTATGTTGGTTCCGCATACAGCTTCCTCATGCGCTTTCGGTCCCCACTTGAAGTACCAGTTTTTACCAGCAGCCATGAGGACGCCTGCTACGGTTAGGGTTGCGAGTCTTGCTACAGCTTCCTTGCCCGCTAATCCTACCATTTCTTTCTCACCTGCCTATGGGTTTGTTGCTCCCCAAACTGTTCCTGCAATGTTGATGTTCGTTTGAGCCGCAGTTGTCAACGTAGCCACGTTGCCAGCGATTGTGAAGGTCAGCGCGGTTCCGTCAAGAGTCTTGAGTCCGACAATGGTTGTTATTGAGTTCAGGTCGGCGAAGGTGATTGTGTCATTGGTGTTTAGGCCGGTGGCTAGGAAGTGTTCCCATCGTGCCTTCAAAGCCGAACTGACAATGGTTGGAGTTACGTTCACCATTACTTCTTACCTGCTCCTTGGTCTAGTTGTTCCTGTGAAACTTCGCCTTCGGCGGTTAGGTGAATGATGCCTGCTGAGCCGCTGAATCGGGCGTACTGAATGATGCCCTTGTATTTCTCAACAAGCGCCTTCAGATCGGCGTAAACCTGTTGCTCAGTTCTGTCATCGCCTGAGCCGCCTATGGCTATGCTGAAAGGCAATCTGTTCTCACCACCCTTACCTTCGTGTTACCTCAACTTTACTCTTACTGTGCTCCCATCGTCGTGTTGAATTCGTAGATCAAGAAATTGTAGGCCATTCTGGTGAGTGGTGCGGAAGGGTAGCCGTCATGAATGAGAGAGTGTCCTAACCAGCCTTGTCCCAAGTAAATTGCTGAGAACATGATTTCTTCAATGCGACGCTTCAAACCGTCAACTAGATCTCGAGCTGTCTGCCCTTGGCCTTCAACAACTTTGCCGACAATATCGATCTTAACGTATTGTCGTTGCTGTCCAGCTAGGCCGCCTGCATTCCATTCGAACTTCTGAGTTCGCTGCTTCGAGATGGCGATCCTAACGTTACCTTCTCCACCGGCAGGCGTTGTAGCTAAAACTCTACGGTTGAGCACTTTGTCAACGATGAGGCCCTTAGTGGATTTGATTACAGAGTCATTGGAAATTGTTCCAAAGACCATTCCGACCACATCAGGGTGGACTCTGAAACTCATACGACTCCCCATCTTCTCTTGCGGAAAAGTTCAAGCGTCGCGTCCACATCTCCCTGTAGCTCATCCAACACGTGAGCGTATGGTCCACCGCCGCCTTGGGCTCCGCGAGCTGCGAATGATTCGGACATACCAGCGACGGCGACGGTTGCTGCTCCCTGCGAATCCGATGTGCCTTTCTTCTTCAGCAGCTCGATGACAACCATCTTCATGCAGGCGTCTCTGATGCCTTCAGGCGGCACCTGATAGCCATACGTGTAGGTTATGGCAATGTTCGCGATGCCTCTGCCGAAGTGCGTGGAGTAATCGTAGGGTACACCTGCGCTGGGCTGAGGATAGTATGGGGTTAAGAGCGGCTGCCATCCTGCGCCGATTCCCGCCAAGGGACTGGCCAGGTTTGGGATGGCTGGGGATGGTAGAGTTATGAAACCGTTCACGGACTCAATGATGAGTTCCGTTGCGAAGTTTGAATCAGTGCTCTTGATGTCTGCGACAAGTTGATTGTTAGGATTGTAAATTTGCACTTCCTGAACTGAAATGATTGGATAGTTGTCCAAGACTAGCTTCTGCTGGCCTACCCCATTATACCGCTCCGTGACTGTGACAACATCGAAACGTCTCCTAGTGGCTCTGTCAATCTCATTCGCCGATCTGAGGATGAGGTCGCGTATTTCCTCATCAGTTGTCACAACTGACACGTCAATGGTTGTGAGATATTTTGTGACTTCGCTCACGGAAGAATAGTAGCGGCCGAAGCCGATCGCGTCGAAAGGTAGGCTGCTAAGCAGTTTTCCGACTTGAAGGATCTGAATTTGTGCTGGTCCCAGCTTCCCAGGATCAATCCCGTAGCTTTTCACGTAGACGGTTTTCTGGACGCTAGGCGCAAGGTTCCCAAGATTCAACGTGGCCGTGAATGTTACGCCATCTAAGCTGAGCAGGTCGCTACCCTGCGCTGTAAGAACCGTGTTCTGCAAAGTGTCTGTGCCAATATTCTGTAACGTGAACTGGAAGGTGTTGGGGGTTGCGTAGGCGGGCCGTGAATATCGACTGTAAAGCTGAAGGGATTCACCTACGGCGAGTGCTGGGAGAAGTAGCTTGTTAGCCCAACGGAATGTGTCAGCACTTAGCTGAAGCCACCCGTTCAAGAGAACCGGAGAGATCTCCGCCGGGTCCTCTGTGAGAACTGAGAGAGGGCTGACTCCGAGATACTGCGTTTCAGGTAGGCCTGTGGAAAGCCGCGTGAACGCCATCGTTACGATGCTTCTGTTGCTGAGCTGGGAAGCGTCACCTGAACCAACACCAGCCTCAAGAACCTGCACACCCAAATTATCCAGCAGACCAGTTCCAATGTTCTTCAGTATGAAAGTGCGATAGCCAGGGCTGACTACATCCTGTTTCAACGCGCTTAGAACTAGGCCTGCTTGATCCTGAATTTGTAGGCTTATTGGCTTTGCACCTTCTTACGGGTCACGTAGATTACGCCAACCACAACTGCGCTCACAGCACCCACGGCCCCGATGATTAGAGGAAGATTCGGTCCCACAGGGTTGTTCGGGTTAATGATGATGAATTTACCTGCACCTGAACCTGTCAACGTGACTGTGACCGTTAGGAATGGAGCAGACCATGACGGGGTTCCTGAACCCGTGATGAATGCGACTGTGGGTTGAACGTCTCGACTGTAAACTTTCACCGTGGCCGATCCGCCACTGCTTGGGCCCTGGAGAGTTATTGTCATGTTGCCGCCGTTCGTGTTGTAGGTTAACCCCGTCAACGTAGCGCCTGTGACTTTCTCAACGTAGACCCCTACAGTATGATTGAAGGTTAGCTGCTTCCAGATCGCAAGGCCAAGCATCCCAACAGGTTGTGTTTCAGTATTCGATTGTCCGGTTAGATCACTCGCATAGCGAGCGTCTATGGCTATTCCAACAGACTGTGAGTAACTCATCTTCCAAATGTTAGAGACCGCGCTGAGAACTGCGGTGTTATTGTAGAGGAAGAGTGATCCTGTGCCTTCGAAAGTTGAACCTAGAATGAAACCGTAGGTCATTTCTGAGGCTCGGAATACGTTCTGAGGATGATTTGAGAAAGCGCTGCTGCATGAACCGTCGGTGTTCGCAACGTAGACGCTTGGGAGAAATTGAGTGCACGAGCTCACAGTGTTCGGCCAAGATGTCTTTGTGTCTGCTGTGAAACCTTGATTGGTCTTGATAGCGCTCAGGATGCCGTGAGCTGCGGTTTGGTAGCTGCGTTGACCTGTCACGAAGTAGAGCTTCAATAGGAGAGCGTAAGCCCAACCGTTTTCTTCAAGTGCATACGGCAAACCGCCATAGTTAGCGCTCGCAGGGTTGACATCAAGTTTCTGCAAGACGGTGACCTGGGCCATGTTCTCGGCTTCGGTGAGATATGTTGAGTTTGAACTGTCCAGAATCAAGCCTGCTAACGCGAATGTGTAGGCACTCCTGAAGTAAAGAACGGGTGCATGGCTTGGGTTCTCAGGTATCCATGTTGGTGCTAGTCGATAGTCTACGTCGTTCTTGTAGAAATTCCAGAGAGCTTTCGCTCGTGTGAGAATTTGCTGGTCGTGGGTGAGTTGTCCGTATTGAGCGAGTGCTAGAAGTATCAAACCCCATGAACCTGGCATGGCTAGAGTCCACCCGTCAGGAATCACTAAGTCGTTCTGGTTCAGGATTGCAGGGGCAGACGACCAATCGGTCTTATCCATAGGTGTCGCTAGAAAGACCGCTGAGCTGGTTGAGGTTGAAGCAGGCACTACAACGTTCGCTTTGTTTGCGGTGTATTGTAGACTGTGGCCGAAATCATATGTGTATCTGATTTTCGAGAGCTGCGTATTCAGCATGGAGACCTCATAGCCTTTGTCTGCGAATTCCGGTGTCTGAAAGCCCGTAAAGAGCGTCGAGACGGGTTGGGATCCACTACTCCAAAGCGTGACATTCACGCCTCTGTAGAGCAGAACAGGATTCGGCGAAGTCACTGAACCGTCTGCTAGTTTCTGCCAGTAGAAATATGGCACGTAGGGGATATAGTGGTCGTTCGATGCAAAGGCAAGCGTCATGTTCGAGACAACTATGTTGCCGCCTGAACCGTTTGTAACATACATGCTGATGGTTGCGTAGGGACGCCAAAGCGTTATCGTCGTGTCAACGGTCAGAGTCACGCCTGAAATCAAGCCGAGAGGGTCTATGAGAGTCACGACACGTCGAATGGTGTAGTTCGCCCGTTCTGCTGCAATACCCTGCGTAGGAATATTCTCAATCAGAGTGAGCGCTAAAGTCGTAGATGGTGAGCTTCCGCCTATTCCGACTCGTCTCAGGTGGCTTGTATCGTTCCCGAACCAGACTTCAGTTGGAGCAATGTCAACTGTGAAAGGCGAATTTATGTCAAGCGGGGTCTGAGTGCTTCCGGTCTTGTTCGCCCAGACAGGGCCTAATGTGACTGCTCTCTCGTAAACTCGGGTTCCTTCAAGTGCGCTACCGTTGACGACTGCGATCATGAAGTTTGTTGCGTAATAGTTCACGTCAAGAATGCTACCTGTGGGCACGCTGCGATAGAGGCGACTGTCTACATGGCGACCTACTAGGAAGCTGCCTTGCGGAACGTCAAGATGGTTTCTCATGATAAAGTCGCTGGCTGTCGATCTCAGAGTCAAGTCTTGAAGTTCGTTCGCTGCGAACAATATCTTGCCCTGATCATCAGCCCAATAATTGTAGTAATCCCCGCCTGTCGTGTCAAGAATTGGGAAGGCTCTGTAACCTGTCCAGAGAGACGTTGAGATGTGTGTCTGAGTAACCGTATTCTTGAGCGTGTTCAAGTAGGCGATGTAGCTTTGTGTGTCTCCGTTTGAGAGAATTGGGTTCTGGATTGGAGCGTGAACTGAAGGAATCAGAGCCAAGCCCAAGAGCAGTATGATGATTAAGGCTCTTTTCATCATGGGCACCCTTACCAATGGGTTACAGTATGATAATTTAGGGTTTCTGTTCCAGTCGAACCTAGAGGGCTTAGCGGCCATCTTCACTGTATTCCACGACTAAACAGGTTCCTCAGCCCATTCAATGGTCGCTGCGAGATCCGCTGATGTAGCATCCTTGTCCAAGTTTAGGAGTAGAGACTTTCCTGCTTCAAGGATGAGGCTGTCCTCGAAGTCAATCAGGATCATTGAGGTTCCTGTTGCAGCGAATGGAATGGTGAACATGACGGTTTTGCCTGTCACTCCGCCGACGTCGCTTTTGACGGTGGCTGTGGAGGTTTGGCCTTGCCCGACGTATTTGTTTGATTTGATGACATCGGTGCCTGTGATGGTTCCTGTTACGCTGTGGCCGATGTAGAGGGTGCCTGTGCCAGCGGTGAAGGCGAAGATGATTCTCTTGATTCGGCAGCGTTTCCCTGAGCCGACTAGGAAGTACATGAAGTCAGCTCCGCCACCGAGAGTCTTCTTGCCAGTCGTGGCGACGAATGCGAAACCGCGCTCCGCGTATTCTTCATGTCGCGGTATTGCGATTACTCTTGGTCCTCTACTTGACATTCTGATTTACCTTTTCCTTTTGGGCGTAAAGCCCCGGAATATTCGGGAAGAAAGCGGGGAATGATTTACTGAGCCTAGAATTGCGGTGGCTCGGTGTATTCTACGAGTGCGCCTTTGAAGTCCAGAACTGTTGTGGCGGCTGCGGGGAAGTCCACTTCTAAGTGAACCCATTGGCCGTCCTGAATGTAAACGTCTACGCTGGGCGTCACTATGCATGTGTGATCTCCAACGGCGAGACTTGTGGCATCTGAGATGTCTTTGGTTGAGGCAACGTTCGCGCTTGAAACAGCGGTTCCATCGGCAGGCAGCGTTCCTCTTTGAAGTCGGAAAACAATGGCTGACGATAGCGCTGCGGTTCCAACAGTGTAGTAGAAACGTATCCGGTTCACTTTCAGTTTTGAACCGGGCCGAATCCTGCTTTGCATTTCAAGAGGTATGACGGCTGTTGAGGTTTGGGCTGCGGCTGTCTTTCGCATGAAAGCGACGGCTGACACAAGCGTTGCTGTCCATGTGCCTGTGAAGAACAGGCAGGCGAATGCGTGTATGAAGAATCTGGCTCCACGAACAAAGCCTGGCAAGATGGGTCAGCTCCTTTAGGCGAGGCCGTATATGCGGCCCATCTTCGACGTGGCGTTCGTTGAGACCGGGTTCGTGTTGTACGTGTAGCTTGGCGGGTTCGAGTCCGTCTTATCGATTAGGACGGCGAACTTGTTGATGACGAACGGTTGCTGTATGCTCACCTTAGCAAGCATCTGCATTGTGCTGTCCAGTAGTAGGCGCTGTGCGAGGAACTTGGTGTCCAAGAAGATGATTTCTCTTGATCCGGCTGTGGTGGGCATGAACTTGCTGCCTATGATTGGTGCAACACCGTAAGGTGTAGCCCAGGCGAGTGCTTTGAGTCCCCAAGCGATTTCGGTCTCGGGGTTCATGTAGCGCACTAGGGACATCATAAGTTGCTTCATTTTCTGCCATGTCACCAAGTCCGTTACGATCAGGTTCGGCTTCACGTTGAGCTGAACCATCTGCGCGAGCATGTTGTCTATGTCTGAGTCTGTGGCATCTGCGCCGTTCAGGTTCGATTGGAGTGCTGCGTAGGTTCCGGATGAACCTATGATTCCAGCTCGTATGCCGTTGAATCCTACGTTGCTTGGTCCACCGCTGTTGAAGGCTGATTCAAGTGTGGTTCCACCGTTGAGCAGTTCGTTCTCCCAAGACTCGTTGAGGCTCCATGTTTTGTTGCGTATTTCGATGGCTCTTGCGTCACGGGTTGGGTACTGGCTTGCCATTGCTGCAAGGCCGAAGTCAGTCCATCCACCCCACGCAGTCCAAATGGCTAATGTTTTGCTGGCGTTCACGTAGGTGTCGCTGGCCGGTGTCTGCGCTGCGATGGTTTCTTGGGCTCCGAACGCGTTGCCTCGGGCTGAGAGCACATCGTAGTTGGCGACTTTGCCTCTGGCGGTTTCTTGGGCGATAAGCTCCATGAGTGGAGTTTCTCGACGGGTGGTGTCTATGATCTCTTGGTCCGTGGTCGTGTGAACGATGGCGCTGGTTGAATCCAAGAAGCCTTTCGTTCGCAAGCTGCGAACACGCATCTTCTTCCGGATCCATCCGAGGTACATGTTTCGGAAGTCTTTGCCTAGTTCACCGTTATCCTTCAAGCCTTCGTAGATCACGGTGCCTTCTGGGAAGGCTGCTAGTCCTACTAGGCCTGCGAGTAGTTCTGCTGGTGCGGCTCCGCCTGTTGGTGTGAGATATTTCTGGTCTACTGTGCTGTAGTATTCGCGGGGGGCTACTCCTGCTCCCGCTGCGGTTCTTGGCATTGTTTCGGGGTCAACTAATTTCAAGTGGCTTGACATCTCTCTATTGTCCTCCTGCTTCGATGACTGCGAGCTGCGAGTCTAGGCTGCCATCGTCCTGCTGGATGGCTTGCATTCTGCGAACGCTCTCCGGCACAGGTCCAGCGTGCTCCGCGTAACCTTTCCGGACAACGATCTTCTTCTGAACAGTTTCGTCAACCACTTTCCTGACAAGCCCTTTGACGTAGCGTTGCAGGCTTTTGACGCCGACGGGTTCTCCGCCAACTTCCTGGCTGTCCGCTTCCTCAGTGTCCTCATCGTCAGTTGCGAAGGTGCTGATGAAACGTTGTGGGCGTGGCTTCAACTTGCCCGGTTTGACTTCAGGCGGCTTCTGCTCATCGGTTATCGTTGTGAAATCTTCGTAGACACCTAACGTTTCAGGGGTGTCCTCGTCGATTCCTTTCGTCTCGACGCCTACCGCTTTCGCGATGGCTTTCAGGAATGCAGTGTGTCGTTGTGCTTGGGATCGTAGGTGAAGTTCGTTGCCGTACAGGGTGTTCATGCCTTTGTTGATGGCTTTGCTGCTATCGCTGAGATACTTCTCGATTCGGTTGATGCGTTTGATGGCGGCGCGGCCTTTTTCGAGGGCGGGATCTCCCCATTCACCTATCGCGGTTGTAGCCCTCTCGGGCGCTACGTAACCGGTTTCCCGATCGTAGTCCTTACGCGAGTAGGGAAATTCTGGTGTCCCGTCATCGTCGTCGCTCTCCGATTCAGCTTCAGCTTCAGGCTCACCTTCCGGTTCGGGTTCCGCTTCTTTGAGTCGTTTCCGTGCTGGCTCAGGTTCAGGTTCCGCTTCCGGCTCTGCTTCAAGCTCCGGCTCTAGTTCTGGTTCGAGTTCTGGTTCTGGTTCGTTTTCGGGTTCCGCTTCCTTTCTCTTTGGCATTTTCATTTCTCCTTTTTCGATTACGGTTTGTCCAAACCCAGCCACGCTTTTGACGCGGATGGGCAAGAACCGTGAAGAATTTGCGAACGCCTTCTCGTACACACGAGTAATCGTGGCCACTTCATTCGCTGGCGCTCGCACTAGGCTAGTGGCAAAATACTTGATTGATGAGATGGTGTTGACGACTTTTTGGCCAATCCATTTGTGGGCTTGTTGGATTGGTATGAATTCCATGCTGAACGCGTTGTAGAATCCCTTGTTCAGCTCGTAGGCAACTTGAGTGAATTTCGGATGAGCTCTATTGACGAGCATTCGAGCCCAAAGCGCAGGTAGACCGGCAACTTTCAGAATCTTGGCTTCAATGAATTTTCCAATCGGGGGCGTGCCTTGATTCTCAATGGGTTTAGCGTATGGTGATTCGTGGTCTAGCCAGACAAGATTGTGGGGTGCCATCGTCATGGCTTGCTTAGCTTCAGCCATCGCTGAGGGTTCTAACACGTCTCCTTGCAGGTCTTTGATTGGTGCTGAAACGAATCCTTCAACGATCAAGTCGCCCTTCTGGACATCGCCGAAGGATTTGGTTGCGACCTTAACCTCGAAGGGCATGAACAATGAGTAACGTTTGATTTTCAGCGGCAGAACAATTGGGTGCCCGTAGAATTGCTTCTGTTGCTGGTAAGCTAGAAAATGGTCATGTGACATGTTTGCGTGAGCATCGTCGCAGGATTGGCCTGGGTGGTCTTTGACTTTCTCCATTTCAGGGTGAAGTTTGCCTTTCCCTTCAACAACATCGCCCAAGTCAACGTATGTAGGCTCTTCTCCAGCGTCCTCATAGAATGGGCGGCCATGCTTCTCAGGATCCGCTAAGGGGCCGAGGTCGTCTTTGCCAACTACGTTCGCAACTACGGCGCCTTCCCGTTGATGCTGACCCTTACGCTCACCTGCGCGATACCGTAATCCTGCTTGTCGTTCTCTGCGCTGCTCGATGCGAACCGGATTATCCGGATCAGTGTAGCGTAGGCTTTGGTCGCCTTGCTTCTTGTGAAGTTGTGCTTCTCGGGTTCTTTGCACTTGAATTCCTCTCGAACGATCTTCCTCTTTCCTTTCCCCTTCCCGGTAGCCTCTTTCCCAATCCAGATTCTGCGAAGTCCAACCGCCGAAGTCCTTCACGGTGCTAACTGCAAGATTGTACGCTGCGACCTTACCGAGTCCAGCTTTCCGGAGAATCCCATAGAATGATTTCTTGCGTTCAGCTTCCGAAACTCGGGCTCTGCGCTGGCCTTGACTCATGACGTTATGCCAAATGTTCCCAACCGTCGCCCGGGTTCGCTGGTCAAGCGTGTCCTTACCCCAATCAGGATGAGCTTTGCGAAGGCCCGCGCTGATCTCCCGATACTTCTCATTCCACCATTTCTTCGGGGGACGTTTTGGCGTCTGACTACACGCTCCGCTGTATGGTAAAAGAGAGGTATGTCTTGCTTAACTACACTTTTTCACGAGAGAAATTCACGCCAAGAACCGAAACCAAACATGGCCAGACACATGACGCAGTACCAGCGTCCGTTCAAGCATCGCCCGTGTTGAAATAGGCAACCGCATTCGCCGCATTTTTGAGGCATCTAGGCGCATTCCGTTTTGATGCAGTCTCGGCAAATCCAGAGGAAATGCGTGGGATTTGTTTCACTCTTGAAAATCGTTCCCCGCAGCTTCCATTTACGGCAGATTGGACAGCGCAGATTCGGGGTGCGTAGGATCCTGCGAACCCAGTTCTCATGTATCTTGAAGATTTTGCTGAGTTCTCCGATGCTGTGGTTTTCACTCGCCAGCTTCAGAGTCACATAATCTCGGCTTGAGAGTTTGCGGCGCCGATCAGGGAAACTCATGTTCTACGCCTGTCTCTTCGAGGCGGAGACTTACGTTTCGGTGCCGGACTCTCAAGTCGTGGTCGAGCGGGAAGATTTGAAACGGCGCCGACTAGGCTGATGGGTTCAGGTTTTGGTGGGAGAGATTCAGATGTGGGGGGCTTCGGTTGTGTGGCTGCTGTGAGCTGGGTTACTGTGGTTGTCCACCATGAACCCTGCACGCCGGGCGATGATGTTCGTGTCTGCTGTGCCAGCCCGGATGATGGAGGTTTCACTGGTTTAGGCTCATCAAAAACGCAAGCTTCTCTCGCTTGGAATTTCAAGCAGATATAGCGAGGATTCTCACGTTCTCCGTCTAGACTGAGGCCGCCATACATGTTGATCCTGTAAAATTCGCATTGGAAGCATTCTGAGCGATAGGCTAAGTCTGTTGGTTTCCGGTCGCTTAAACGTTGAACGCAGAGAGGACAGTAGAATTTGCCAGCAACCCAGAGCCCCTTAGTTTTGAACTCATTCTCCATTCGACCGCAGACATAACATTTTGCGCCTTGCACTGTCATTGTCAAAGAGTTTCAACTTCAACTGGCTGCCGTGGTTTGAACGTCCAGACTTGGGCTTTGGCTTGGAAGCGTGAGGCTAGAAATTTGAGGCTGATTCGTTCCTGCTGCGTCGGCTTCGCTTTGCCGGATTTCACTTGAATGCAAAATCTCTGAGAATCAGGGCTCGCCGCAATTAGATCACAGGGTCCGTGGGAACCGGCCATCCTGAGAACTAAGAAGTTCTTGGAGCGCAGTATCTTCATGGCACGATATTCGAATTGGCGGCCTCTTGCGTAATTTGTTGGCAGTGCATTGCCCAGCTCTTTATATCTGGCTTGGCATCAGCGTGCGATTGGTCTTAGCAAGTAGGCTGCGTAAATCACTCGGCCAGACTGGCCGCCGAAGGCTCTGTTGATGCGCCAAGATTTGAAGTGAAGTCTGCGACCAATGTTCTTCATCATTACGTCATGCATTTGACAAACCTCGCCAAGCGCCGGCGCTCCCCAGCTCTTCAGTGAATACATCTCTATGTAATCTGTGTCCGCGGGCCCGTTAATGGCGTTCGGGTTTGGATCTTTCCACCTGTGAATGTGAATTGGAAAACCGTCTGTCATAGCTACGATCATGGGGTGTCGGACTTTGAAGTGGTCGAAAAAGAGTTGGATTGTTCGGCCCGGAGAGCCGTAGGCGTCGAAGTCTACTAGCGTTGTGTCATGGAATTGTCTGGCTTTCTCTCTGATGAATTTCTCATTGTTCATCGGGTAAAAGTATTTGGCCACGCCCACATCAGCCAGTCGGCTTTTGGCTTTTTGAAGCGCTTGCTCATCATCGTCAACTAGAACCATGCGGCGGGGATTCAGCTTCGAATAGACTTTCTCGCTAAGGTCCCCGTCGCCCGCGTAGAGCTCCATGATGGTGCCATGCTTCGCAAGGTAGCCAGCGGCGGCCGCTCGCTGCCTGAACTTGTTCGGGTTCAGATCCTCGGGCATAGCGCCATGCGTAGGCGCCCGCTTCACTTCGAGAATCTCTTCCACTAAACTCATTTCAACCATGATGAGTCAACCGAACGCTGAGTTTGCGACATTCCACGCAAAGCTGAAGTGTTCTGCATCCGGTCGGGTATGTTGGATAAGTTTGAGGCTTCAGGTAGTTGCTCTGAAACTCGCGCCCGCAACCATCACATTTCAACCTTCAATCACTTCCCAAAAACATCTGCAATCGACGTGCCCCGGCAAGTATGGCAGGAAGGGGTCATCTAATTCGTACTCCCCCTCTTGTTCTTCGCAATAATCGCAAACCTTTTCATCGCCCATTGTGGTCCAGTTGAGTTTGCGACCTGATGGTTCCCCTGTTGTCGCTTGGTAGTCATCTTCAATGACGGCGAATTGTTCTTTGATGGCTGTGTTCACAGTGCTCCAGGTTAGATGATGCGCTAGGTCTGCGAGTCTAGCCAGTAAGCCCTTCAGGGACCGCCAGTAATCTTCGACTGCTGCGCTCAATTTGCATTCGCTTCATCAACGGCGTGTGAACTGGACAATAGAGACCGAGCCAACAACGACCGCAACAGTGCTGGCACATTCCCCACTCGCATAACAATTGTTGAGAGACCAAACGTAGCACGGACTTCAACTTGCTGCTAGTTGTTCAGGTTCATGGGTGAAGTAGTTGCTTCCATGCGGGCAAAGACCGTAATCATTGAACATAGGGCAGTTTCTTGCCAAGTAGACCATCCAACTTCAAACCTGTTAGGACTCGGAGATCTATCGGGGTAAAGTCGTGGCAATAGTCACCGAAGAAGTTGACTCTGTACCTGAAGATTTCAGGTTCCCCCCCAACATTATTGTAGTGGTAATGCTTTGGTATTCGCATGCGACCTGTTTCGGAACGATTCTGGGCAAAGGTAGAAAAATTGGGCGCTAACGAATGCTGGGTTTGGAAAGGTGCAACAAGAAGAGGGTATGGCGTTATCCGTTTAGGTGGAGTAGGCAGTCAGATAATCGGTGCTCATCGAGTAGCTTACGAGTTGATGGTGGGTCCAATTCCAGAGACAATCTGCGTTCTCCATTATTGCGATAATCGCTCATGTGTGAACCCGGGACACCTTTGGCTCGGTACTAAGTTGGATAATGCGAGCGACAGAGAAGCTAAGGGACGAGGAATTACACCATCTGGTGAAGAACATGGTGCAAAATTGACTTGGCCTCAGATAAACGAAATTCGGAGAAGATACCGAACTGGACAATTCAGCTATCGAGAGCTAGCTGCGGAATATGGCGTATCTGCCTCTAATATTTGCTTGATAGTTAATCAAAGACACTGGAAACCACACTGACCTGCTACGAAACATCGCGAAGGAAAGCTCGGTGCCACACGTTCTCTCTCCCTCTCCCCGTCATGACAGTTCGAGGGCCGTCATCGCACCGACAATTTTGTGAATTAGAGCGGATGGGGCTGTTGCGTTTCCAGCGCACAGGTTCCCGGCTAATGAGGCCGTAGTCCGAGGCACGTCCGTTGTCACCGGCTAGACGCTGACCTTTTCTCTCCACCGAAGCATCTTTCGATGCCCCTGTGGGCGAGCCGACCCGCCGTTACCGTTTCTTCGCCTTGGATTGGCGCTTCTGCGGATTAGTGCCGGAGCGATTTCCCTTCGGCCTCGGTCGTATCCCTCATCGCGGGCTGAGCTGCCAGCCCCACCCTAATTGTGGGATAGTGAAGTAATGCTGTGGTATGCGTATTTGAATCATTTGGTTGTTGCGTCTTTGAGTATGTTCTCGAAGTCGCCTATTGCTTGAGTTCTAATTTGTTCTAGTCGGCGTGATACTTCGGGTGCGAGCTCTGAGATTTCTTTGCCGATTAGTCGTCCGGCTTTGCTTCGGGCGATTTCAGTGATGCGGGCCTGGTTCTGATCGATAGCTTTGACGCCTTCGCTGAGCGATTGTTCTCTGCTGAGCTTGCCAGCGCGGAAGGCTTTCATGATCTCTGTGAGTTTCCGAGCTAAGCCACGTTCCGCTTTCACTGAACCCTGAAAGACCGGGGCATGACCATGCTCAGGGCCAATCGCGCCTTTGTTGGCTAGTTGCATTTTTCTTCTCTTCTGAATGTCAGATTTCTTGGGTGCTCTGATGAGATGGGTTTCTAGGCGTCCGCCTTTCCATTCTTGGCGAGCATCGTACGCGTTCACTTGTTTGCGGGCTTTGGGAGCTGACGCGCTTCTTTGCACGCCATCATGAATTTTCGATAAGTCACGTTCCACAAAGCCCAAAGTCTCGCGGTGGTCTGGGCCGAGGCTTCCTGTGTCCGTGCTCTCAGATTTCTTGAATGGCGGCGGGGCTCCTCGCTTGTCTTGTAGAACGTATTTTGCTCCGCTTGGAGCCGTTGCCCTCATACCGCCAATTGCGCCCGTGTCCTCTTGAACTGGTGGAACATCCTTCGGATACTTCGGGCCCCGAGGAATCGTAGGCGTAGGTTTCAGTCTTGGCGCCTGTTCTGTGCTTGCTCCGCCCGTAGGATCCACGTTCTCCCTTGGCTGGGCGAGTGGTGCGACTGGTGCATTGTCAGGTTGAGTTCTTCGCTTCTTGGCTTTCGGAGCTAAACTCTTCATTCGGTCTGCATGAGGTTTCGAAGCGTCAATGATCTTCGGGCTGTCGGCTCGTGTGGGAACGATTCTTGATTCGACGTCGTAGCCGCCGCCTTCTGTGATTTCTCGATGTCGCCCGGGATAGGGTTTCTTCATGTAGTGCGGATCTATGTGGGCGTCGGATTCTTCTGTTACAGTTGCGATGGGCACATTGGTTTCGTCACGTTCCCAGCGATGTGCACCCATACCGCCTCGATGCAGGTCAACCTTCTCTTTTCGCTGCTGCTTCCCACGCCAAACTTCCCCTGTAGATTGCGGTCCTTCTCCTGGCGGTGAGTGGCCGATTTTTCGTATGCGTCCGCCTTGTCTGCGCGGAGGAACATGTATGTTGCCGGGTCCGCCTCGATAGGATTCTTTCGGGCCAGTTCTGTAGGCGTCTGTGTCATGTTGAGGACCGAAAGGTTTCGATGGGCGAACGTATTCTTGGTTCTGTCTGCCTTCAGCGATTTGCTCTTGTGTTTGTTCTGGGCCGAGGTCGCCTCTTGCCACTGGCTCATCAGGCCTGTAGCCAAGTGAACCCATCGGATAGTCTTGATCTGAGGCTTCGCTTACGCGTGCTTGAGGCTTGCCAGCTTTAGGTCCGGTTGCGTCACGAGCTCGACGTATTTCTTCCGGGTTTTCTCCGGGCAGCAACATGCCGTCGCGGATTGATTCTTTTGGGTTGCCGCCTACGGCGCTTGGAAATTTCGGGGCAGGCCTACGTTCGCCTTCGTATGGACCGATGAAAGGTTCCCGTGTGGGCTTCACATATTGCTTCAGAACATCATGTGCGGTGTCGGTGAACGCTTTCTTCTTTGCGCCTGTTTTCTGCGGAAGCGAAGGCTTTTTCGGCAGAGGTTTCTTGGCTGGGATCTGGAAGACTTCCCCATCGCGGTTTATGTACCGTCTGCCTGGGATCATCACTGTGGCTTGCGGGAGAACTTTCACCTGTCCAGTTCTGTTGTCCCATGTGAGAACCGGAGCTGCGTAGAGGTTGTTGCCGCCTAGTGAGCCCTCTGCGAAATCGTAGCCTTCACTTGGCACACCGCCCCACGTTTTGAATGCGTTATCCGCTATTCTTGCAAAAGGCGGCATTAATTTGCCGTGTGCCTTTTGATACTCTAGTAAGGTTCGGCCTTCAGCCGTTACAGGAATCTTCGGTAAACTCTCTTCCGGTCCAGTTGGAATGCCTTCATGCGGATTCATTCTTGGCTGGGTGCCGAATAGTTTGGGTTGTTGAGCTTTGAGTTCTGCTAGGGTTATCTGCATGGGTTTCTCACCCCAAGGCACAGACGGCCCCAGCTTCTTCCGTGCACGGTACTCGTTGATTTTCAGTAAGCCCTCCTGAATCTTCTGCAAATCCATCTGCTCATCCAGAGCTTCCTGCTGCTTGTCAACGTACTTGAAGGAGAAAACGATTCGGTCCGAAATTTCGTTGACGATTTGATTGTTGATGATCTGCTCAAGAAGGCGAAGTAATGGCAGGATGGCTTTACGTTGCTGGACCATACTCTGGGCGGACATGGCTTTGCCTGTGGCTCGAATCTCATCGGTAAAGCCGACTTCGCTTGGTGTGAGTTTGTAGATCGCCCAGATAATTTTAGCGAACCATTGTTGGCCTTGAATGAACTCTAAGTCTCGGTTCGTGTAGGTTAGCGGAGTGAATTTCGCGTCTTTGTTGAGGATGGCGACTTTGTGGAATCGTCCTTTGATTTCCGTGCGGAAGTATTCTCTTAGTCTTTGCTCATCTTCTTCGCTGCCAGTGAATGATATGACACCGCTTGGCACAGCGTATTCTTGGAACATGCTGGCGTTCGTAAAAGCCGAGTTGATGAGCGAGTTCAGAACGGTTTCCGTGCTTTGTGTTTCAGCCCAGCCGTAGACGCTGTATGAACGGTTGTAACGCATCGCATAGGCAATCTCATTCACATCAAACTCGATTGGTGCGACGGCGGGATGCAAATACGAGTATTGCCAGTAACGGTATTCAATGCCGTTCGCGTCGGTTTCTTTGAGGAAGCTGGCGCCGTCGCGGCAGAAGAGTTCGCTGAGTTGCCTTTGGCCTTTGGGTTTAAGTTCGAATCCGCCAGCCGGATGCTGCATGTAACTGTTCAGTGAGAAGCCTTTCACAAGCGTTGCAGCGTCAAGTTCCAGGCTGTCACGTATGAGAGCTCGCAGAAGTGTGTTCAGGGTTTCGCCTTTGTTGTCATTCGGATTGTTGAAGAAGTATGTGGCCTCATCAATGTCGGCCATAACATCTTCGGGCGGTGAATCTCGAATCGCAGGATCCTTCGGGATGATCTCCCACGGAATCTGAGCAACCTCTTCAATAATCGTCATGACGCACATTGAAACCCATTCGGACGCGGCAAGTGACCTAAGCCGATACACGTCCACATACCGAGGCTGACCCTTCAACGGATTATAGAAACCACTCGGTCATGACAGCGCGACGCGGAAATTCGCGCTCATCCCACCACCATTTCTACGAGCGATTAACGCTCTGGATAGATAGTGTCCATAACGCCTTTAGTTATGGTATTGTCCTCTAACCGATTCAGTCGGTCTCGGACAAGTGGGTCGGATGAAACTATCCGCAATGCAGAAACCAAATTTCTGACCTTCACCCCCCTCATGATTTATTTTGTCAAACCACTTCAGGAATGACCATGAAAGACGTTGACCTAGCGTATTATGCAGGCCTAGTTGATGGCGAAGGAAGCATAGTCATCTACCTTCACAACAAAACGAAGAACGTTCGCGGTTATCGATACATCTTGCACATGGCAATATCAAACAATGATAGGGAAATTTTTGAACCCTTGAAAGCTGAGTTCGGGGGCTGTATCTCAAAATGGCCTTGCCCCCCTGAATTGCTCGGTAAGCGTCTAGATCATTGGCGGTTCGGAATTAGTCAACGAAAATGCGCGAGTTTTCTTGAACAGCTCGCTCCATATCTCCGTATCAAACGTAAACAGGCTGAACTTGCCTTGGAGTTTCAGCGGCACATGCAACCGAACGCGACCCATGCAAAGATACTTACTGATGAGGAGCATAGAATTCGTGAGTCATTTTCCGAACGGATGCGAGCATTGAACGGTCAACATAGTCGCCGTGGAGAAACCAACAGAAGAAAGTTGGATTCTCAAACTTCCACCAAATCCTCTTAAGGCTTTGCGGGAGCTGTGACCATGATTCTCGGCTTAACGGAGAAGTGTCTGCGACGGTTGCCACAGCACGTTGCGCCGCTGGGCTGCGACGAACTAACCGTGCTTCATTCTAAGACACACATAGATTTGAGAAAATAAGCTGTGACCGTGATTCAGATTCGGAGACGAAATCTCAGTTCATGCCAGAGCCAGAGAAGCCAGTCATGAATACGCTCGAACGGAGAGGTGATGATTCGCCTGCCTCGGTAGGGATTCTCCGCGAGTTTCTCGACAGCCCCCATGATGATCTCCTGCTGGTCCGTTGAGCTTAGAGCTCGCAGTTGATCTTGAAATCTCGGGGAGAGAACGACTCTGTATCGTTGCTGTGGCGCCGCTTCAATGGTTCCGTCATTATGGAGAATGCTTGAGCTGACACGGGGAAATCCAGCTTTCGCTCGTTTCGTGTGGATCCTCTCGAAATGTTTCCTTCTCTGACGGCTCATCACTTTTCAGTCTCGGCAACAGTGGGTAGTTGGGTTTGGCCTGTGCTTGAAGCGAACACGTAGGCTAGGCAGTCCGCGTATTCGAACCAGCGCTCGAAACAGTTCCTACAGCGATACCAGGGCATTTCTAGGCGTCCCCGTGGCGTCTGGATGGATTCCTGTGTCTGATAGACCATACCCTGCTTACCACAACGAAAACAGAATAATGCAGGCACATGAACTTCTTTCGGCAAACCAGATCACCCTTAGACTAGCAGAACGCACTCAGGGCAGACGTACTTGCCTCTGAAGTCTTTTCCAGGTTGCTCGTAGGCGCTGCTCTTTGCGTTGCAGAAAACGCAATGCTTCACCGTGACACCGGCGGCACTTGTTTCGGCGATTCGGGTTTCAACGGAAACGGTTTCCTCTGGCGGCGCTTTGGCTTCGTCTGCGTCTCGGTTGTCTCGGGTACGTAAATGAGATCCTAGTCTGATTTCTTCTTCCTCTTCTGGGAGGGCTTTCTTTCTTTTCGACATAAAGTCACCTGCCTAGCATTCCTCTAATGACTGATGCTCATACTGTGACTTTCAATCAAGCGTTATTTGTCGTGGCATCGTGGCCATGATCGCAGGAGGTTTCACTCGCTTGGCGAGGGCTTTGCTGTGAATGTCGTGTTCGGGAAGTTCACAGAAGTCACCGGCGTGGGGTCTGATTTTCGGTTGGCCCTCATCGTTCTGTGAGATATGCCAGAGTTCATGACAGACGGTAACTAATCGTTGCTCGTTGGTTTTCGAGTTCCAGTCATTCGTCCAGAAAACAAGAATGAAATCGTAGTCACCGACAAGTCTGAGGATTGCTGGAACTTTCCGGCATGATGCTGCTTCCTTGTGGGCGGGTGCCGAGCCTTTCGCAAAGACAGCTTTCACACGCATATCTTCGGCATCAGGAAATTCCCCGGACTTGAGGACTCCTGCCACGATCTCGTTCAATCCGTCATCGGTCGCGTATTTCGGCATGGGATCACCTTATGGTAATGTTGAGGTAAATGAATCATGAGGGTTAGGTTGCCCACCAAGCTATCCACCTACAGAGAAAACAGGTTCCGCCCATCAGCGGTGTTAGAACGAAGATGTAGAAGGCAGCCCAACCGAGACTGATCAGGGCGATCTTCTTGAGTGATTCAAGGTCGAAAATGAATACGAGCGCAATAAGTAGCTTGAGTGGGATTGGTAGATTCGCCAGAATATGATGAGAGCTAGAAGTCCGCCTAGCAGAAACTCAATCGCTTTCAAATCTGAACTCGGAATCATCCTGAATGGGGATTGTTAATCGCCGTAGAGGTCTTTGATGACGGCTGCTGGTTCCTTCGCTGTGGTGAAGGCTAGATGTAATGCGTCGAGAATATCGTCATGGGCGCCTTTCGGAAATTGCAGATACTCAAGCAGGAACTCTTCTTGCTTCGGGTTCACTCTCAAAGTGCCGTTCTCGAAGTAGGGCGAGAGCTCAGTTAATCGCATGACCTTATCTTTCGATTGTTTGATTTCAACGACTGGCAAGAGACCTTGACGGAGCCATTGAGGTAAGGCACGTTGGTAGGCGTTAGATTCAATCGCAATTCGATATGGCTTCCATGCGGCGGCTTGCGCTTCAACTTGTTTGATTTGTGCGGGGAAATCTAAGTGGCCGCGGTAGTAGTCAAGTAGGTATGCGTAGCCGTCTTGTGAGAGGCCGAGGGTTACGCCCACAGTCCAGTCTGCGCCTGGATCCTCACTGATGGCTAAGTCCCAGCCCTGGTAGATTCTGAGCGTGTTCAATGGTGGTAGCTTGAAGATGCGCTTAGCAGCGTCCTCGTTCGTCTCATGCCAATAGTGCAGCCATTCAGCTTTGAATATGGCCCCTTCAACCGGCGTCGGGTCGCAGAGGTATTGAGCGCTGAAGGCTACGGAGCCAATCTCAGCTTTGCGTGCTAGGATGATTTCAAGCGGCCATTTCTCGGGCCACAGAACTTCGAGGCGTTCGTTCCAGACTGGGAATACTAGTCGGTCCCAGATCAGGTTGCCTTTCTCATCTTTCTCTTTGAGTAGGTCATCGTAGAGGTCAGCGAAATGCCAGCGAGTCCCTATGCAAACGATCCGGCCCTGTGGTTCGAGGCGTGTTAGGAGCTCTTTCTTGAACCATGTTTTAACGGATTGACGGAGAACTTCACTCGTCGCGTAATCTTCGTCAATGATGTCGTCGCAGATGATGATGTCTGCGCGGCGTCCAATGGTGGCTTGCTCGGTGCCGAGCGCCGTAAACGTCGGGTCCTTCTGTATCCTGTCACGTTTCACCACAATCTCGTTCTGAGTCCACTTATTCGGCCTGAAGGGCTTTAGGTCTCCGAAGATTCTTCCGTAAGCCTCGGTAGCCATTTGCGCTGTGATTTCACGGATGAAAGACGCCACGAAGTCACGCGTATGCGAAACAACAATCACACGCAGATTATGGTTCCGGCCAACAGCCCATAACGGATAGTTAACGGTGCCGCAAGTGGATTTCCCATGTCCCGGCGGCATGATGATTAAGAGCCGTGTGATTCGGGGAACCTGTAGCTTCCCGTAGATGGCTGAGTGGTGCCCAGCGTTCCTGTAGCCAAGCTGCTCAGTGAACTTCTGTAAGTTCAGGCGTGCTTCCGACAGCCTCAGCCTTAACTCTCTTTCTTCTGAGTCTAGCGAAAACTTTCTCTTGTCCTTCAAGCGGGAGAACCTCTAGAGCGTCTGCTAGTTCGTCAATCGTGATCACGCCTCGTGATAGATTGAGTTCAACGGTTTGCTGTACGCCTCCCCCACTTGGGATGAGGGCCCTTAGAGCGTTGGCGACTCCATGCTGCAAGCTGCCGTAGTCGCGTCCGTCAAGTTTCCTCTGTAAAGACAGATGAGTTATGCGCTCATTGTATTCTCGCACGGTGTCTAGGGTAGCGAAGCTGAACTTGAAATCGACAGGTGTCATGTCACGTTCCATGAGTTTGATTTGAGTTGCCAAGTAGCGTTTTCTCTGCTTCTTCTCAGAGGGAGTTAGCCTCTCCCCCTCCCCCTTGGCACGGGGTTCCGGTTTATTGGAGCTGTTGCGTTTCTTGGGCATGTGCGCTCAGGGCCTCCTATGTATCAGGGTGTTCGATGTTCATTCATCTACGGAAGAATCTTGGTCCAGCGGAGAAATTCGCGGATGGCTGAGACTAGGGCGGTGATTGTGACGGTTAAGAGAGCGAAGTTTCGTTTATCCCGCCGTCTATGTTCATCAAGATGGGTGCTGAATCTGGCGATTATGCCTGGCTTCTGAAGGCTGCCTACTAGGGCGGTTTCAATGGTTCCTACACGGCCTTCGACGGTTTTGAATCGGTCACGTAATCCATCTGGGCCTAGCACATACTGGTGTAGTTCACGCAGCATGTCGTGGTTGCTTGGCGGATCCTGACTCACTTCTTCCACCTTTGAAGTATCAGTTCTTTTGTTTCAGAGGCGATGAGTGCTGCGACGAGCCCTGATGTGACGCTGCCTAGTGTTAGGAAGTCGTAGTAGAAGAGCAGCCATGTTACAGGCGTCAGAGCAAGACCGAAGAGGAAATGGTGGAGGTGGATCTGTCGCCCACCCGTCTGCCAGTAAACACGTTTCTTCAAGTAGTCCGCGATGACTCTGATTATGATGGTGGCCGTGAAAGCCGTGAACCAGAATGGGGAAGTCAGGAATCCCCAGAGAGCATTCAAGGGTCGCCAGCGAACTGAGCAAAGTATGTTTCGTCTGTGTCCGCATTGACGTCTGGAGCGGTGAATGAGGCGACGGCAGTACCGGAGCCGTCTGTCATAGCGTCCACGGTTGAGTTGGCAAATGTGGTTTTGACGGTTCGGGCTGCTAGTGGGGCTCCGTCGCTTGTGAAGGTGAGCTTCGCCGTGATCTTAACCGTGTCCCGTGAAGTGTAATCCGTCTTGTCGGCTTGGACGGTTAATGTTGTTGGTTCACTTGTCGGCGGTGTACTTTGAGGGTGGATTGTGACGGATCCGGTTAGGCTCTTTGATGCTTGACCTTTTCGTGTGGTTGGTGGGGCTCCCGTAATTGCTTGGTAGGCTGCGTAAGCGTCTACTCGACCCCATCCTTCAATGCAGTAGGCTTCGGATTGGGTCCAATGTTGGCTGCCTCCGGTCCAGTAGCCAAGTTCATGAGTGTTCTTGAGGAGGGCTTCTCGGATTTGCTGAATGGTCTGGTAGGGTACTCCATTCTGTGGGTCAGGGTGTCTGTTGGTGATGGCGTACACGAGTTGTCCGATGACTCCGGCGATGTGTGGGGTGCTGAATGAGGTTCCGGATTCTCCGGGTTCGTTTGGTTTCGTGGAAATCCCTAAGCCTGGTCCGATTAGGTAGAATTGTGCGGCATAGTTTCCAGTGTTGGGGTTGAGGTTGGTTCTTGGTGGTTGCGGGTAAGTTCGTCCGTCTTGTGCGGGTGGTCGTGAACTCCAAGTTTGCACGAACTCGCTTCCGGGTGGGGCGTTAGGGTCCGGGTTGCCTGTGTCGCTTGCTCCGCAGACGAAGCATTCTCCCGCCGACCCTGGACTGTTAAGTGATTTATCGCAGGCGAATGCGTGAGGACTGTTTGAATCCCACTGGCCTGAATTGCCGGCTGCAATCACCCAGATTTGTCCGTGGTTCCGCACGTTCGCGTTGATGGATCCTTCGAGGGCGGGGTCCACTTCTGGGCCTCCGATTGACATTGTGCAGACGTGAAGCGGATAATTTCGTGAGTCAATGATTGCGGCTGCAAGCCATGAGTATGCGCCGCTGCCGTCGTCGTCGAGAACTTTGAAGCAGTAGAGGGAGGCACGGTAGAGGATTCCTTTGTAGTCGCCTTGGTCTCCGCTGGTGGGATCTTCACCGACGCCTTGGCTGGCGATGATGGCGAGGGTTCTGGTGCCGTGGCCGTTAATGTCTATCGGGTTTGTGTTGCTTCCCGCGTAACTTTTCTCGAAAACTATTCTGCTCTTTGGAGCTGGAACAGTGTTGGCCGGCATCCAGTCAGGCCAAAATCTGTCATCGGCGTTGAGTGGAGCGCCAGTGTCAAAATGTCCGACGTTAAGTTCTTTGCAGCCGCCGTTCTCGCCGCCGTAGGGTGGTGTTCCTAACGCGGCCCAGACTTTAGGGACGCCGATCGCGGTGACGGTGTTCTTGATTGCTACGAGGGCGTGGGGGCCTTGGTCTTGGGGGGAGACTCCGAACCCAGACCTCCAAAGCTTTCGCCTCTCGTCTTCGGGTGGAATTTTTATCATGTGATTGGGGCGAATTTCCTTCACGAAGTTGCGGCAGAACCCGCATGAATCGAGAGCCTTCAAGCCAGCGGTGTAACCAATATTGGTTTCGCATTCAATGAACCACCAGCCGGCCTCATCGTCGAATAGGTGGCTGATGGGAGCTAACCCGTGCTCACGTAAATGTTGAGCTTCAGGGCTTTGGTAAGGAATGGGCATGTGTGTGTAGACGAGGACGAGAACTCTGTCTGCACCGATTTTGTTTTGGAAATTCGCGTCAAGGTACCCTTTTGCAATGAAGGGTAACGTTGAAGGGTGAAGTTTAGACGGGGATGCCACCACTAGGGCTCCCTCCTCCAGGTTGTGGGGGTCTATACTTCTGTGCTAAGCCTCCGAGAACATCAGCTGACCACCATCCAGCCCAGAAAACGCCGATGAGGGCGAATGGGGTTTGTGCAACAGACGCAACAGTTGTGTCAATGCCGAGGTAGGCTAATCCTCCAACGATTGCTCCCAGGACAATGTGCCTGAGAGAGTCATGTTGGTCATTGTAGATCGTGTTCGAGTAGAATGCCCATCCAACGGCTCCAACTGCTGCGCTAACAACATATGCTACGAACCAAGTTACATCCATGTGATTTCACCTTGTTCAACTTGAAGGATTCGATTCGGATCCAAGAGAGGATGAATGTAGGTCGGCCTTTGCTTCGGATCTTTCAGAACTTCCCCACGCCGAACATCTGTTAAAACCGAATCATCATTCATGACCAGCTCTTTGTCGAACGGAAGAAACTTGCCGCGATTCAGAATGTCACGCTGTTCAGCTCGGAGCAACGTCATGACTTCTCGGATTCTGTGAAGTTCCCAGCGAAGCAAGTCATGGAACATTTTCGACGGTCGCTTCTGATACCGGCGGTCGCTCTCCCCTTGGGCGGCGAGATCATTGAGCGACGTTGGCTGGCTGTCTGGGCGGTCGGGTTTGCGAGCGTGAGGTTCCTGGTTGCGGCGTTGATACCATCCTCTTGTTTTCGCGCCAGTCCCGTTAGGGACGGATCTAGGATTCAATTGAAACCTTCAGAGCAAAACTCTGAACCCAATGACTTATTATCTTTAGTAACACTGTGGTATGCAGCGAAAGACGCCGTGGTACATTTGAGTGCAAGCTCTGACGAGAGATTCACTGAACAGTTTACGTTTCGTGAGATCAAGCGGATTGCGAAGATCGTTAGGAGAGTGAGTAAGAATCGAGGTATGGACCCCTCAAGCCTGATACGTCAAGCAGTCCGGATATGGCTGGCAAACGGCTCGCATCTAACTGACGAAGAAAAGAAAGACTTGGGCCTACCGTCGGATGGTGCTCAGAAATGATGGCTCGATGTCAAAAATCGCCAAGTCGAGGAGCCTAAATCGGGCTGGTTTCGGGGTGTTTGCTGCTCCGGTTCCGGAACACTGAATGAGCCTCTCCGAAGCCTTTATTGCTGTTTGTAACCCATTGGTAAAGCCGTGGTAAAGATGGGCGGATATACGTTTCGGAATGTGGATGTAAGCGCAAGCGTCGCAAGCGGCCGATTTTTTGGCGATAAGGTCGGGAGCGATGAGCGGCCAGTCTGTGAGATTCGAGAGGTTAGCGGTTTGAAGCCGTGGGAGTTGGCGAAGGTTCGAACGGGTGTAAAACTGGAAAGCGTCGAGAGAGAAGAAGAAGCGGTCGAGGAATTCCTAGAGCGAGAAGAGCGAGCCGACGAGGTCCTTTTCGAAATTGGGCGCGTTGAGGAAGCCGACGAAATCGAAGAGGTCGTTAAGTGGTTTCGCGAGAGCAACGTAACCTTTGTCGGGTTCGAGGCGGTGAAGAAGTGATGAGCGAGAAAATTTACGAGAGACACGAATTTGAGGGACTTGACGAGCTCCTTAAGATCCGTGAGCAGCTTCCGATTCCTGAACCCGTGAATCTGGAAAGATTCGCAGGGCAGTATCGAAATGCGAGCGACTTCAAGATCGTCGGAGCGAATGGTCGGATTTGGCAGGTGGCCAGCGCTGAGTATCGACTGCTGGATCATCAGGAAGTCATCGACGCAGTTGTAGCGAAACTTGGAGAACTCGGGTTAGATGACGTGCGCGGCAAAGTCAAGACTTGGAACTTTGGCGGGCGCATGTGGATTGAGATGACCGAGAAGAAAGAGTTCGAGCCGATGCCAGGCGACCGATACCAGCAGGGCTTTTGGTTCAAAAATTCCTATGATGGCAGCAACAGTTTAGCCAGCGGATTCTATGGCCTGCGCCTAGTTTGCTCGAATGGATTAATGGCGTGGACCCGAGAGCTGTTGGTTCGCAAAATCCATTTGGGCCAGATAAAGCTCGGCGACTGGATTAAGACGGCAATTCAGGAGATGCGGCAGAAGAACGTCGATTTCGAGAGGATGATTCAGAAAGCCGCGACGGTGCGAATCGAAGATGACCTGAAAGCGGTCCTAGAACGTCTTGAGATCGGCCCGATAGTCGGAAAGAAGATCGAAGCCCGATTGAAACCCAGCGATGGAATCACGGCTTACGATGTGTTCAATGCAGTAACCGCCTTTGCGACACACGACTTAGCAGAGAAGCCGTTAGCCCAAGAGAACTATTCTCGAATAGCTCAGCGCATCCTCGTAGCGCCCGAGATCGTGGTGAAAGCACGATGAGTTTTGATTGGGAAAAGAGAAAGGAGCTGAGTCAGCGAGCGCTTGAGAGAGGCGTACAGGTAGCGGACCAGTTGAACGCGATGGCGACGCAACATGAACCCGTCCAGAAAGGCGTCGTTGACCGTCTTGCATTCTATTATGCTGTGAGCCGTCATTTACGGGGCTTAACGCCAGATCAAGTTGCCCAGCAGCGGATAATTCAGGAAACCTTGGTGGCAGTTAGAGGTTTCAGCCGCGCCGAGAACATGCGACGATTCCTCTACAGACTACCGCTCAGCATGGAGATACCCGGGAACGCACCTGCAACACCTGAAGCTGAAGCCTGGAAACTCTTCAAGTCCGGACAAAACGTGTTCGAGGTTTTCGACGACCCAGCCAGCGTTTGTTCATGTTGTGGATACGCATTAACGCATCCAGTCAGTCGAGCGGTCGGCGCCGGACCAATCTGCCGAGCCGGACTATGCAAGAGGCGACAGAAATGAAAGATTCCGAGTTTCGTGCTGAGGTTCAACGAATCGTCAGAGAATTCGCAGAAAAGCATCCTGGGGAGATTATTCTTCCTTGCGAGAAACATCATCGAATACCATGCAAAGAGTGTGGTGTCATTCCATGACTGAGATGAGCAAGGAACATCAAATAGCGGTCGCTGAGGCAAACGCAATTTTCAACGCCATACTTCGAAGCCTCGACGCCAAACAACTTGAAGATAGACAGTCAAAGTTCGCCGCTTACGATGACATTCGCTCAGAGCTCATCCAGACATTGAAGATCATCGAAACAGAAAGAGCGATGGTGGTGAGAGAGCAATGAGCGAGAAAAAGAGCATAGTCGTAATCATGGAAGGCGGCCTAATCCAAGACATACAAAATATTCCCGAAGGCACCGAAATTGAGGTCGTAGACTTCGACGCGAAAGACTGCGGCACCGACGACGAAGTTTGCAGAAAACCCGGCTGTTACAAAGAAACCCATTACGAGCACACCCGTTGGACGAAAGAGGGGAGCGTTCGAGAATGAGCCTTTGTCACATATGCAGGTCGAAGAGGGGAAAGAGATGAGCGAAAGAGTTTGTGCGGGATGCGGCAATCGACTCGGAACCCAAGTGAAAGCAGTCTGTTACGGCTGCCAACGCGACTTCTGCGTAAACTGTTTGCAGACGCATCACCGAACGCTATCAGAGAAGAATCTCCGAGAAATCAACAGCACTGAGTATGAGCGGTCTTATGGAGTGAAAGCAAGAAGGAGGCGAAATGAGAATGGACGAATTAAACTTCAAAGTGTTCGGCGACGAGGCTAAGAAATTGTGCGATTTCCTCGGGCTCAAAATGTCGGGCGACATGAATGACATCAACACGAAAGTCCGGTTCACATACAAACCCGTCGAAGGCCACACAATCGTCGAAGTAACAATCCGAATGTAGAGAGTGCGCTGAATGAGAATCACTGACCTGCTGAAAGGCATTGACATGGAGAAGTATCGCCGACGCTTCGACCGAATCCACGGGCGGAAGATGATGCCGCTGCAAGTATTGGCGTTAGAGATCCATGTCCGGGAAGAACTCAGGAAGCAGGGCAGACTCGGCTCGGTCGATGTCCAAGCAGAATTCTTGGACCTGATCGATTGGGGCGGCACCTACGAAGAAAACTACGAGCGCATGGAACGGCTGCTGACCGGCGAAGAATTTGCGAAGTGGCCGATCCGC
>Ga0315280_10001681_pt1 | contig 37447 bp, 34 predicted proteins | sample YL17G06_40_MG_FD_203697 | JGI IMG/M metagenome (GOLD analysis project Ga0315280, IMG submission 203697) | Sediment microbial communities from Yellowstone Lake, YNP, Wyoming, USA - YL17G06_40 | ecosystem: Environmental > Aquatic > Freshwater > Lake > Sediment | place: USA: Wyoming | collected... | reverse complement strand
ACGATGACCCAAAGTATAGCATCCGGGGGATAAAACTCGCTCTGGTTGGATATTGGATATGTTTGTGGCTATAGATAAGAAAAATCCCCTCTCCACATGAGAGGGGATTTAAGTAATAATGTAGGGGCGCAATATATTGCGCCCCTAAGGGATTTCTAAGGTTTATTCCAGCACGAAGATGTTCTTCTTGGCGCAGATGTCCTTGAGGATCTGCGGCCAAACGGTAACGCTTACTTCGCCCAGGTGCGCCTTCTTGAGGATAGCCATCATGGTGCGGCTCTGTCCGATGCCACCGCCGATAGACAGCGGCAAGGTGCCATTCACGATGCCCGCATGATAGGGGGTCTTGAGGAAATCAAGCTGTTTGGTCATCTCCAGTTGGATTTTGAGGGTTTCGGGGTTGACGCGGATGCCCATGCTGGTCAGCTCATGGCGGCGCTTGGTTACCGGGTTCCATACCAGGATGTCGCCATTGAGTCCATGCATCGGTCTGCCGTCGGAGGACTTGGTCTCGGTCACCCAGTCGTCATAGTCGGCGGCGCGCATCTCGTGCGGATAACCGTCCTTCAGCGTCCAGCCAATGCCGTATATGAATACTGCGGGATATTTCTGCAGGATGGCAGTCTCGCGCTGCTTGCGGGGCAGATCGGGGAACATCTCCAGGATCTCCTCGGCGTGCAGGAAGGTCAGCTCATCAGGCAGGTCGGGCCATTTATCAACCTTGAGCTTGGGATACATCTCGTGGGCAAGCTTCTCGGCGCCCTTCAGGACCTTCCAGATCTTCTTCACGATGTCGGTTAAAAAGCCCAGGTTGCGATCCTTCTCGGTGATGACCTTCTCCCAATCCCACTGATCCACATAGGCGCTGTGGTCGTGATCCAGGAAGTAGTCCTTGCGCACCGCGCGCATGTCGGTGTTGATGCCTTCGCCTATGCCGCAGTTGAACTCCTTGAGGGCGACCCTCTTCCACTTGGTGGCAGCCTGCACGACCTGTGCATCCACGGGGTGCTTGTCGTAGTCGTTCTTGATGTGGAAGCCGATGGGGGTGCGGGAGCCGTCACGATCCAGCATATCGTTGACGCCGGAGCTGACATCCACGATGAGGGGGACTTCCACCATCATGAGGTTCAGCTCTTGGCAGAGGTTTTGCTCTATGTAGAGCTTGCAGGCGTAGAGGGCTTTTTGCGTCTCCCGCACATCCAGGATGGATTTGTAATCGCTGGGCAGGACTTTTTCCAGGTCTTCGTAGTTGCCGATGCCGGGACCTGCCAGGTCAGCTTTCTTGTCAGCCATGAATCTTCTCCTTTTAAGATGATGGCAACCCATGCCTGCCGCTGCTTTGGGGGCTTTAGACAGACACAGGTGTCTATTTTCCGAATTTAATCGGGAATTATAGCAAAGAATTTGGGGGATGGGAAGAGGAAAGGTAGAAATTGTAAATGAGGAAATATTTTGGAATAAAAAGGTAAATTTTGCTATTGACTTTCAAAATCCGAAGATTATACTTATTTGCGATTGAAAGGTGGCGATGGATTATGGCTAGAAAATTCGTTACTTTGGAAGCTCATTGTGGGAATGATTATGTGAACGCTGAATGGACTTGGTCTTATATTCTCAAATTTCTGATTACATCTCTCCAAAAATCCGGTTTTCCAATTCTATCTCTTTCAGTAAGCCCGCCTGTTGCGCCAACCTGGGTTAGAGGCAATCAAAGGTGGGGAGGGAACACTGATGCCTTAAGAAAAGGAGAAATACAGATTTTTAAAGAGTATTTAAAAGCGGGTGGTGGTCTTGTTTATTACGAAACGAGTTACAACACGATTAATGCCTGGTATCCCGATATTTCCACCACAGAACGTTCTTTAGAGGATTATATAAATGCAAGTTGCAAAAGACTAACCATTCCTTTCAATCCGTTCACAGGTATTTACGAGAAAATTGAAAATCTTACCAGAGAACCTTTTGGCATAGATGCCGCGCATGAGTATTTAGGAAATCTGGGCGATGATGGACAGGTAAAAGCAGTAATAAACGGACAAACAGCGGTGAGTTGTTGGGCAAATTATTTATGTGGTGCAGAGCGTCTAGAATATGGTGGATCATGCCCGTTCAGCCCTGCCTTATTAAGTAGAAACTGGTTATCTAAATACACGAACTTATTCAACGAGACCCCCTTCTGCTGGTTGTTTGGTTTGCAGTGCATAATACCGTACCGCGCTAACCCTAATCCAGCAGTCAATCAGACTCACTTATATCAAGCTGATCAAAAGCCAAGGAACTGGTGCAGTAAAACACCATTGGAAGATACAACCTTCAATATTGAATGGTTATTGAGCAGTGATGAGCTTGAAGATTTGAGAGCTGGCACTTTCTTGATGATCAAAGACAAATTCTTAAAAGATTCCAGCATGAATCCTATTTTCGCTTCTAATACAAAAGATATTGACTGGCGGCATTACAGTATTCCAGGACAAGTTACACCAAGCAGACCGCAAAACCTTGCTGAATCACACCTGATTGATGAAATGAAAGGCACAGACAGTCAACTTTATGGAATGTGGAAAACCTACACGCAGGACATGTTTGATTATCTCTTGTCTATAAAAAGAAACAATGCCAATGTTGAGATTTTCTCCGATGCCACCTCCAAAAAGATGGTTGTCCAACAATATCACGATGCCATTATCCAAATACCACATGAAAAGATTATTGATATAGCCACATTTATTGCTAATAAAGTGGCAAACTGGCAGATTGGCGTGTCTGAATATTATGGAGCGGAAGAATTCTTGGTCAATAGACCGCCGGATTTCGTAAAACTGACCTACGATTCCGAAAATGAGTTTTACACATTGGCTGAAGCCTGGTGGATTCTGCTCTATGCCTGGTATCTTATCGCTACTAATGATGGACTTACCACCATCCCCGATATTACGCTCCAACCGGTGATTGGTCCTTGTGAGCCTAATCTATGTCCCCAAATAACAGGCGAGGGTTTGCCATCCATAGATTCAGCAGAAAGCATAAATGTATGGTGGCAGCATGATGCTTTTTCCGGATTCAATATCAAATTCAAAGATGTAAAAAAAGCAGTTATAGGCTTGTTCCCACAGGCACAGACGAACAAACCGGTGGGACCGATATATCCTTCCGATAGAAGGGTTACCCTGCCCAAAGTGCGAGCGTTTTGGCCGTTGCTTGATGAAAATGGAAACACCGTAACAGCTAACGCGGCTGAAGTGCTTTATGTTCTGGCGCAAATGCTTTTAAATTGGATTGACGACAAAGAAACGCCTGACCCGGTGGGTTTTCTGCCCAGTCATGTTCTCCCCAAGATGTTCTTTGACTTTTGCCAGGATGGTAGCAAGGAAAATCCCTTTGGCACAGATATTGACGGACAGGCTAACTGGTTCAATATCGGGCAAAGGTGGACCTTGAAACCCGCGGTTTTGAAGCCTGAGTATCGCTGACAGGGAGGTTTATGATGGCTAAAAAGTTCATTACCCTCAATTTCAGATGCGGCGAGAACTATACAAACGCAGATTGGGTTTATAATATGGTTTTCGCATATTACATAAGTAAATTTAATTTGAAGAACTGCCAACATGTTTCTCTCTCGGTGGGCGCTTTTACCGCGCTGATGTGGAAATTTGGTAAAGATCTTTATGATGTCAAATTTGATCATCTATCTCCCGAGCAGATAGCTCTAATCCAGGATTTTATAGAAGCTGGCGCCGGGCTTATTTATGATGAATCAACCAGCACAATAGAACCCTTCCCTGAACCGCATGTTACAGAAAAGAGATTAAACCCGATACTTGAGTTTCCTGGTTTAAAAGACACCAAGACTTTTGAAGATTATATTAACGCCGCATGCAGTAGATTAACTGAAGCCTTTGATCCCTTTGACGGGCATCCTTTGCCTTATGACCCCGAAAAACGCTATGGCATAGACGCAGTGCATGCTTATCTAATGCGGGTGGGCGATCCGCCGGTGCAGCACAAAGTTGTAATTTGCAAATCAAGCCTGGTTAACTGGGTAGCTGCCTGGCTTTGTGGTGTAGAACGGGGAGAATTCGGCGGACCTTGTCCTTTTGGACCTAACACACTACCACAAGACTTGACCGCGGGGCATAATCCCGAGGATATCTGGCTGGAAAGCTATGTCAATGACTTTGCCGAGACCCCCTTTTATTGGATTTGCGGTTTGTTGACTTTCATACCGATAAAAAACATGGGTGAACATGACAGTGGTGATCCCAACAAGGATTCAGAAGTTACCAATCTGGATGAGGTCAGATACGATGACAATCAGGTTAATTGGTGTTTTAAAACCATGGTGGAGCGGGCGACCTGGTTGACTGATTATCTAAAGAATCAATCCCCTATTGCAGCTAAACGAATTGGTGCGTTTATAACCAGCAAAGATTGCCATGCTACAAAGACAGATTGGCTGGTTGCTTTTGAGAATCCGGGGTTAATTGTTCCACACTATGAGAAATTCTGCATTCCGGAAGGCTCCCACAGCAAGCCGGCGAACATTGATGAGGCACATTTGGCGGATAGCGAGATGGGGGATGACAATGGTGTGTATGGAGCATGGAAAACTGAGTTTGAGGCTTGGTTGGACTATATAGAGGATGAATGGTTTGATGATGAGGATATAATTCTATTCAGTGATAGGGAAGCCAAAGCCATGGTGGTGCAGCAGTATGACCCGGATAATCCCATAACGGTAGATGAAGATAGAGTAAAGGCAATTGTGGATTATTTAATAAATATAAACCCTGAAACATCGCCATGGCAAATAGGGCTTAATGAATGGCAAGTCCCATTTATTAATGTGACTAGACCCCCAAATTATGTGAAAATCACTATTGACGAAGAAATTGAATATTACTCTTTATCTGAAGCTTATTGGCATATACTCTCTGCACTAAATGATATTGCAAATGAAGAGGAAGCGATTAACTATAAAGAACTTGAACCGGTGTTAGGTCCGTGTGAACCTAGTATTTGCCCAAAAGCAACAACTCCATTTTTAGATGAGGAAGACAGTGTTTACCGAGTTTTGGTTTGGTGGCAGCACAACTACGATCCTCTTCCATCATTTTCCTATCAAAACATCCTTAAGCAAGTCCCTGCTTTATTTGAGGTAAGTAAATCCGAAGAAATTGGTCCAATATTTCCTGATTCATCAAGGCGAAAAATACTAGGAAAAGTAAAAGCACTATGGGTTTTAGTAGATGACTTAGGAAACAAAGTAGAGTTGAACGCTGCAGAATTGTTATATTTGCTAGCTCTTACTTTGAATCATTATTACCACCCAGAGACTTCAGATATTTTCGAAACACTCCCAAGTCATGTTCTTCCGAAAGGTTATTATACATTTCTCCTTAATGGTAGGTTTAAAAATATCTTCGGTTCTGAAATAGAAAATCAGTTAAACTGGTTAGATATTGGACAAAGATGGTCTATGAAACCTGCAATTTTACAAGAATCATTTAGATAAATATTAAAAAGGAGTTGAATATGAAATCAATATTACTAACATTCATAATATTTTCAATTTCATATTCTACAGAATGGCAGGTTCCACAGCCAATTCAGCCTGGAAATCTTGCAATAAATAGTCCATCCTTTTCAGGTGATAATTTAAGAATATATTGTGGAATTTATTATTCTATTTATCATGGTGATATAGCTTATTATGATTGGAATGGAACACAATGGGTTTATGTAGATAGAGTGCCTGGTGATGTAAACACAACATCTGAAGAATTTGAACCTTTTATAACTTATGATGGGCAACATTTATATTTTGATCGTTATGATACAAATCATGTCTTATATGTAGCTGATTGGAATGGTTCAGCATTTATTAATTCCAGAGCTTTAAACGCAAATATTAATCAAGGTGATTCAAGATACCCAAGCTTGACTCAGGATATGCAATATTTATATTTTGCAAAGGGACTTAAAATCTATGTGTCTGAGTGGAACGGTTTGGATTGGGGAATTCCGACAATACTCCCACCCTCAGTAAATAATGGTGGTATGTATAGATATGACGTAACGATATCTCCAGATGGCAATGAAATATACTTCACCGGAACACAACCACATTCAAATTGGATTGCTTTCTCGCGAAAAGTTGGTGGTGTTTGGCAACAGTGGCAATATTGTGATTCAAATATCAATATTCCTGGTTGCACTCTTGGAAGTGAAGCATTAACTTATGCTCCGTATGAAACGCAAGAATTATATTTCGCCCGTAACTTCTCACCCGGCACCTTAACTTGGCATGCCCTACGTTCTCCGGTTGCGGTAGAGCCGGCATCGCTGGGGCAAATTAAGGCAAACTATAAATAAAAAACAAGGGGCTAGCGCCCCTTGTTTTACGAACCAATCCCATTTACTCTTCGTCATCAGGTAGTTCGTTCAAATTCTCCTCCGCCAGGTTAAGGTAGGCAGAGCAGAGAAATTCCTCACCCTTTTCATTCCTGGTCACCAAAATCTTGGATTTGGTGCTGCCTCTCAAGGTGTAGAACTCATACTGCAAACTCTTAATGCAGCGGATAAGATCGTCGCGGTTCATCCTGAAGCCCACGGTCTTACCAATCGGCATCACATAAACCCAGACGATCTTTCCTTTCTCCATAAATTTCTTTAAAGCCCTGAATTCAGTCATCAATTCACCTCCTTTTTATCGCAGAAAGCTGCTTAATTATAGCATATACAACACTATAATTGTTGCGTATAAATGAGCGTTTCGTGGTATAATCCGGGAGAAAAAGACAAACTGGTTTATCCGGGCAAAGCAGTCATAGGAAACGAATTGAAAAAATTTGTATCGGAAGTTTTCGGAAATATTCGGAAAATATCTACCTAAAACCACGCCGCGAAGCCCACATGCACCTTGCCCGTCAGCAGCGTGTCGTTCCTGCCCAGTGCAAACGCTATGGTCCAATTGCCCAGCTCCGACCCCGCCACCAGCCCCACTCCATAGCCGGGATACACATTCGCCGGGTTTGTGTCCAGCCGCACCTGCGCCAAGTCCCCAAACGCAAACAGCCGCGCCACTCCACCCAGCAAATAGCGCACCTCCAGCGTCCCCATGGACATCGTGGTGGCGGCTATGCTCTGCTCCATGTAGCCGCGTGGTCCCACCAGCCCACCCACCAGCCACCACTCGTCGCGGGGCACCGCCTGCTGCGTCACCACCGACTTTGCCTCCCCCCGCAGACTGAGCACCAACGGTCCCCCCAGCGGGAAGTGCCGCCACAGCTCACCCGAGAGCTTGGGGATGTCCATGCGCCTGGATTTGCGCGGGTCATGGATGTCCTTCACGCTCCATTCGCCCCGCGCTGTGCCTTCCCAACCATCGCGGGGATTCTCCAGCGGTGTGATGGCTGCCAGCGCCAGTTCGCTATATACGCCCTGTTTGGTGGAATGCCCCTGCTGGTTCCAGGTGCGCCCGCCCAGTCCGCCCACCGTGCCCTCCAGCGCCTCCCATAATTCGGTGCCCACGCCGGCTTCCAATTCCCATTTGGAATACTGCGTATCGTCGGTGTAACTACCGGTCGCTTCGGCGAAGCTCTGCGGGCTTGCCAGCCGCGGATGCCGATAGTATAGCTCGCCCGCGGAATGGTCCACGCTCTGCCGCGACCATTCCAACCGTGCCTGCTCTCCGCCGCCCAGCAGGTTGACGCTCTGCAGGCTCATGCCGCCGCCCAGGGATTCGCTGGAGGGCTGATAACCCAGTGCTCCCGAGACGCTGGAGGCAGGACGCTCGGTTACCCGCCAGCGCATGATTCCGTCCTTGCCTATCTCCTCCACCTTGGCGTCGGCGATGGCGGGCTGGCGCCTGAGCAACCTAATCGACCTACGCACCTCGTCATCATCATATAGCTCCCCCGGCAGCGGCTGCAGATAGGGGATGATCGCCAGCGCGCTTAATCCCTTGTTCCCCACGATGTCGTGGCGCATGATGGTGTATTGCTCGTTGATGGACACGCTGAAGCCTACATCCACGACGGCGGATTCCCTATGGGGCAGGGTGGTGAGGCGCACTTCGGTAAAAGGATAGCCGTGATCCAGAAAGTATTTGCGCAGGCGGGTGGAGGCGGCATAGATCGCCTCGGGTTGGAACGGCTCGCCAATGCGCAGGTCGGCAGCGCGGCGCGCTGATGCCACCAGGTTGGTAGGTAGATCCGTGATGGTCACATTGCTGATGTGGAACTGTTTGCCCTCGTCTATGGCGATGTAAAGTCGGCAATAACTTATGTCACGCTGCACCCGTTCCTCCATCACCTTGTAATCGGCGCAGGAACGGATGTAGCCGCGGGAGGAATAGAGGCGGAGCATGTCATCCAGCCCCTTATCCAGCCGATAACGGTAGAGCCAGTCGCCGGTGGGGATGGAAAGCGCGGCGCGCAGTTGTGCCGCGGGCAGGGCACGATTGCCCGTGATCTGGATGACCCGTAGCTTGAACCGATTGCCGGGTACAGTGACCAGCTTCAACGAGCCATCATCCAGCTTGATGACATCGGTCCTGACCGCCAGATAGCCCTGGTCGGCGAGGAAGGTGGTCAGGCGGTTGCCGGCTTCGGTTGCCGCCTGCGCCGGGTCATCGGGGAGGGGTTGGCTGGACACTGCCAGCTGCGCCTCCTGCCGCCACTGCGGAGGGGCGCCCTCTATCACACTCACATTCACCGCCTGTGTGATGATGGACAGAAGCAATCCCAAGTTTCCGATGATCATTGCAGTCATTATTATCAGTTTACTATTAGTATAGAGGGGTAAGCAACAGATATACTTATAGAACATGAAAGGGAAGAATCTGTTCACGCAGCGCGTGATAGAGGCGATTCGCGCCATTCCCCGGGGCAAAGTGGCGACCTATGGGCAGATCGCGATATTGGCGGGGTCGCCCAACGGGGCGCGGCAGGTGAGCTGGGTGCTTAATTCGTGCTCACGGGCGGAGAACCTCCCCTGGCATCGGGTGGTGAACTCGCGGGGGACGATCTCGTTGCAGGGCGAGGGGAAGATAGAGCAGCGCTGCCTGTTGGAAGCTGAAGGGGTCAGGTTTGATGATGATGGCAGGATAGACCTGAGCAAGTTTTTATGGCATTCCAGCAAGTAAAAAAATCCCCCCAACGGGGGGATTTGTCGTTCAGAAGTTGTTACTTGGTTTTGGATACCGCCAGATCCTTAAGGTGGCGCACCATGGCAGCAACATAGCCGGGGTCGGAGCTTTTATCCAGTTCAATCGTGGAAACACGCCCATCCATGGTATTCAGAATTCCGTCGCCGTTCCAGTCGTTGGTGGTATCCAGCAGCATGGCTTTGCGCCCGCCCTCCACCAGCCGGATGCCGGTCAGCCCATCAGTAAGAGCTGCGCTGGCGGGCGAGGAGAGGAATCTGCCGTCGCCGGAGAAGATGAGCAACCGTTCGCCACCCCAGCAGTTGGCATACGCCAGGATGCGGTTGTTGCTCGCCCACTGCAACAGCACCAGCGGATCCAGATCGGGAGGGAACTCCTCCAGGTCAGCGATAGTATTAGCAGCCAGATTGAGGATCGCCAGGTGGTGGCGGTCTTTGTCGTTGATCACGCCATCTCCGTTCTGGTCGGTATCGGCGGTCAAAACCGCCAGCTTGCTGTTGTCGGGTGAGGGTGTAAAGGAGGAGTAGACTGCGTTTTTAATGCCGATGGTCTCCGTCTTCTTGCCGGAGATGTCTATCTCAGCAAGCAGGGTTCGGCTGGTCTCCTTGCGCTCGGTAATCAGCGCCAGCAGTTTATCGCCAGCCCAGCCCAGTTGCGACAGCTCTTGGCGTATGCCCAGCTTGAGGACGGAAGTCGGTGCTTTGCCGGGTTCCACCACCCAGATCTCGTAACGGGGCGGGGGAGGCGGTGCCGCCGGCGTGGTGCCGGAGGGAGGTGCAACCTGTGCCCCGGGTGCGGCTTTGGTAGGTGGTTCAGCCACGGGAGGTTGCGGTGTAGCGACAGGTGCCACTTTGGGCTCTATGCGCACCAGCAGAGCGAATTTCTTGCCGCCCGCTGCCGGGGCGATTTCATTGATGGCAATGTTATTTACGGGATCATTGGGGGTAAAGACGGAGACGGGTCCTTTGCTTTCGCCTTCTACTGCCAGCCAGTAAACACCAAGCGGTCCCGGTGGCATATCAGGCGTGGTTTTGGGATTGCCCATCAAAGCCAGCCCCGAGCCATCGGGCGCCCACACCGGCAGATGTGTGATGATAGAGGGGAAGTCGGAGAACATGGCGAGCTTCTTCTCCTCCTTGCCGGTGGCATCCACATAGACAAGTTCAATCTTTTCCGGGTCAATACGCATCTCGGGCGTGCTCTGGGGGTCATCGCCCAGGAGCGGGGAGGGGGTAAGAGGTGTTCCACGCACGACCAGGGCGCCCTTTTCGTTGGGGCTGACCAGCACCAGGGCATCCACATACTTCTGCGTGAGCGGCTGGCGGGCAAAAAGCCCCAGAAGGTCACGCACACGGGTGGCATATTGGCTGCGAGGGTCTATTTGGAATAACTCTGTGAATGTCCCCAATGCCGCGTTCTGCTTATTTCCCCTAAGCTGCGCCTCGCCCAAATCGCAGCGGATCTTGCTATCCGAAGGATGCTTATCCAGCGCCAGTGCCAGTGCCGCCTCGGCATCGGCGTATTGTCCATGTGCAAGTAGAAAATCGCCACGGCTTGCTTCGCGATTCTCGTCCAGCGCCCACCATATAGCGGAATTAATGAACAAAGCCAGAATTGCTGCCACGAATACTATGATGGCTATGCGCATGGTGTTACTGCTGCCGTTGTTCTCCATTTCTATTCCTCCCTTTAAGGGGCAATCTTAACATCAGCCGATGCAGGGGGCAAGAAGCTGGATAGCAAAAAGGGGAGGGTGTTGCCCTCCCCGTCAAGCGTCTTTCTTATCGCTTGATTAATGCTATATAATCCAGATAGGTATCGGCGGCGGTGGTTGGCTTTACGCGAATCTCGGCGGTTCCCAACTCCTTGATGTCTATATCCAGCGTATAGCGGTCACTCCACTGATCCTTGATGAAATCCTTGCTCGTGAGTATCCGGCTGCCCAGGAAAATGCGTTTTTGCGTGGCTTTGCCCGTTACTTCCACATCTATATATACCGGTTTATCGGGCGGGAAATTGACATCGGAGACCTTGAGCCTGAATGCTGCCATGTACTTCCCCGGCTGTAATTCTGTATAAGGTCCGCGATTTATATATTCCGCCATCTTGGGGATGCCGTTGGCGCCACGGTATACCAGAGCCTTGCCATTCTCGGCATCCTTGTCGTCCACGACCTGCACTGCGGTATCCACCCAGCCATTCTTGTAAAATATATTCACGCCATTCCAATGATCAATCTCGTTGGGATTTTTTATTGGCGGCTGGGATACGACTGCCTCTTTGGCAGGTTCTTCCTTCGCTTCTTCCATGGGTCCGCAACCAATTGCCAGAAGCAAAACTATTGCCGGAACCATAATGAAAAGCCATTTGAATGATTTGATCATAATTCCTCCTGTATGCTTTATTTGACTATGAATGTAGTGGCAGCGGTTGCATTTGACTGCTTGAGCCTGACTAAGTAGAGACCCGGGGAAGTTATGTTGCATTTAACCAAATTCAACCCGAAAACACTGTCGGCACAGCTTATGGAATCTATTTCGGCATGATGCACAAGCTTCCCGCTCATATCGTAAATTGACAGGGCAGCAGGATTATCATTTGCGCCATTTATCAACAGTATAAGGTTGGATTCCACAGGATTCTGTAACGGTTTTATGGACAGTGTGGCTGTTATCAGGTTACGGGTCAATTCAGCCATGGCGACAGGCAAGCCGTCGCTTAGCAGGCTATAGCTGTAGTGGATACCCGATTTTACCTCGCTATCAATGTAGTTGTATGAGGATGAGCCTTTTATCGGCGAAGGATTGATTGCCTCCCATCTGCCCATTGCATCCTTGCGCAGGATGTCAAAACCGATCGCGGGTTGTTCTTCGCAATTCCAGCGAAGATTAATCCCCCTTGGGCTGTTTGTTGCGGCAAAGCCGGTTACATTCACGCCAACCTCAAATTGGGAACCGGGCAGAAAGGTCATATAGACCTGATAATTGGATACCCATGATTCATCGGCGGTGGAGGGGTGATCCTCCTGGCTGGGGATGCCGCCGTCACTGTCAGTGTCCTGGCTAAGCAGGCGGAGTCGCAGGAAACGGAAGGAGGTGTACTCAGCCGGATTGTTATTGACAGCATAAGCAGCGATATGACCCAGGGCATACCAGGCGTTATGGGCGTTGTTCCAGTTTTGCGTGGGCTCATAGTCGGAAAGATATGGGGCATAAGTGTTGACCCAGGCAAGCTTTTCGCCGGGGTGCTCCAGAAAGTATGAGTTTAGAAGCCCCCACATTACCGCCCCGCCTGACATCGCCCAGGCGCTGTTGTTCAAATACATGGCGGGGCTGGAATCCACATTGGATTTTATCTGGTTCGCCATGCTCAGCGCGGCGTTCTTCCAGGCTGTATTATTAAAGCGATCGGCATAGAGGTAGAGGCTGCCCACCGCCCAGGCTTCAACCAGCGTATTTTGCACCCGACAGTTGGGCTGGGTCATGTTTAGCGGGTGGTTGGCAATGTATTGGGCACAGCTATCACTGTAGCTGCGATGCGAGCTGTCGGAATAGCTATCCTCATACATCATATCAGCGATAGGTCCCCAAGCACATACATAGACCCGGTAGTAACCGGAGATGGGATCGGAGCCACCCTCTTCCAGCCAGCCGGGATGATTGGTCACATAAGTCCAGGCATTGGCGGTGTTGGTGCTGTATGTCGTCAGCCCTGTTAAATCGTGATAATAGGACCAAACCCAGATTGATTCTGTCGTGTTATCGGTTTGGATTATGTCCAGCAATTGTTCGCCCTCACGCATGCCGCCGAAGTCGGGACCAGGTGTGGTGACCTGCAACCCTGCAATGAACTCACATTCCCTAGCCAGGAGTTCACCATAATCGGTGGGGGAAAAGATGAAGGCTGACTTACATACAACAGGTATCGCCAGCAAAAGGATTAGAAGGATTCCGCTAAGTGTTTTCATTGGTCTTGGGGTTTTATATGAGTTTGAGATTTTACCACACATTAATCATATCGGGATATTTTGCACACATCCAAGCGAAAGCGAGTTTGAATCAGGAAGATTCCTGCAAAAAATGGGGGAAAAGAGCGGTGTTGGTGTGCGGCAGAAAACTTGCAGCGATAAATTCGTTCATAAACTCCTGATCCTCACTCAGGTCCAGAAATGTGGTTTGCTGTGCCAGTTTTTCAATCTCCAGAGCGAATTCGGGAATGATACCTGAGATTGCTGCTCCTGCCAGGCTGGCATTGCCCATGAATACATATTTGCCCGGATCAATATCGGGCAGCATCCCTATGCTGATGGCATCAGTAATATTTATATGGTAGCCAAAGTCGCCGGCGATGAATATGCGATCCAAATCGGTGAAGTTGATACCTGCAACGCTGATGAGTTTCCGGCAGCCGGCATAGATGGCAGCCTTGGTGTTGATGATGGCGCCCAGATCCGCATCCGAAATAGTGATTGCCCGCCCCGAGGCTGTGGAAGTGGAAGGTGCCAGAACATAGACTCTGCCATATGCATCTTCAGTAAAAGCTTCACTTACGATCTCCCTTTTAATCCTGCCATTTCGTTCCAAGGCTCCGGCTCTGCCTAGTTCCGCCACCAGTTCTATGATACCGGAACCGCAGATGCCTGTGGGCGGCAAATCACCAATAGTGCCATAGTCACCCCAAAAGGCTGGCGGTTTAATGCAGACCGTTTCTATGGCGCCAGGCATGGCAGGAACCCCGGCACATACTTCCCCGCCCTCAAATGCCGGTCCCGCGCTGGTGGCGATGCCCAGTATCGCATCGTCAATCGCCAGGACGATCTCACCATTGGTGCCGGCATCAATAAAGAGGAATTTTCGTTCACGGGGATGGAATCGTCGTGCCAATGCGACTCCTGCCACCACATCGCCACCCAGATAGTTGGCAACGCCCGGTAATAAGTGCACACCGGCATCCGGCACAATTTGAGCGAGGTCGCCCAACAAGTCATGTGCCGGTCGTGGGCTGAAACGCAGGTCAAGCCCCGGGGAAGGTGTTTTACGCAGGGGTGAAGCATCAAGTCCCAGCAGAAGATATAGCATGGTGGGGTTGGCTGAAATGACCACCGCTGTTGCCGCAGGAAGATTCCCCAACTGGGCTATGGCGTCCCCAATGCTTTGGCGGGCAAGCCGTTGCATAGCCGCTCTGCCTGCATCCCCTTCCTCCTCGGTCATGATGATGCGGTTGAGGACATCGGCGCCATGGATTGCCTGCCGGTTGCGCGCCTTGCCGTAGCAAATATCTCCAGTTGCCGGGTCGATCCAGGCAACCGAGATGCCGGTGGTTCCCAGATCAATCGCCAGCAATTTATCATCCCTGCGTCTTTCATCGTGCAACGCTTTATGGATGTAATCCAAAGCTTTGCGTTCGCTGGCGTCGCCGGCAGGATGAACATGCGGAACACTGACTACTGCATCGCTGGCGGGCTGATGCAGGCAGGCTAATACCTGGTGACCGTCTATGGTTACCAGGCATTTGCGACAAACACCCCTGCCCCCGCATGGCGCTACTATGAGCACACCGGCACGATCTGCCGCGGCAAGAATAGTGTCGCCCGCTGCGATTTCCACCTGCCTGCCAGATGGCTGAAATCGGACTTTGTGCATGCAAACAGCATATAAAAGTTTGAAGATTTGTAAATGCCTTATTCAGCAATGTTGGTTATAGCAGTCGATGAACTTGGCGAGGAGTTGCTTTGTTGTTATAATCTCGCATAGGGGGATTCATTGACTAAAAATAGCATCTCTGTTTTCTTTCCGTGCTATAACGATGCAGCTACCATGCCCAGCATGGTGCTTTCGTCCATTCTGGCGCTCCGGGAGCTGACCGATGACTATGAGGTTATCGTAGTAAATGACGGCAGTCCCGATCATGTCGCTACCCTGCTCGCCGAGATGCAAAAAAACTATCCGTGTCTCAGGGTTGTTATGCATGAAAAGAATCAGGGTTATGGTTCAGCCATCAGGACTGGTATCGCATCCGCCACCAAGGATCTGATCTTTTACACTGATGGCGATGCCCAGTATGATCCACGGGAGATTAAACTCCTCTACGAGAAGTTGACTGATGATGTTGATATGGTCAATGGTTACAAGATCAGGAGGGGAGATCCCTGGTATCGCCTGTTCATTGGCAAGCTATACCATTGGACAGTGAAGTTGATGTTCAGTTTGCCGGTGCGTGATGTGGACTGCGATTTCAGGCTGATGAGGCGAAGGATATTTGATACGGTGAAGTTGGAATCAAATTCCGGCGTAATTTGTGTGGAATTGATGAGGAAGATAAGCAGGGGTGGATTTAAAATCTCAGAGGCGCCTGTGCACCACTATCACCGTGCCCATGGGAAGAGCCAGTTCTTTAATTTAAGCCGGGTTTTCGCCGTGGGAGTGAATCTAGTTGGTCTTTGGTGGAAGTTGGTGATGAGAAAGGAAAGGACTTTAAGTTCTGCGAAAAAACCAAGGGTAGGAATATTATAGAGAAAAGTTACGGTGCTGGAGAATCATTGCTAGGGGTATTTCTTGGAATAAAGATTATCGTGGGACGAGAAAAGTCCTGGTTGGAAAGTCGGTATGTTTTAACCATCCCATCTTCATCCCTCTCAACCTCATAATATTTAGACATCTGTTTCATTATCTCCCCACCATTAGTGAACCAGAATTGATCAGTGACAATTGCACCATATCTTTGTTCTTTCAATGCGTTCATCAGATCATTGAAAAGGTAGTTTCTATACATAGAGTCATCGCTAGAGAGTAAATCATCGAGCCCGCTAATATGTGCAGATTCGCGTTTGCCTGCAAAGGTAGCCAGATAACTATGACTTGGAATAAAAACTTCTCCTTTGATTTTACTTATTTCAGCAATCAACTTCTCTTCATTCGCTCTCTGGGTTTCAGTTGGCAGAACTTCAACTGGGGTATAAATCAGCAATATGAAGTGAATTATGACCACGAAATAGAACATTATTTTCAATTTATTTTTAATATCCAGACTGCTTGTCTCCAATTGGGTTTTAATCAAGAAAAATGCGATTCCACTTACAATAGCCAATATAATAAATGCAGGCATTAGTGCATTACTATTGCCGTATCTAATGGTTCTGTATGGCAAACATCCTAGTATAATGCAGATAGATATTACTATATAAAATGTATACCTTTTATCTGTTAGATATTTTTTAGCAAATAGTAAGAAATATATATATAATGATATTAATATAGGAATGGGCTTAATTAAATCCTTTGTCCAAATGCTAATCAATCTTGTAGGTTGTATGCTATTCTTTAGTATCTTTAAAGGAAGTGAAATAGTATAATATGAAAATATACTATTATTTATGTAATCTAATAATATAACTGCAAACATCAAACTCAAGATCAGTGAAACAGTTAGCACAATTGCCTTTCTCCAATCAATGAAATACAAATAGATTATTATTGGAATACTCAGAGGTAAACCTTCTTGTTTTGAAAGAAAAGATAGCGTAATTAGAATACCTGCGACCATATAAATAATATAACTTGAATAGAATCTTATCAAATATAAAAAGCTGAAAAATAAAAATAAAGTTAGCACATCAACTCTACCTATATCATACCAAAAAAGGACTGCCGAATAACATGAAATAAAAAAGGAACTGGCGATAAATGAGCTCAATAAATCTTTTGTTTCCCTTTTTACAAATAAAAATACTATTGCTGCAATACCTAAAGAAGAAAGAAAAGATATTATTCTCAATGGAGCATAGCCAGCACCTATTATATTTGCCAGAAACGCTGACAGATAGTAAAAAAGAGGTGGGTAGATGAAGGGGACATATTCTAAGGTCGGATGCACATAGATGGGCTGCCCCTGAATTACTCTCATTACATGAGCTAGAATGCCCTCTTCAATCCATTCAAGCTCATAGGGATAGTTAATGCGGATTATGGCAACAATTATAAAAGAAAGTACCGACGCAGAAGCTATAAGCAGCATAGTGAGCTTTAAAAATAGTTCGGATTTCTCTAACAGTTTTGTCTTCAATGTGCCTAGACCTTAGCCATAGTTTGGTGATTATTGCCAATCAAAAGTGCTCAACCACCGAGAGAGATTTTGCCATACCTATCCATTGTTATCCCTTTGTATACCTCATTTCTGTTTAAAGAATAGGCGTGACTGTGTGGATTGCAGAAACCATCATTTGTCGTCAAAATGCAGTCATACCCTGCCAAACTCAAGAATGACTGCGTTTCCTGCGAATACGATCCATAAGGATAGAAGAAATAGCGCACAGGCGCTCCGGTTCCCTTTTCCAATACTTCGCGGGATTTTACCGTCTCAGCCACCATGAAACTCCTGAACGCTTCTCCAGTAAAGCGCTGGCTCGCCCGCTTCAAATTGGCGTGGCTCGCGGTATGGCATCCAATCTCCGCGCCCGCTGCCATCATCTCCTTTATCTCATCCCACTGCAGGGTGCCTTTACCACCTACATGGTCGGAATAGAGGGCAAGAGTGAAAGGGGCGTTGAATTCTTTTAAAATGGGAAATGCAGTGTTATAAACGCTGCGCTGTCCATCATCTATGGTTATAACAACAGACCGGGGTGGCATCTTGGACCAATCTCCCGATTTGTAAGCATCGGCAAGATCCCCAAGCCTGATTACCGGAATCTCGTTTTGGCGCAGGAACTCAAGCTGGGCGCGGAAATCAGCGGCGCTGGTTTGATAGCGATTGTGGGCAGGACCCACCGCAAATCCGTGGTACATGAGGATGGAAACAGAATAGCCACTCCTGGGTGCCGGCAATCCCGCTTGCTCGGGTTGGAAGTTGAACACATCCAGATAAGTAGTGGATTCATCCGGTAACGTTAAAACCGACACCTCTTTTTGGTCGGTTCCTATCCCCAAACTGTCAATATAGGGTGCCGGTGGAAGATCAGTGTTTGCAATCTGTGGCGAATCAACAGCATCCAGCGGCTGATCGCCGGAACTGACCGGCGCCATGGTTGCCGCAATAGTTGCTAACACTATCGCCAGGAACTTCAACTGTCCCCCTAATCAAACATTCATACAGCTGTTTAGATGCAGAATAATATCAGAGTTCCACCCTCGGTCAAGCTCCGATTTTCAGCACATAATCGCTGATAAGGTTGATGCCATGGCAAGCAACTTCGTTTCGTCCCCCTGTTTTGCCATGAGTTGCAATCCTGCAGACAGACCATTTTCCAACTTGACTGGCACCGTCAGGGCGGGGATGCCAGCCAGATTGGGCGGGCAAGTGAACACATCGGAAAGATACATCTGCAGTGGGTTCACTATCTCACCCAGCTTGAACGCCACAGTGGGAGAGGTAAGCCCCAGTATCAAGTCCACCTTACTGAATGCCTCATCCAATTGAAACCCCAGACCATTCGCCAAACGCATGGCAGAAGCATAGTATTTATCATGATAACCGACGGAGAGCACGAAAGTCCCCAGCAGGATGCGCCGCTTGACCTCGGTGCCGAAGAACTCACCCCGGGTGCGGCGATACATTTCCAGCATGCTGTTGTCGCCGGCGTGACGGGCGCCATAGAGCACCCCATCGTAGCGGGCAAGGTTACTGGACGCCTCGGCGGTTGCCACTACATAGTATGCCGCCAGCGCCTGTCGGGTGAGGGGCAAGCTGACGGGAACCAAGATGTAGCCGGCATCACCCAGGGCTTTTTGGGCGCGCTCAAGTGTAGCAGCAATGTCCGGCGCGATGCCCTCGCCCAGGCACTCCTGCCATACCCCTATCTTAATTTGTTTCGGATTGCTTTGGGTGGGGATAGGGGGCAGGGGATCAGACAGGCTGGTCATATCGTGCCGGTCATGCCCGGAGCAAACGGAGAGCAGCAGTGATAGGTCGGCTACATCACGGGCGAAGAGTGCGATGTGATCCAGACTGCTGGCATAACTTATCAAACCATAGCGGCTGATTCGCCCATAAGTTGCTTTCAGCCCATAGATGCCGCAAAAAGCCGCCGGCTGCCGCACCGAGCCGCCGGTATCGGAACCGAGCGCCAAGGGAACGATGCCTGCCGCCATTGTCGCCGCGCTGCCCGATGAACTGCCACCTGGTACTCGTGAGTTATCCAGCGGGTTGAGGGTCGGTCCATAGGCAGAGTGCTCGCCGGAGGAGCCCATGCCGAACTCATCCAAATTGGTTTTGCCTATGATGATGGCGCCGGCATCACGGAGTTTGGCGACACAAGTGGCATCGTAGGGGGGGTGGTAGCCGGCGAGGATTTTGCTACCCGCGGTGCAGGGCATACCCCGGACGCAAATGTTGTCCTTAATGGCGATGGGGACGCCCAATAGCGGTTTGGTCAGCTTCTCAGCGGGGGGAAGGCTATCCAGGGCATCGGCAGCAGCCAGTGCGCCGGTTTCGTCCAGATGGAGGAAGGCATTCAGGTGCGCGTTGTTGCGGGCACGGGTGAGGGATTCCTGCACGACATTGCGGGCGGAAATCTCACCTTGGGCTACCTTAGCGGCGATCTGGCTGGCGGTGGAAATATCCAAAGGCACCGGCGTTAAGTTAGGGTTCGCGATGATTATACGAAATACAATTGGTTGATTGAAAAACAGTTGCTTTAAAGTAACCCAATGAATTCTTCAACAGTCAATCTGGCTTGCTTTAGGATATGAGACAAAGTGGATCGTTTTATCGGGTTATGAGCAGGGATAGTCAATTTATGAGTCTTGGTTGCTACAATCTTTTCTAATCTTATATGGCTGCCTTTCTGCCTATCCACTACCCAGCCAGCTCTTTTCAAAGCATTTATTACTTCCTTGTAAGATAAGCTTGGGACTTTGGTCATACAGTTATTTCCTTGATGATATCCTTGTTCTTGTGTTTCAGATGAGGAGTTTCTAAATAGAGTTCTACTGCTTCTTTAATGTTATCCAAAGCCTCATCAATAGTTTCTCCCTCACTGATACAGCCCGGCAAAGAGGGCACATATACTGTATATCCACCTTCATCGCTTGGCTCCAATACGATCTGTAGTTTCAATTCATTCACCTCCAAACCTATATTATATCAACGATTTTCAGGCAGGCTTGCCATTACGGTCAGCCCGATGGGCAGCCCCGGCTTGACATTGGAAAGCCTGAGCACTATCTCCAGGTATTTATTATCGGCTCTGTCGCGGGGGTCCTCGGTGCGGAACTCACGGCTGCCCATGGAATTCCCCTTGGAGATGACCTCGCCGTCAGCCACCTTATCCCCGGTCTCGGCATCGTAAACTGCATATTTATCGCCAGGTTTGATTTTGTCTATCCAAAAGCTCTCGGCATACATGCGGGCGTTCAGTTCATCCACCCCCAGTATGATTTTGTCATTGTTGCCAGCGGGCAGCGTCTCGCCCAGACGCACATCCAGCTTGTAAATCCTGCCATCTATGGGTGAACGGAGGTTCAGGCGTTCCAGTTGTGCCTCTGCGAGCGCGATCTCATTCTGGGTGGTGGCAAGCTGGCGGCTGTCCAACTCGTATTTCAGCCTGGACTGGCTGTATTCATATTCCGAGATTGAGCCATTCTCGTGCAGGGTTTTATTGCGTTCGTAGGTATCGCGGCTTATATCCAGCGCCTTGCTCTGCGATGCTGCCCGGCTGCGGTTGACCGCCAGTTGTGCCCGCTCCACATCGCTGTCCAATAAACATATCTGCTGCCCCTTGCTCACTTTATCGCCCTCATTTACATAGACGGCGACCACACTGCGTGCAACAGGTGGGCTTAGATAGACATTCCCGCCCGCCGGCTCTATGCTGCCGTAGAAGCGCACCGGAGCGGTCGCAGGATTAATTGCATTCACCGGGTTGGGGTGTGGTGCAGTGTTGGAGAGCACGATGATATTGAAGATGGTCAACCCGCATAGCACCACAACTACAGCGATCAATTTCCAGTTAATCTTCATGGCTGCGGCGCTCCAACTGTAGCGGTGCGGCTGTCATATACTATTTTACCCTCTTCTATTTTAAGCAATCTATCGGCGTAGGGGAAGACCCGCGGGTCATGGGTGACCAGAATCTGCCCCCGCCGCTCATCGCGAGATAGTGCCTTGAGCGTATCCAGCACGACCTTGCCCGATTCAGCGTCCAGCGCCGAGGTTGGTTCATCACATAGTAACATTATGGGATCATTGATTAGTGCCCGAGCCACCGCCACCCGCTGCTTCTGTCCGGAGGAGAGCACCTCGGGTCTGGCATTAATATAGTCTCCCAGCCCGAAATCCTTGAGATAGCCGGTGGCTTTGCGCCTGAGTGCAGCATCGGGTTTGGCGCCCTGGATGGAGTGCACAATCAGGCAGTTCTCCAGCACGGTGAGGGCGGGGATCAGCATGGACTGCTGAAATACAAAGCCAATGTAGTGGTTGCGCAAGGTCGCCAGCGCTTCCTCCGATGAATCAGTGACATTGCTGCCATCTATGAGGAGCCTGCCCTCGCTGGGTGTCAGAATCAAGCCCATGATGGAGAGAAGCGTAGTCTTGCCACTGCCGGAAGGTCCCGCCAAAATGGTAAGCTCCCCACTATATAGGTCCAAATCAGTCGTCTGCAGGGCGCGGTTCGTGAACTTCCCATCGGTAAAGTCCCGGGCGATCCCTTTTAGCTGCATGATGAGTTTGCTTGCCATCTATCGCACTATTAGCGGAATGCCGAGGCGGGCTCTATCTTGACTGCCTTGCGCATGGCGACCAGCGACCCCAGGATGCATAGCAGGATAGTGGCGGCGATGTGGACGGGCGGCACCCAGGGGAACATCGCAGCGGGCAGACGGGAGCCGCGGGTGAAGTTGAGAAACAAGGTGAGCAGCGTGAAACCGGCAAAGATGCCGATGATGGAGATAATGAACGCCTGCACCAGCACGATGACACGAATATCCCGTTTGCGCCCGCCCAGCGCCCGCAGCACCGCGAAATCCTTCTGGCGGTCTACCACATTGGTGTACATGGTGAGCATGATAATGATGATGCCCACCAGGATGCTGATGAACACGGTAAGGGCGAAGCTGGTGCCGATACCGGTCTGTGCGATGTAGTAGGTGCGAGTGTTGGATGAAAGCTGAGCCGCCGAAAACACCTCGGCATCGGGCAGGATACTATTCAGGGTTGCGATGCCGGCATCAAGGTCAACGCCGGGCTTGAGCTTGATGAGGATGAAGCTGGTGCGGTCACTATTCATCTTGCTTATCTGGCGGGCTTTGGGCAGGTTGGTAAAGAGCAGGGTGCCGCCAAATCCGCGGATGTTCTGGGTGATGCCCACTATCTTGACCCGGACATTATTTATCTCATAGATATCGCCCATGTGCGGGTTGCCCAGTGATTGCAGGTCTGATGAATCCACAGTCACGCCGTCGTCATCCAACAGGTTATCCAGAGAGCCCTCGGCAAAGCGCCAGGGTCCGCCCCGCAGCGAAGGGGTGGGCAGCCCGATAAGGTTCACCGCCTGGTATTTACCGTCGGAGTTGCGGAACAGCGCTGCAGAACTGAGCAAAGGTTCCACCCACTCCACCTCGTCCACACCACGAATCCGTTCCACATAGCGCATGGGCAGGTTGCCCGAGGTGTTGATGTTATTGGTGTTTTTGCTCACCACCCAGATGTCGGCGCCGGCATTATCCGGCAACAGCGACATGTAGCCCAGCATGCCAAACAGCACCGCCAGTTGCTGCCCCACCAGAAACACGATGGCAATTACCCCCAGCACCGAGCCGGCGGTGGAGGAACGGTCGTGCAATAGCATGCGCAGGGCGACCAGGCTACGCATGTTCCTGCTCCAGCTTTTGGGCAAAAGCCAGCCCGTCGCTTATTTGATTGGCGATCACAGTAATATTGGAGAAGCTTTCACGGGCGAAGATGACGCCGAATCCGCCCAAAACGATGTGGGAATCCATATTTTGCTGCTTGAGTTCCTTTATAAGGTCTTTAGCCGCCGGCAAATGGGTCGCCAGGGTCACGGATAAGAAAATCACCCGCGGGGTCTCCTTTTTGATTGCTGCCAGCAGGTCGGCATGGGGTGCACTGTGCCCGATGAAACTTACCCGCCATCCGTTTCGTTCCAGCGTACCGGCAAGGATTTCCAGCGCCAGGTCATGCTCTTCGCCGGGGACGCAGCAGAGGAAGGCGCTCAGGTTGCGGCGCTTCTTCTGTGGCATTAGGTCCAGCAGGGAATAGGCTATATAACGGCAGATATTGGTGGCGGCATGCTCATCGGCGATGGTGATGCTGCCCTCCTGCCATAGCAGTCCTATCCGGCATAGCGCCGGCACCATCACCTGCTCTATCACTTCCACCGGGGTGCGCCCGGGCTTTACCATTCCCGCCAGATAGTCCTTAGACTTCTGCCTCTCACGGGCAAGCAACAGCTCCAGGAACTGGTTCTGTTCGCGAGAGAGTGGGTCAAAGACGGGACAACTGGCGGCGCTTAGCTGGGGAAGATAGCCCAGCAAACGGTTCAGCCAGGGGGTTATTTCCTGCGCTGACTTCGGTTCCAGTGCAGAGTTGATGGCAATTATCCATGCCTGCACGAATTTGACGAAAAAGTCGCCGGAAAAGCCGCGTCTGCCCAGCGTATAGCTCAGGCTGGCGTATTCGTGGGCGAGCGCGCGCGGGATGTTCAGGTTAATTACAGCGGGCAGAAGTCCGCCAAAATAGGCTATGGTCTCGTCCAGAAGCGACGGATTCCGGGCAAGTGCCTCGGCATCTGCCAAATTCAAATCCAGCAGTAGTTTGCTGCGCACTAAATTAGTTATCTCAGGCAATCGCCCGCACAAAGCTTCAATGCTATTCTTGTTTACTTTAACTTCCGGTAATCCTTTATCCATCTCTGCTCACACAGTTGATTTTTCCACAGAAGTATAGTCTAACAAACCCCGCTCCCAAGTGATAGCAGTTAATCCTGACAAGCGAATAATCCTTTTGCAATTAGAAATATTTTGATAGTATATAAATTGATACAAGTAATCAGCGGAACCTTGTCGATCGCACAGGAGGATTAATGGCGACTGTGACTGATAATCCAAGGCTTGATTTGCGGATTCTGCTGGTTACCAACATGTATCCCCTCCCCGACCTGCCTTATTATGGAGTATTTGTGCAGGAGCAGGTTGATTCCCTGCGCAAGCGTGGGGCAAAGGTGGAGATTCTGTTCATCAATGGTCACCGCAGCCGACTGGCGTATTTATGGGGGCTCCTGGCGCTCATTCGCAAGGTCTGGTTCGGCAGTTGGCGCTACGATTTGATTCTTGCCCATCACGGCTATGCCGCACTCATAGCCCGCATGCAGTTCCACCTCCCGCTGGTGGCGATGATCCACGAGGCGGTGGCGACGCAAAAGGGGCTGGAGCCGTTCTTTGCCCGTTTTGCTGTCCTCTATGCCGATTTGCCCATCGTTGTTAATCAAGCCAACTATTTAGCGTTTGGCAGACGAAGGGCTTTGATTCAATGCTGCGGTGTGGATCTTGCCAAATTCAGAATGCAACCCCAGACCGAGTCACGGGCAAACCTTGGGATCGCTCCCAACGGAAAGGTAGTGCTCTTCGCTGCTGATCCAACCCGCCGCCATAAACGCTACGATCTGGTGAAGGGTGCAGTCAGCCTCTTGATAGCAGAGGGCGTCGATGTGAATCTGCAAACTTTTGGCAATTATTCCCGTGAAGTCATGCCTACGGTAATGAACGCTGCTGATGTGCTGGTAATGGCATCCGACTATGAGAGTGGACCATTGGTAGTGAAGGAAGCGGTGGCGGTGGGGCTGCCGGTGGTGACGGTGGCATGCGGTGAGGTGTTGGAGATATGCCGTGATAATCCCACGGCGTTTGTGGTGGAGCAAACCGCTGTGGGGATTGCCGAGGGGCTGCGCAAAGCGCTTCGGATTCCGCTTAAAGAGCGCCGTCCCCGAGCCAAAGCCTGGTTTGACCACAACCACAAGATAGATGAACTTAGTGCGGCGCTGCAAATAGTCGCAGGGCACAAAAATGGATACAATCTAGTTTATGGTAATTCGGATAGGATAGTTGCAGGTGCAACTGTCTGATTTAAGCAAAGCAAGAGATGTTTATTCCTTATTGATTCTCTGAGTCGGGAGATTGTCCTGCCGGTGCCGGTTTGTATCTGGTGGTCATATGCCACTTTCCGCAATAGGGGCACCTTTCGTAGCGCTGCAGCCCCAGATTAATTGCCCGGAACATCGGTCGGGGGTATATTTTACCGCAATCGGGGCATTTGGCTTCACCGTAAACCATCTGGGCGATGGTCCTTCCCCCCGCAGCCAGCTTCCCCAGGACTGTTCCCATCCCCAGAAAAGTGCCCAGCAAAAATAGAGCCAGAATGCCATCCCAGGCAGTTTTCCCCAACCCAAATGCATCCAATGCTTTTAAGTATATGGGGAAGTTCAGGGTGTAGTGCAGCGATAGCGCAATCAAAAAACCAAGCCAGAATTTTTTACGCATGAAGAGAAGGGCAAATGCGGTGAAGGATGCATGGAAGATGCAAACCATAAAGCGCTCATTAAGATAACCCATAAAGTCATACCAAGCGAGGTTCTGGAACTGGGGAGCTTTGGCGATTTCATGTGCCACCATCCACATTTCCCCGATACCAAAGCCAAGCCCTAGCATCACCGCGAAACTGGCAAGGTTCTCCCGGGTGATGCGCCGGCGCATAAAGGGTATCAGCAGAGGGATCAGCTTTGCCGGCTCCTCGGTAAGCGGGGCATAGAAGGTGGTCAGAAAACCGAGCAGAGGTTTATTGCCAGCAAACCACTGCTTCATCAATTCATGGAAGGGCAGGCGGATCAGGTAAAAGAACAGCGGCTGCAGTGGGAGCACGATTAGGAATGCGGTGAGCAGGGCGGGGCGAAGATCGTGCTGGGCGCGAAAAAAGCCCAACCAGCCCAGCAGAGCCGCCGAAAATGCAGTGGTGATGACAGCTGTGATATAAATACCGTGCATGATCCTTGCTATGATAACAACAAATAAAGGGATAACAAATCATGATAGGTTGAACTTGCCAAGCAGCGGGGCAAGGGGTATAATGTGCGTCGCACTATGCCGGGGTGGCGGAACAGGCAGACGCAGCGGACTTAAAATCCGCTGACCCTTGTGGTCATGGGGGTTCGACCCCCCCCCTCGGCAAAGTATTCATCAGCGTTTCTTGAAATGGGATTTCCATAGGAAGTAAGCACTGTATCGTTTTTGTATCGTTCTGGTCCAAATATCAATTCAAGACGATGGTTTTTCCCATACCACTTAAAGTGACTTGATGCTTGGATTTTACTTTTAAACACTGTCTTCCTCTACCAATGTATCCATGACTTTGCCAAGGTAGTCGGGGCTTAAGTGTGTATAACGCATTGTCATCTGTAATGTTTTATGCCCCAAAACAGTTCCAATCGCCTGTGGTGTTGCTCCTTTCATTGCCAGCCTAGTTCCACAGGTGTGCCTCAAATCATGAAAGCGGAAATTAGTAATGCCTGCTCTTTTCAATGCTGCTCTAAACCCTGTATCAACTGATTTGTAAGGATCTCCATAACGTGAGCAAAAGACCAATCCTAACTTTGGCTCAATCTCATTAAGCATGGCATAAAGCACTGCATTGATGGGGATAACCCGTTGTTCGTTATTTTTGCTGTCAATAACCCGGATGCGCTTTCCAAAAAGATCAACATCATCCCACCGTAGATTTAAAATCTCACCCTTTCTCATCCCAGTATGAATAGCTATGATGATTACCTTTTTGAGTTCCGGTGAGCACTCCCGAATGAGTCTGACTTGTTCTTCCTCTTCTAGAACCCTATTTCGAGCATTATTTACCTTATATTTCTTGACGTTCTCTACCGGAGAACTTGAGAGATATCCCCATCTGACTGCAAGATTCAAGGCGTGTTTGAGTGTAATGAGGTCATGGTTGACAGTTGATTTGGAAACCTTTTTTGACCTATAGTCCATTTCAATACGTTTAACCTTAAACTTTTCTATTTTCTCTTCAGTTATGTCAGTAAGCGGGACGTCACCAAAGAAATTTAGAATGTTACTGACGTTAAATCTCTTCTTATCAGCCGTAGACTCCTTGTTTTCGGTTCTACAGAATTCTAAATACCTATCCAGCAGTTGTTTAAGACTAATTTCCTCAATGACTGTGACACCAAATTCATTATTCAGCCGATCCTTGTAGATAGCCTCTGCTAATTTTTCCGCTTCAAGTTTGTTAGTAAGTTTCAGAGAAAATGCATTTAGATCATTTTTTGTTCTAAGAAACATCCAATAAATACGACCACGCTTCCGTACCTTATACATTTTTTAGATCCTTTCAATATTGTTATTTGCGTTCTTGCAAGACATTATTATCCTGCATTTATGTGTTATTTTTCAGACTTTCCCCCTTGTGTAAGACAATCCCTACTTTGTACTCCATTCTTCTAAAGCTAAAACAATATTCACCCAAAAAGTATTCCCTAAAACATCAAATAATAATTGTTTTCTATTTATAACCTAAAATCAGCCTATTCTGATAATCCTAACACAGTATTTCCAAAATGTCAATAGTTATTTTTACACAATCAGAAAAGCATTCACACATGATGTATGCTAATCCATGCATCTAGTTCTAACTCGCTGAATTTATTCAATTTATATCATCAATATGCCGAAGGCGAAAACTGCGACAGTCCGTTCAGTCCTATACTTTACCAAGGTTTTAGGCGATACAGAAATTTAATAGATACCGATGGGAATAATTAATTCGCCCAGTCTGTTAATAACGTGGAGATAAATGAAAAAAACGATCATTACTTTCTTGGGATTGCATTGATGGAAGAAAAATGAACGAATTATTGTTATTAAGAGAGAGGTAAAAATGATAATTGATGACTTATGATTACAAAGATGGAATAATAATTTGCCAAAAACTGTTAATAGGTTAGAGGCGAAAAATGACGATTGATGTCTTCGGGTAGCATTGATTGAATAAATATTTGCCAAAAACTGTTAATAGGTTAGAGTGAGTAAACGGACAAAGATGAACTTGAAATAGATTATTGTCTCATTGGTATTCCATTGAAAATAATTATTCTTGTGGATGAATAGAAAAACAACGAAAACTGTTAATACAATAGGAAGCAATAAATAATGGCAAATCAGGTTGCGCCAAATTTATAGATAATTAAGAAAGGAGGTAAAAACATATGAAAAGTAGTGGTTCGAAACTTTTAAATATCCCAGAGGCTGCCGAATTCTTAAACATGCCTGAATCATCCTTACGTTATTTAGTACAGCAGCGTTCGGTGCCATCATATAAACCTGCCCGCCGGGTCTTGTTTGATGAAGATGAATTGATAGCTTGGGTCAAAAGGAGTCGTCGTGAGACGATAGATGAGTCTGTAGGTAGGTTTCTGGACAAGAAGAATTAGAAATATTTTTTTGAGTAGATGAGCTAATGGGGGGCGTGTTTTACAGCTTTACTGTGTTAAAAGTATCTTCACTTCCCCCTTCGCGAATCTAATATGGAATAGAAAGAAACAGAATCTTGTTTAGGTTTCAGAATTAATCAACTAATAACTATAAAAGGTTATAAAACCAAGGAGAAAAAATGTATAAAGGAATTCTTAAACGCGATACTGAATCATGGCCACATTACACATTCAGCAATTGGGTCGAATGTCAGATGGGAAGCATGGCAGGAGGTTATTTAGTGGAACGTATTGTCTTTTATAGGCAAGATAAAATGAAAGAATTGGAAATTCAAACTATTCATGGTCTTCTTATTGGAGTCTATGGTCCTGATTGGGAAGAGGACACGAAAGGTAGACACATGTCAATCCAGTTAAGGTCTAACAATGATTTTATTGATACTTCATGGGTTACAAAGACTGCGTTAATAGAAGAAATGTTGCAGCCTGGCGAGCTCTGGAGATATAAAGGGCATTTCGTAATCAATTATGACACCTGCATTTGGGATGATGCCAACTTTACTGTTAACGGAAAAGCTCTGTCGATTGAGGAATTTCTCCGATTCTTGGCGGTCAATGTGGAAGATATACCTGTATATAAGTTTTAGTGATTGAGGCTGGGCAGGCTATACGGATAATATGTGGAAGTGTATTATTCAAGTTGCGAAAAGACCGGGACGAGCTCAAAGTATAGAGTAGGGATCTCCTCAAAGAAAGAACAGAGGGTATATGCATGGCGCATAGACATAGGATTCAATAACAGCTAATTTCAAGTTGCCGGCCAGTTCGTCGTGGCTTATTGATGGAGGGAATAAAAAACCTGAGTCAAGAAAAGCTATTGATCGACTATAGAAACTAATAATGCAGATTTTCAAACAAATGGTCCCATATGTTTCAAATTAATACATGTTTGAGAAATAAATTAAAAAAATAATGTCTTTGGAGGCAAAATTGATATGTTACAAGAAACAATCCCGTTTGATTCTTGTTTAGGTTTAGCTTGGAGTTTCTACGAGGTTCTTCATTACTTTGAATCGCCAAAAGATAAAGAAGTTTTCGGGTGTTTATTGAACAATCTTTGTAAAGCCTCAGATTCAAAGACTGCTTTAAGGATCCATCTAGCCGATCAAACATGGAGTGAATATTACGGAGCCTGCTTTTCTAAAGCGCGATTTAAGGAATAGCTGGAATGGTTTGAAGGGAATGATGTGGCTTCGCTTTAAAAAGGTAATTCAATTACAAAAACGTGCTCAATTATTACACCCAAGATGAATGCTAATTCTTTGTTACCTTTTCTAGCTCCCTCTTTCAAGGATTTCTTCAAAGACATGGATATTGTTCTCTGCTATAAGATTAATTCAAAGGACGGTAAATTGGTTCAACTGTCAAAGGAAGAACTCGACCCTTATGTTGCAGATCTTAAATTATTGAACAATAAGTTAGAGAGTCACCAAGTATCTTTTAAACCAATCCTTTTGAACCCAGAGCATTCTAACTCCAATCTGTCCACTTTACCCATCTCTCTATATAGTGCAAATAAATGCTCCAGATGCTGTCCAGAACGGGATAATATTGAGATACCTAGTTCATGGATAATCTACTCAAGAATCTTTTGTAGAGGCGATTTAGAACACGGTGGGAGATTCAATGCTCGTATTCAAAGTTTTCCAAGGAAGTGGCGTAGAAACATATGGATTGATGGTCAACCTACAGTAGAACTGGATATTAAAGGGTGTCAACCTAGAATGCTTTACCATCTCCAAGGTAAAGATTACAGGGATGATCCTTATCTGATTGAGGAAAACTACACTGATGAGCAGAGAGATTGTGCCAAGACCGCCATGCAATATCTTTTAAACGAACCAGTGGAACAACGGGCGAAGTGGGGTGCTAGGGCTTTAACTAAACAAACTGATGAAACAGGTGAGGTGTTCTTTACTGATTATTATCTACCGGAGAAGCTCATCGCCAAACATCAACCTATTGCTCATCAATTCTATGGAGATGTCGGTGTAAAATTACAAATAATAGAGTCTGATATTGCCTACATGGTAAAAACAGACTTGCTTTCGTTGGGGTATGGCATAGTAGGGATCCATGATTCATTCATTGTTCCCGAAAGTGCCCAAGATATGCTTTACCAGTCAGTGATGGATAGATACTTTGAACGGGTAGGATTCTACCCTGTTATAAAGCAAGAATATTAGATGAATTCTGACTAATCGGGTTCTCTGTGACTATTCAGTAAACGATTTCTTCCTAAAGGCTTTGATGCAAATAAAGTCTGAGAATCGGGTCAAGAGGTTCCCTCCTATTCTTTCATGTTTTTAGGAAAAAGGTTGATTCCGCCATTATTTCGGCAATATTCTTCTATCAAGTTGAATGGTGAGACAATAAAAGTAGTATAAGAAATGCCAGAAATGATGTTAATCTAAAAGATATAAGATAAGATATATCAAGCGGTTATGGATAGTTATATGTGTCATTTTGTCTTATTTGGAAGTTCTCCGAAAACACCGGTTGGATATCAATGGGGCTTTCGAGATAACCCTGGATTTAGATGTGAGGACTGAATCTCTGATTAATATTTTGCCTGATGATCACTTAGATTAGTAGGGAAAATGGTTGGAAGAAAAAAAGAAAAGCCCCCCAAATACCGGGGCTAGATTAGATTAGTGCAGACTGATAGCATAGAGAAACTCTTCCCAATAGTCGTGAGCGAAACACTAGACTAATCATTGATCTTTGAGTCTGCAGAACCTCTCCAGAGAGAACAGATTGCTGCCAGGCACTTCTTCCACCAACTCAATCGCAAGTATCGGTCGCATTGTCGAAAGAACTCGACCCAGTCTCGTCTAATCAATTTGTTTGGATTCAAAAACCAATCAGACCAATCTCCATCTTTAAATACGTCTATTTGTGATCTATTTCCATGAAAAACCAAATCGCCCTCATAATAGACGGATATATAGCATTTATGATCAGCACAAATTCTTCTTAGTTTTATGATTTTGATGATTATTTCATGACCAAAATCGTCTGCTTCATGTAAATAAACTTCTTCATCGTCATAGAATGATGGGTTGGCAGCTTTCATATTCCTGTTTATATGTGTTGTTAGTTCGTTAAATCTTTTCAATATTTCGTAGATTGATGAGTAAGCAGCTATTATACCCATGACTTTTAGTGCTTTTTTTGAGTAACGATTGATCATTTTGATCTCCTTTGCGTTTTTAATTCACTATATTATAAATACTGGCTACATTTCTAAAAAGTGATTAGCTTTCCTTGATAAATCGTAAAATAAAACTGCATTCGAGCATTTTGCGGAATTAATAGTCCTACTCTGATAGGATCTACCTAGTCCATTATATAAACAATTAATTAGCTAAAATTATTCCATGTTTTAAAAAATATTTCGTTTAAATAATAATCTTGAGATACAGGTAAGAAGCCCACACTTAATTCCTATGCCATTTCTTAGGCATAAAAAAGCCGAACTAAGTAGATAAAGATCCCCTTTAAGAGAAAAAACATTCAAACAAACGATTTGGTGCAAGTTAGAGAGCATAGATATTAAGTATCCAGAAAACTCAATCCTTAGATTATTCATGCAAGAATAAAGCGCTGTACTATTGAATCAGCCGTCTATTCTAAGTTCTAATGGAATTTTATCACAAGGTGCATTATGCAAATTCTGCTTGATTCCTAAATATCGTTCCGTTGTTTGAATACTAGCGTGACCAAGTGTTAGTTGAATCTGATCCAATGGAGCCTTGTGTTCAAATGCCAAATGAGCGAAAGTCCGGCGTAAATCGTGAGGTGCGATATTAATACCGATCTTTTTCCCGTATTCTGCTACAACATTTCTGATTGCTTGGGGTGTCATCCCCATTGTCGTGATATGCCCGCCTTTACGAGTTTCCAGGCAAATGAGACCTTTTGTTATGTTCGCAATCTCTACCCAGATGTCAAGAGTAGTTTTCGCCCACGATGGCATTGGAACCGTTCTAATTCGTCCACCCTTGCCTTTCAGGTCAACTATTACCCAACGCCCTGCTCGTTGCTGGATGTCTTCTAAGGTTAACTTTGATAATTCATCCCTTCTTAAACCAGCACCTAATAAAAGAGCCAGGATCATTTGATCACGGATACCTTTAAACGTTTTAATATCAGGAGCATTTAAGAGTTCTTGAGCCTGGGCAACTTCTAGCCAGTTACCCAACCTGACACCTAATCGTTTAATGCCTTTTGTCTTTTCAATCCCTAAGACCACCTCATAGGGAGCGGCGCCGCTATACGCAGCTTCCCTTGCTAGTTTACGGATTGCAGAAAGCCTCAGGTTGATAGTGCTGGATGATAGACCTCTTGCTTTTAGCAATTCAAGCCACACCAGGATAACCTCACGTGTTAGCGGACGTGGATTAGATTGCCACCAGGACACGAAGTCATCAAGGGCTTTAGCATAGGCGCGACGGCTATGTTCACTGCCCAGACCCTGAAGGGTAAGTCCTCTGATTCTCTCCCAAGAGTCAGCTTGAACCAACATAGTTCCCCTCAAAACCCAATCCCTCTCTCATTGCATGACGACAGGAAATTCTCGTCCAGATCGTTAATGCAAATAGGTCGTTCTTCTCTCGCTGCCCTTCGCAATGCAGCCATTACAGCCTGTTTTATGTATCCTCCGCTAACTCGGTGCTTTTGTGCCAGCAATGCCAGATCTTCACTGCTTAAAGTATTGTTGGGGGGAAGCAACCTGCGTAATATTTTTAACCTGTTCTCCGCATCAGGGATATCAAAACGAACTTTGGCACTTAACCTGCGTTCCAGAGCTTCATCAAGCGCATTAGCGCGGTTGGTCGTAAGGATGCATGTGCCATCAAATTCCTCTATATGATGCAGCAGAGTATTGACTTCACGAGAAACCACCGAATCCTGATACTGCCGCCCGTTTGGGCGAGAGAAGAATAAAGAATCGCACTCATCAAAGACCAATAGGAGATTTTGTTTGGCTGCTTGCTCAAATAAACGGGAGACGTTCTTCTCTGTTTCGCCAAAGAAGCAGTTCACTATTTTATCGGCACGGACTAGGTTCATCTTGCAGCCCAGTTCAGCAGCAAATGCCTCAGCTGCCATTGTTTTTCCAGTCCCAGGACTCCCCCAAAAAAGCAAGACCGAACCTTTTCCTTTCTCTATCAGGGAGGTCATACCCCAATCTAACAGTATCTTTTTCTGGTTTTTAATGTAGAAGAGTGCATCATCCAATTCTTTTTTTGTGCTGGCAGGTAGAATCAAGTCGTTCAGTTTGACGCGTGGTTTAAGAGCTTCAACATAAGAGCACTCGTCCCTCTGCCTTCGTGGATGCATCAGGTCGTTATCCGAGTCACGAACGAACTTGACCTTCATAAGTTCTGTGAAAGCTTTCTCGCTGATTCGGTAGTCGCAGTAGGGACTTGCTGTAATGAGTTTGTGTTTGTATAGGTTAGAAGATGATTCCAAAACCCTTAAAACATCATAGAGGCTGGAAATGTCTGACACGCCAATCGTCATGACATATAAGGGGTCAAAACCTTGCGACAGTTGCCTATTCAAATGATGTAGGAGCAGAGATATGCTTAACACGGTCTCTCTTTGGTTTAGTTAGTGCAGCTGAACGAATCTTTGAATGCCATATTCTATTTCGGTCTCGTCGCTAAGCGAAGTCTGCGACCAAAGACTGTCCAGTCTTTTTTGTAAAGCGACCTTGTCCTCGTCTGAAAGGTTGTAATTCCTATGCCCGTTGCGTTTAATTGCTGCAAAAATAGTATCCAGCCACTCTCGTAAAAGTTCGTCATTGTAACCAACTCGGATATGTTTTTTCACGAAGCCCCCTCTCCATAATTACTGTTAGTCTTAATATTATAAGGTAATCCGTGTGAAAAGTCAAGTAAAATATTCGTGATTCACAGTATATATAATTTAAGCATTAATTATGGGTTCTTGAATGTAAGCTTCCCGTTGTTTTCTTTCTGTTTATGTTAATTGTCCGTTGACAATACAAAACTGCTTTGTTAACCTTTCTTGGCAAGAGGAAAACTATGGAAAACCAACTCGGCGACAAAATACGGATATTACGGCGTGCTCAGAAGCTGAAGCAGAAGCAGTTGGCAGACATCTTAAGTGTTGCAGTCGCGACCATCTCAGAGATTGAGTCCAATAAGAGAATGCCCAGAGTTGACCTCCTGGTCAGGATTGCCAAGTTCTTTGGGATAAGCGTTGATGCTTTGCTCCAAGAAGGCAAATTGGTCACGCGAATTAAACAGACTATACAACACCCCAGCGAAGATGAACTGCCCATAGAAACTCAAGAAGCCATCAAAAGGTATATTGAATTCATATCACCACAGATAGCCCACAATTTTCTGACCATCCAGGAAAGGAATTCTATTGACCAGCGTATAAGAGACCAGGGTGGAGATTTGGAAGTAATCACAAAGCTGCTTGAAGAATATGGTATTGAAACGATAAGAAAGATGACACTACTATCAGGCTCTCTTCGGGAGATATTAAAAAGGTTAATCAGCGAATTGGCAGCAACAGGGGGCAAGGACGAAAAGGCAATGGGTTCAGGTGATGTTTCGGAAGCAGAGCGTCTTTTATCAGGAGAGGAGGGTCTTTCTGAAGAAGATGTTGAAACTCCAGGGGGAGATTCGGACATTGAAAAGAAAACCGGTAAAGGCGAGTAAAGAAGTCGAATGGATTTTGATAAGAGTTATTATCATAAGCTATTTTACAATATTTTAAACCGAGATGCGAGTCTTTTTATTCCTATGCCCTAGATAGCATGATTATTCTATAATCAATCTTAATGAGATCTTCTAGGCGGGAGAAATGATTGATAGAGTGTATACTCCAGAATTAAAAAAATCTTTTGCGGGACACGAAACTTTCCCTCTTCGCTTATTTTGGCTTAAAAAGGGTTTTGATCAAAATGCAATTTCCCCTGAAATCTTTCTTTCAGATGAGGCAGTCGTTAAACTTGGTGTTGGAAAAAATATGGTTCGATCCATCCGCCATTGATCGTTATCGAATTTAAGGTTGAAAACCAATGAAATGCCAGAGAAGGTAATCCAAAACCCGTTTCTTTCTTAGAGCTCATGATTCAAATCCCTTAATTCCCCGCGACACGAAATCCACGACCGTCGAAGCAAAAATCAGGATAATACATAAAGCGATTCGAAACGCGCAAGGTGCTGGCTGGAAAGTTATAAGAGCCACCGCGCATTACCTTATATGACCCATTGCTTGCACCCTGGGGATTTTGACTTAATTTTCTAGCATAATAATTGGCTTCATACCAGTCATTACACCATTCCCACACATTCCCCACAATGTCATATAACCCATACCCATTAGGTTTAAAGCATTTTACCCTCACGGTCGGAGGTTGTCCACCACCTTGATATTTTTCAAAACAACACCCCTTTTCATCAAATTCATCCCCCCAAGGATATTTGTAATGGTTCGGTCCCCCGGCTGCATATTCCCATTCTGCCTCTGTTGGCAACCTTAATCCGTAATACTTACAAAACATATTCGCTCCGAACCAGCTTACATTTACTACAGGATTATTATCCCAGCCTCCTTCAGCATAAAACTTGCTACCACTGCGAGTAATATGCGTTAAACTATTGAATGCAATCAACTGTTTGATTTCAAACTGATTCGGTTGTTTCTCATTCAAAAATGCCACAAATTGTCCTATAGTTACTTCTGTCTCCCCCAACCAAAAGCTTTCCACCATAACTGGGTGCACAGGCTTTTCATCTTGATCTCCCACAATGCTTCCCATATCGAAGGTACCGCCAGGGATGTTTATAAGCTTTAATCCTGGTCCTACTATCTTGGTTTGGGATTCTTCATGCGTTGGTCGCGGTAGTAATACTTGCTCAAGCGGTTTTGCTGGTTCCTCAGGTGGTGGAGGTGATATCGGTAGTGTTGGTAATGGGGGAGGCCATTTCCTTAATTTTGTTCCACAATCCTCACAGTAATTAGAGTCTTCTAAGGAAATTTTTACTTTATATAAGGGACAATTGGAGTTGGGACAATACTTATCGGCGAATGAAACCCCTATCAGAACTACCAGGATTGTTAATAAAGTAAGACGCATTGCAACCCCCTAGGGCTGGGCGGTGCCGCAAGAGCGGCAAAACTTTTTATCAACCGGGATCAACTTGCCACAATTGGGATTGACGCAGACTTTCATGCCGGCAGGGATGGGTTTGCCGCTGCTGACGGTAATAGTGACCGTGCTTCCCTCCGCCACACTAGCCCTCGCTGCAGGTGACTGGCTTACCACTATGCCCGCTTCGTATTTCTCGCTTGGCTCCTGCTTAAGCGACGGTATTAAACCAGCCTTTCCCAGCATTTCACGGGCATCTTTCTCTGTCTTTTTAACGACATCAGGCACTTCTATATACTTTGTTGGCGGAATAACGACTGGTACTGGGGGTTCTACTTTTCCGTTAAAAATTCCAAACCAATTATTACTAGCCCCAATGATAATAGTTGCTATCAACCCCACACTCAAGGTGATTGCCACACCCAGGAACCTATGATCGCGTTTACGTGGTTTAATAGGATCCGATCCAGGTTCTGGCTTCTTGGGCTTCACCACAGGTTCAGACGGTTCCTGCAGTGGTATAGGTTTGGGAGGTGCTGGAGCTTTCCCCTTGCTTATCACCAAATCAACCGATTCCGACGGAGGAATCTTGCTTCCCGGTGCAGGGTTCTGACTTATTACTGATCCAGAAGCTATC
>Ga0315280_10001680_pt1 | contig 37463 bp, 35 predicted proteins | sample YL17G06_40_MG_FD_203697 | JGI IMG/M metagenome (GOLD analysis project Ga0315280, IMG submission 203697) | Sediment microbial communities from Yellowstone Lake, YNP, Wyoming, USA - YL17G06_40 | ecosystem: Environmental > Aquatic > Freshwater > Lake > Sediment | place: USA: Wyoming | collected... | reverse complement strand
TGAGGGGAAAAGGCTACATCTACTATAGCCCGAGCGTGAGCATGCGGCAGCGCTTCAACCTCGCCACCTGCGTGCGCCCCTGCCTTTCGTTCCCGGGAAATCCGGTGAACTTCATCCGCAAGAAAGTTGACGGCGGGTTCGAAGAGCCACGCATCAACGTGGTTGTGTTCCGCCAGAACACGGAAGGCCTGTACGCGGGTGTCGAGTGGACCTACCCGCCGGAGCAGGTGCGCGCCGCGCTCGCCACCCATCCTAAGTTCAAGCCGTTCGCCAGCACGCCCGGTCCGGATCTGGCCATCTCGCTGCGCGTCATCACCCGCAACGCCGCGCACAAGATCGCCAAAGCCGCGTTTGAGTGGGCGAAGAAGTTTGGTTACAAATCAGTAACCATCTGCGAAAAGCCCAACGTTTTGCGCGAAACCTCGGGCATGATGGAAGAGGAAGCCAAGATCGTTGCCGGGGAGTTTCCGGGCATTGCGCTCCGCTCTACCAATATCGATGCGCAGATGATGTGGCTGACCAAGAATCCCGAGGACTACGGCGTGGTGCTGACCTCGAACCTCTTCGGCGACGTGATCTCCGATGCGTTTGCTGGACTGGTGGGCGGCTTGGGCTTCGCGGCCTCGGGTAACATCGGCGACGAGGTGGCGGTGTTTGAGCCGACGCACGGCTCCGCCCCGAAGTATGCGGAATTGACTCCGCCCATCGTGAACCCCATCGCCATGTTCCTCTCGGCGGTGATGATGCTGGAGCACGTGGGCGAGATGGACAAGGCAAAACGCATTCGTGAGGCCATCGCCGCCGTGGTGAAAGAAGGCAGAGTGCGCACCTACGACATGCTGCGCATTCCAGGCGGTGCGAGGTCCATCAGTCAGGGCGCGTCCAGCACTATTCAAATGACGGATGCGGTCCTGGCGAAATTGAAGTAGGACAATGAAAACGGGCCCGACAACGGGATCCGGCTCCACAGTATCTGGGCTATCGGCCCCCGGCCCCCGAGGTCCGCCCGTGGCCCAGACTTGCGCTTCCCCATCGATCGGAGTTAGACTCGGCCGCCGTTTGGCACCACCATTCGGGGTGGACCAGTCAGGGGGGACAGGTCAAGTTGCTTCACGATGACAAGGTGCGAGAGGGTCATTTGGGGGTGTAGCCCTTGGGTGGAACACAAGAAGGTCCCGGCCGAACCCATGGTGAGTCGCCGCTTTCGTCTGGACCAGGCGAAGGAAGCCTTCGAGACATTCGGCCAGGGAGATAGCGTGAAGGTGTTTTTTGAGATGTAATCCTCGCCGATTACGTTTTCGGCAGCCTGGTGGTTAGGCAGCAGCTTGGCTTGAGGCATCGAAAGGAGGGAGGTTCCATGAGGAAGGGGGTTGGTCTCGGTGTATTGGGCGTTGCCATGACTCTTGGATTCGCTTCCTTCGCGTTCGCTCAGGCGTTTCCGACCAAGGACCTTTCGGGCGTGATCCAGTGGGGCGCCGGCGGCGCCACGGACAATGTGGCCCGGGCCCTGACGCCTCATGTCGAGAATTTCCTCGGCAGACAGATCATCCTGCAGAACAAGCCCGGCGCAACGGGCGCTGTCGCAGTCCAGTGGGTCCATAGCCAGCCCGCGGACGGGTATACGTTGCTGTACGGCGCGGAGAATCCTCAACTGTACCGGGTCCTCGACATCTCTCAGCTGGAGTACAAGGACTTCTATCCCATCCAGGTCACGGCCAGAGGGGTCGGGCTGATTGCCTGCAACGTGAACGCGCCCTGGAAGACCTTGAAGGATCTCTTCGAGGATGCGAAAAAGAATCCCGGCAACATCAAGATGGGGTCCACCGGCCCCGGCGGCCTTCCGCATGTGGTGGGCTCCATGATCAAGGCGACGCACGGGTTGACCTTTAATCCCATCATCTTTCCGGGTGAAGGGCCGGGGATGACGGCCATGCAGGGTGGCCACGTTCAGTGGATGACGGTGGGGTTAACGGCTGGACGGGAACACGTCCGGGCCGGCAGGATCCGGCCACTGGCCATGGTGGCGGATGAGCCGGTTCCGGGATTGGAGGACATCCCACTCATCACGAGCGTGTACCCCGAATTCAAGAAGTACCTGCCGTGGGGACCGTTCTACGGGATCTGGGTGAAACGAGAGGTCCCCGAGGCAGCCAAGAAGAAGCTGGTGGAGGCGTTCGAAAGGGGCGGCAGGGAAGCCAAGTTCCAGGCATTCATCAAGGACTTCGGAGCTGTCTACATGGGGACGTACGGGGACGAAGCGGATAAGTTCCTCAAGCACTGGCAATCCGTCACGACGTGGCTTCTCCAAGATGCGGAGGCGACCAAGGTGTCGCCGGAGAAGTTCGGCATTCCGAAGCCGTAGGCCAACAAAGGAGCCTGAGCGAATCAGCTTCGCGGGATACACCGCTTCCCCTCGCCCTACTTTGAAGGCGTGGGGCGAGGGGGGCGGCATCTCCGTATGCCGGCGGGGGTCTGGCCCATGACAGAGCAGACAGTGCAGAGACCGGGCGAACGCCTCTTTCTCTGGTTTCTCCTCGCCTTCAGTGTGTTCATTCTTATCGCCGCCCTGAAGATACCTCATCTGGAGAATCTGTCGTCCTCGGGGGCCTTTCCCATCTTTATCGCTTCAATCATGATTTCGACGACGGTCCGCATCCTGTGGCAAAATCGGAAGCGGTACGCTGCCTCTACGTTGCGAGAGGAATGCCGGCAGGTTCATGCGTTTGCGTTTCCCGGGAACGTGGTGGGCTATGCGCTCATTCTGTTTCTGTACATCCTGACGACAACGCCCCTGCATTTCCTGCCGAGCTCCTTCGGCCTCCTTGTGGTTTCCTTCATATTTCTCAAAGGTGCCTCCCCGTTGCGGTCGATGGTCATTGCAGGGGGCACCCTTGCGGGTATCTACGTGCTCTTTCAAACCATATTCAAGGTGATCCTCTGGTAACACGGGAAGCCGCATGGGAACATCGCTGCAGTACTTCCTGATGCCTATTGTCGACATAAAGCTGCTGTTCTTGACAGCCGTCGGGACGTTCTGCGGGATTTACGTCGGCGCGATCCCCGGGCTTTCCGTCACGATGGCGGTGTCGATCCTGATCTCCTTCACCTTCTCGTGGGAGGTGGATCCCGCGCTGGCGCTCATGATCGGCATCTATACCGGGGGCGTGTACGGAGGATCGCGGTCCGCCGTCCTCCTGAACATCCCGGGGGCTCCCGCCGCAGTCGCCACCGGATTCGATGGGTATCCACTGGCCAAACTGGGCGAAGCGGGGAAGGCCGTCGGATTATCCACCACTGCGTCGGTGATCGGCGGAGTCCTTGGCGTAGTCGCCTTCGCTACGGCGGCTCCCATCATCTCCGAATACTCGCTCATGTTCGCCCCGCGGGACTACTTCCTCCTGGCGATCATGGGACTCCTCCTGGTGGGGAGCCTCTCGGGCGAGTCGCTCGCCAAGGGCGTTTTTACGGGCGCGTTGGGCGTCCTCCTCAGCATGGTGGGGATGGATACGTTCACAGGGCAGGGCAGATTCACCTTCGGCAGCATCGGTCTCATGACGGGCATTCACTATGTGGCCATCATGATCGGCATCTTTGGCGTGTCCGAGGCGTTCGTCCAGTTGCACGACCTCGACGTGAAACCGATCAAGCAGGATGTGACCAAAATCATTCCTTCGTGGAGATTACTTTCCCAACACATGTACTTGATAATCAAATGCGCGCTCATCGGCATTGGCGTCGGCGCGCTGCCCGGAACCGGGGGCGACATCGCGGCCCTCCTCGCCTATGGGCATGCGCGACGGAGCGTGAAAAAGCCAACGCGGCCTTTCGGCGAGGGAGCCTATGAGGGGGTCATCGCCCCCGAAACGGCGAACAACGCCGCGATCGGCGGCGCCTTTATCCCGATGCTCACCCTTGGCATCCCCGGCGACGCAGTGACGGCGGTGCTTATCGGGGCCCTGTTCATCCACGGGCTCAAGCCTGGTCCCATGCTGATGATCGAGACGCCGCATCTCTTCTGGTATTCGACCGGATGCATGCTGCTCGCGAATGTCTTTCTTCTCATTCTTGGTTTGAGCGGGATCAAGCTCTTCGCCAAGATCGTAGAGGTCCGAAAGGGCCTGCTGCTTCCGATCATCATCATGATTTCCGTGATCGGCACCTATGCGATTAACAACAGTATTTACGATGTCTATTGGATGCTGGGCTTCGGGATTTTCGGATATTTTCTGAAGATGTACGGCTTCCAGACAGGACCGGTCATTCTCGGCGTCATCCTCGGTCCCCTCATGGAAACGGGTTACCGACAGGCGATGGCAGACCAGCATAACAGGCTTGTCGGTTTCATTTCCCAATTGCTCGTCAACCCCCTGTCTCTGGTGCTGACGCTGTCGATGGTTTTCATGATCCTCGGCCAAACCCAGTTTTGGGCCAAGGTGCGAGGGAGGTTCCGGCAATCGCACGGTTCGGCTCAGGAGGAGCTATGAAAAGAGTCTTGGTGCTGCATGGCGTGAACTTCAACATGATTGGGAAGCGAGAACCGGCAAAATACGGGACGATCAGCCTCGATGAGATCAACCGGCATCTCCACACCCTCGCCAAGGAGTTAGGCGTAGAGCTGGAAACCTTCCAGACGAATTTCGAAGGAGAGATGTGCGAAAGGATCCACAAGGCGTACGTGGAGGGTGTGGACGCGGTGGTGATCAATGCGGGCGCGTGGACCCACTACAGCATCGCCCTGCGAGATGCCCTCGCGATCCTGAAGGTTCCCATCATCGAGTGTCACATGACGAACATTCACGCCCGGGAGGAGTTCCGGCACGTATCCCATATTTCGCCTCTGGCTAAAGGGATCATCGTCGGATTCGGACTCAACAGCTACCTCCTGAGCCTGCGGGCTGCCTGGGAGTTGATTTCAGACAAACGGTAGCGGGAGCCGGCTTGTCAGGATATTGGCTTTCCGCCCCACACTGAGGACTGCCAGGCTCCCCGCTCAGTGTTGCGCGCTCTGGTATTCCCCACTTGGCCGTTCCGGTCACCACTCCACCCCTGGTGAGACCGGCTTTCGACAGATCAGCAGACATGCTCGCAGGTCGTTTTCGGCCCTAGACAACTTCGCCGCGGGCCGCCCTCATGCCACCGGAGCGCCGGGTGTCAGCGCGTCGATGGCTTGGCACGTGACTGGCGTAGGGCGATGGGCCCGCAGCGGGGGGGCCACAGGGCGGCGAAATACTCCTTGACGGGCCGCGTCGGCTACCGTAAGTTGATCGGGCTCCTGTTGGTAACGCCGAGGCGATGGCGATGAAAGAAGGCAAGCCGAACATCATTCTCTGCGGCTTCATGGCGACAGGAAAGTCCTCGGTCGGGAGACGCCTGGCCATCGTGCTGGGGTATGACTTCCTGGACCTAGACACGTTGATCGCCGCGGAAGCCGGAATGCCGATCTCCCAGATCTTCACCTCACAAGGAGAAGGCACATTCCGGGCTCTCGAGGCCCGCATGGTGGAACGGCTCGCCAGTCGAACGGGCTGCGTTGTGGCCACTGGTGGCGGAACCATTGTGAATCCGCGCAACCTAGAGGCCCTGAAGCGGAGCGGCGTGGTCGTCACGCTCACGGCGGATCCCGACACGATCTCGGCACGGATTGGACCGACGGACGATCGGCCGATGCTCTGGGGAGGGGACAAACGGGAGCGGGTCCGGCAGCTTTTGGAGCAGCGGGCCGACGCGTACGCCAAAGCAGACCTGATTGTGGATGCTTCGGCCCACACCATTGATCACGTGGTCAACCACATCCTGGACTTCCTGACCCTGCATCACGTGATCGCGCGGCGGACAACCGTCAACCTTCCGTCCATGGCCGAGAGCCTCCGCATCGTTCTGGGACCGCGATCCCACGAGGTGATCATTGGTCCGGGGCTCTTGGGAGAGGTAGGGACACTGGTCAAAGGGTTGGGCCTGGCTCAGACTGGGATCCTGCTCACCAATCCCGACGACAATAAGTTGTTCGGCGAGCGCTTGGTCCGGTCGCTCGCAGATGCAGGCTTCACCGTCAAGTGCGTCGAACTCGCGGAGCGGGAAGAGGCCAAAAAGCTCGAGACACTCGGATGGTTGTACCGGCAGATGGCGTCGCAACGGCTGGAGCGGCGATCGCCGGTGTTCGCCCTTGGCGGCGTTGTGACGGGAGAAATAGCCGGGTTTGCCGCGGCCACGTATCTCCGAGGCCTGCCGCTGATTGAGATCCCCACCTCGCTCATCGCGCAGGTGGACACCAGCATTGGGGGCAAGGTTGGTGTGAATCTCCCCGAGGGAAAGAACCTGGTGGGTGCCTTCTACCAACCGCGCCAGGTAATCACGGACGTCGAAACCTTGGCCTTTCTCCCGGCACGGGAATTCCATGCGGGGTTGGCCGAGGTGGTGAAGATCGCCGCCATCCGCGACCGAGAGCTCTTCGAATACCTCGAGCAGAACGTTGAGGAAGTGCTTTCGCAAGATCTACGGGCCCTAGTCCGGCTTGTACGCCGTGCCTGCGAGATCAAGGCGTCTATCGTGGAGGCGGACGAGTGGGAGACCGATGTCCGATCCATCCTCAACTTCGGCCACACGGTCGGGCACGCCGTGGAAGCGGCGGCAGGGTACCAGGGGCCGAACCACGGTGAGGCAGTGGCTATGGGGATGGTGGTGGCCGCCAGCATGGCGGTCCGGAGGAGGATATGCCCTGTGGAGGCGCTGGACCGTTTGAAGAGGCTCCTGCAGGCGTTCGGTCTGCCTACGAGCCTCCTGGTCGATGCTGCGGAAGTTCTGCGCTTCGTGCGATACGACAAAAAGATTCAGGACCGTCAGGTCCGGTTCGTCCTGCTCCAGGGCATCGGAGACTCGGTGGTCGCGTCGCTTGACTCTCTGGACGAAGTGGAAGCGGCGTTGAAGGCGTGCGCCTGACCTTGAACGGCCGCGACAAATTCTCCGTTCGGGACTCCGAAGCTTGCCGCCGCCAGACGTGAAACTCGGTAGTCAGGAGGCACTCTCTCCCCCATGGATGCACTGCGCGTGAACCTCAAAGGCCGGGCGTACGATATCCTCGTGGGGGCGGACCTGTTGCGTCAGGCTGGTAAGATGATCCGACGGCTCGAGCTCGGGCGACGCCTCGGGCTCGTGACGCATCCGGCCTTGGCGGAAACATACGGCTATGCGCCGGCGGTGGTGGACTCGCTCCGGCACGCGGATCACGAGGTCGGCCTGGTCACCGTTCCGCCGGGGGAAGAGAGCAAGTCCCTGGACCAGGCGACCCGCCTCTGCCGCGAACTGGTGCGGGCCAGACTCGATCGCGGGTCGGCCATCCTGGCTCTTGGCGGCGGAGTGATCGGGGACCTCGCCGGATTCGTGGCGGCGACACTCTTTCGGGGCATCGCCTTCATCAACCTCCCGACCACACTCCTGGCCCAGGTGGACAGCAGCGTCGGAGGCAAGACGGGTGTAAACCTGCCCGAGGGAAAGAACCTGGTAGGCGCGTTTCATCAGCCGCGGCTGGTGCTGGCGGATGTCCTGACGCTCCGGACGCTGCCGGAGCGGGAGTTCCGGTCGGGCCTGGCCGAGGTCGTGAAGCACGCCATGATCGTCGATGCGGCCTTCTTCGACAGCCTGGAGCGGCAGGCCGACCGCATCCTGGCCCGGGATCCCGATGCGCTCCAGGGGATGGTTGCCCGCTCTTGCGCCATCAAGGCGAGGTTTGTCGAGGACGATGAGCGGGAAGGGGGTCTGCGGGCCGCATTGAACTTCGGGCACACCGTGGGTCACGCCATCGAGGCGGCTCTGGGCTACGGGGCAGTCACGCACGGGGAGGCAGTCGCACATGGCATGGTGGTGGCCGCGGCCCTGTCGGTCCAGCGGGGGCTTTGTCCGGAGGCGGACGCGCGCCGACTGCGGGAACTTCTGGGGCGCTTCGGCCTCCTTGACGCACCGCTGCCGCCGCCGGAATCCCTGGAAACATACATGGTTAGCGATAAGAAGGCACGCGATGGCGTGCTCCAATTCGTGTTGACACGTGGGGTGGGAAGTGTTACCTTCGCGCCGGTTTTCGACCGCGAAGAGCTGCGGAAGGGCCTCCGCGAGGTGCGCCGATAGGTCCCCATGAGACACTGATGCCGGACAACGGAGGAGAGCCGTCGGCCGGCTCCCTGTCGTCAGGTGTCGGTCATGCCGTGGGGAAGAGAGGGCCCGATTCTTGGGGGGTTGGGGGGTGCGAGAGCCCGCCAAGTCCGAGCAGGATCCTGACCCTCGGGTCTTTGCCCGGCTCGCCGACGCGTACCGCAGGGAGGGTCTGCTGGACGAGGCGATCCAGATCTGCCGCGATGGCCTCGCCGCCCATCCCGGTCACGCTGGCGGGCGGGAGGTGCTGGCGCGCGCCCTGCTGGAACGGGGCGCGCTGGAGGAGGCCGAGCAGGAATTTCGTTGCGTCTTGGAGCAGGTGCCCGAGCACCTGCTGGCCCTCAGGTTCCTGGGCGACATCTCCGTGAGGCAGGGGCGCACAGAGGAGGCTCGGCGCTATTACGAGCGGGCCCTTCACCTCAACCCCGACGATTCGGAAACGCAGGGCGGCTTGGCCGCCCTGCCCGTGACCACGGAGGTGGGCGCGTCCGGGGGATCGGTCCCGGCTTCCGGATGGAATCGCGATCCCCTGGCCAGCCCAACCCTGGCTGCCCTGTACGCATCCCAGGGCCACGCGGATGTGGCGGAGGCGATCTACTCTCAGCTCGGACGACGGCCGGGCGAGGCGGCCTGGGCCGCGACCAGCGGAGACGCCTCAGACTTAGGGCAGGTTGCGCCAGGCTCTCCCGTGCTGGCGAAACTCCTCTCACTGCGCGAGGCGGCACGCAAGCTCCGGGAGGCGGGAAGACCCGAGGCGGGGGGAAAAGCAGGCCATGGCCCCTGATCTGGGGAACGCGGTGGCGAATCTGGTCCAGGCGGTGGGGGACGGGCAGGGGGCCCTGCTCATGGCGCTGGACGGTGTTCCTGTCGAGCAGGCGCCGCGGGCCGGCGGCGCGGACCTGGAAGCCATCGCCGGCGAGTACGGAGGTCTCCTGCGCCAGGCGCTGGCGCTGGCGGCCGAACTGGACTGTGGGGTTCCGCAGTGCTTCAGCGTGCGAGGAACAAATCGTCGCGTCGTCTTCGCCTTTGCGCCGGGTGACTTGGCCGTAGGCGTGGAGGCAGGTCCCGCGAGTTTGTGCAGTCAGATGCGACGCGCCGTCGCCCAAGCCGCGGGGCAGCTCGGCGAATTATAGCGGAGGTCCGTGGTCTTTGCGCGCGGACCACGCGGGCATCGTTCCCCAGCCACGGCACGATGCCGTTTTTTGTTTCTGACGACGGGGGAGCGGTGGCGCGCATCCTCATCCTGAACGGCCCGAACCTGAACCTCCTGGGCACGCGCGAGCCTGAGAGGTGCATGTATCCAACATCCACGCGCGCGAGACGTTCCGCCGCCACCCGCTGACCGCCGAGGTGGCGGTCGGGCTCATCAGTGGCTTCGGCGCGGACAGCTACCTGCTGGGCCTGCGGGCTGCGCTGGCGCACCTGACGCTGCATCCGGCCCGCCGGCCCACCGCGCGGGGGGGTGCGACGGCGGAGGAGTAAGAGCCAGTGATTCTTGCCGGTGACCTGCGACCTGGGATGAAGATCGAGGTGGATGGCGTGCCCTTCGTGGTGACCGACTATCAGTGGGTCAAGCCGGGCAAGGGGGGCGCCTTCAACCGGACCAAGCTCAAGAATATGCGGAGCGGTGCCGTCGTCGAGCGGACCTTCCGCACGGAGGAGAAGCTGCCCCCCGCCGAACTGGAGGAGAAGCGGGTCCAGTTCCTGTACCAGAGCGGCGACGAGTTCCACTTCATGGACACCGAGACCTACGAGCAGTTCTTCCTCTCGGATGACCAACTCGGCGACGCCCGGAAGTACCTCAAGGAAGAGGTGGTGGTCACGATCGTGTACCACCGGGGGAGCCCGCTGGCCGTGGAGGTGCCGACGTTCGTGGAACTCACGGTGGCGGAGACCGAGCCGGGCGTCCGCGGGGATACCGCTTCGGGCGGATCCAAGCCGGCCACCCTGGAGACCGGGGCCGTGATCCAGGTGCCCCTCTTCATCAACGTGGGCGACCGGCTGCGGGTGGACACGCGGACCGGCACCTACATCGAGCGTGCGTGACACCGGCTTTCGCCGCGACATGCTCGGGAGGTCCGTTCTGAGCTTTCCGGCGGAACGCTGAGAGGAGGTCGGGATGGACCTCAAGGAACTCAAGACCCTCCTCCGTCTGATGGAGGGGAACGACGTCGAGGAACTGGAGGTCGAGGAGGGAGGCCGGCGAGTTCGCATACGGCGGCGGCCGGTGCCAGGCCGGGTTCCTCCGGCGGGGACGATCCCCGCCCCGCCCTCGGCCGCCACGGCCGGCTTTCCGTTGGCTCCCACGGCGGCCGCGGCGGAGGCCTCAGGCCTGATCCCCGTGGAATCGCCCATGGTCGGCACGTTCTACCGGGCCCCGGCGCCCGGCGCCGAACCGTACGTTAAAGAGGGGGACGTGATCCAGAAGGGGACCGTGGTTTGCATCATCGAGGCCATGAAGCTCATGAACGAGATCGAGGCCGAGGTGAAAGGGCGAGTCGCCAGGATCCTGGCAGAGAACGGTCAGCCCGTGGAGTTCGGACAGACGCTCTTCCTTATCGAGCCCGCCTGAGGCGGACTCGGGGACCGGTCGAATCCTTGCCGTGTTTTCCAAAGTTCTGATTGCCAACCGTGGCGAGATCGCGGTCCGGATCATCCGGGCCTGCCGGGAGTTGGGTATCCGGACGGTGGCCGTCTTTTCCCAGGCGGACGCCGACGCGATGCACGTTCAGCTGGCGGACGAGTCGGTGTGCATCGGCCCCCCGCCCCCCGCCCAGAGCTACCTGCAGGTGCCCCGGATCATCAGCGCGGCCGAGATCACGGGCGCGGAGGCGATCCACCCCGGATACGGTTTTCTGGCGGAGAATCCGCAGTTCGCAGAGGTATGCGAGAATTGCGGCATCCACTTCATCGGCCCACCCGCATCCAGCATTCAGATGATGGGAGACAAGGCGGCGGCTCGATGCTTGGCCGCCAGGAACGGCGTCCCCGTCCTGCCGGGCACCGAGCATCCGGTGCGGGAGCTGGAAGAGGCGAGGCGGGCTGCGCGGGAGATCGGCTACCCGGTCTTCATCAAGGCCAGCGCCGGCGGCGGGGGAAAGGGGATGCGGGTCGTCATCAACCCCGAGGGGCTGGAGTCCGCCCTGGCCACGGCTGCGGCCGAGGCCGCGGCGGCCTTCGGCGACGCCGGCGTGTACCTGGAGCGATTCCTCCCCGACCCGCGCCACGTGGAGTTTCAGATCCTGATCGATGCGCACGGCCAGGGCATCCACCTGGGAGAGCGCGACTGTTCCATCCAGCGGCGCCACCAGAAGCTGGTGGAAGAGGCGCCATCGCCGGGCCTGAACCCTTCACTCCGCCAGACCATGGGGCAGGCCGCCCTGTCTGTGGCGCGCGCCGCCGGCTACCGGAACGCGGGGACGGTGGAGTTCCTGCTAGACGAGCGGGGCGACTTCTACTTCATGGAGATGAACACGCGGATCCAGGTAGAGCACCCGGTCACCGAGATGGTGACGGGTCTTGATCTGGTAAAGACACAGTTCCGGATCGCGGCCGGCGAGCCGCTGCCGGTCACCCAGGAGGAGGTCCGCCTGGCGGGGCACAGCCTGGAGTGCCGGATCAACGCCGAGGACCCGGACCGGTTCCTGCCCTCGCCCGGGAAGGTGACGAACTTGCGTTTGCCCGGGGGTCCCGGCGTCCGCGTGGACAGCCACGCCTATGTCGGCTACATCGTTCCCCCTCACTACGACTCGCTGCTGGCCAAGCTGATCGTCCACGGCCGCGATCGGGACGAGGCCATGGCCCGCATGCAGCGAGCGCTGGACGAGATGCTGATCCAGGGCGTGCAGACCACGATTCCGTTCCATCAGAAAGTCCTGCGGCATCCGGACTTTCTGGCCGGGAAGACTTCGACGCGATTCCTCGAGCGCCTGACCCAGGAGCAATAGTGCTGGACCGGCTCCACGTGTGTGTCATCACCGACGCCGCACTGGCTCCCGGCCGGGATCATGTGGCCATCGCGAGCGCGGCGCTCGCCGGCGGCGCGGATATGATCCAGCTCCGCGACAAGACAGGGGACCTGCGAGCGCTCCTGCCCCAGGCCCGGGCCATTCAGGCCCTCTGCCGGTCGCACAGGGCCCTCTTCATCGTGAACGATCGTCTGGACCTGGCCCTGGCCACGGGGGCGGACGGCGCGCACGTGGGGCAGGAGGATCTGCCGGCCGACGCGGCGCGGGCCCTCCTCCCCCCGGGGCGGATCCTGGGAGTCTCCACGCACAGCCGCGAGCAGGCCGAGGCGGCGCGGGAGTGCGGGGCCGATTACATCGGATTCGGCCCGATGTTCCCCACCGGCACCAAGGACACCGGGTACGCCCCCCGCGGCCTGGACGCGCTGCGCGAGATCCGGGCGGCGGTGTCTCTCCCCATCCTGGCGATCGGCGGGATCACCCTGGAGAATGTCGCGGAGGTGATCGGGGCCGGAGCTACGGCGCCGGCCGTCATCTCGGCAATCGTCGCGGCCCCTGACATCGCGGCCGCGGCCGCGGCATTTCGGGAGCGCGTGGCGGCAGCCAAGGCCGCGGCCGGGTCGCGGTAGCCGGTCGAGAGCGCTTGACAGGGTTTTGCCCTCCGCATATGATCGGTGGCCATTCGGATAGACCAGGCGGCCGGGCCTTCCGCCGGATGAACCTAGAAATCCCGGGGAGGAGGTGACAGGTTACCGAAGACTGATACGGCTCAGCACTCAGAACGTGGCTGCGCGGAGGAGTCACTTGTTACCAAGGAGGGAGCGGACCATGAGACGCCATTGCATGAACGTCAAGCTCGGCATCGCCCTGACCATCGCCTTGCTGTTGGTCCCAAGCGTGGTCCTGGCGGGTACGGCGAAAGCGACGATCAAGATCGCGACGCAGAGTCCCCTGTCAGGGGAAATGTCGGCGGTGGGAGAGGGGATGAAGCTGGGGACCCAGCTGGCCATCGAGCAGCTGAAGGGACCCGTCGAAAAACTCGGCTTCAAGGTGGAACTGGTCCCATTCGACGACCAGGGGAAACCGGACGTGGGCGTGGCGAACGCCCGGAACATGATCACCGACAAAGAGATCCTGGCGGTGATCGGTCACTACAACTCCGGCGTGGCGATTCCCTCGTCCGAAGTCTACAAGGAAGCTTCCTTGGTGGAGGTTTCCCCGGCCAACACCAACCCCTTGATCACCGACCGGAACCTGCCGAACGTCAATCGGGTCTGCGGCCGTGACGATGTCCAGGGGGCCGTCGGGGCCGAATTCGCCAAGAGCCTCAAGATCAAGAGCGCCTACGTGATCCATGACAAGACCACCTATGGTCAGAGCGTCGCGGAGTTTTTCCGGGATAATGCCAAGAAGCTCGGCATCGAGATCCTTGGCTTCGAGGGCACGGAGGAGAGGTCAAACTTCGACCCCATCCTCACGCCTGCCAAGGCCAAGAATCCGGACCTGATCTACTTCGGTGGCATCTACTCCCAGGCCGCCCCGCTCTTCAAGCAGGCGCGTGAGAAGGGGATCAAGGCGAGATTCCTGGGCCCGGATGGCTTGGACTCCTCGGACCTGACCAAGATCGCCGGCAAGACGGTCGTCGGCATGAACTACACGACGGTGGCCGGTCCTGTCACGGTGTACCCGAAGGCCAAGGAGTTCGCCAAGGCGTATAAGGAGAAATTCAAGAAGGACCCCGAGCCCTTTGGCGCCCAATCGTATGACTCCACGGCCATCGCTCTCAAGGCCATCGAGGCTGCCATCAAGGATGCGGGCGGCAAGCTGCCCTCGCGTGAGGCGGTGGCGGCGGCTGTCCGGAAGGTCAAGCACAACGGGCTGACCGGCAATATCGAGTTCGACGGGAAGGGAGATCCGAAGAAGGCCCTGTACTTCGTCATGCAAGTGGTTTCCGAGGATCCGGCCAAGTGGAACGACAATAAAGAGGTGAAGCGGCTGGAGATCGCTGCGCCACCGCTGAAGAAGTAGGGAACAACGCAGGCGCCCCGAAAGGGGAAGGGCCTTCGCAGGCCCTTCCCCTTTCTTCTTGATCCCATGGATACCTCTATTCTGATTGCGATTTTCCCGCAGGTCCTGCTGGACGGCATCGTCTTGGGCTTCATGTACGCCCTGATCGCCCTGGGCTACACGATGGTCTATGGGGTCCTGGAATTCATCAACTTCGCCCATAGCGAGATTTTCGTGTTGGGGGCGTTCGTGGGGGTGGAAATCCTCCTGGCACTCAAGTTCTGGGGGATCCTGGACGCCTTTTCGCCGTTCCTGGTCCTGGGGATCCTTCTCCTGGCGGGGATGGCCGCCAGCGGCCTCTTGGCCGTCACGGTGGAACGGGTGGCCTACCGGCCGCTACGTGCCGCCCCTCGGCTGATTCCGCTGATTTCCGCCATCGGGGTCTCCTTCTCCCTGCAGGACATCATCCGTTTGTGCGAGAGCCTCTGGAACAACGCGTTCAACCTGGTATATCCCACCATGGATCAGCTCAACTTCCGCTTCCAGCTCACCGAGACCATTGACGTCTCCGTGAAGTCGCTGGTGGTGATCGCGGCTGCCCTCCTGATGCTTTGGGCTCTCCATCTGATCGTGAATCGTACGAAAGTGGGCAAGGCCATCCGGGCCGTGGCAGAGGATCAGGCCACTGCCAGTCTGATGGGGATCAATGTCAATCGGATGATCTCGCTCACCTTCCTCATCGGTGGGGCCATGGGTGGGGCGGCCGGCGTTCTCTTCGGCGTCCAGTACAGCCTGGTCAACCCCTACACAGGATTCATCCCGGGAATCAAGGCATTCACCGCCGCCGTCCTGGGGGGGATCGGGAACATCCCCGGAGCCATGGTGGGCGGGCTGGTCTTGGGGTTGCTCGAGGCCTTCGCCGCCTCTTACCTCTCCCTGCTCACCGGGGGCGCCTTCGGGGCGGAGTACAAGGATATCTTTGCCTTCTCCATTCTGATCCTGATCCTGATCTTCCGGCCGAAGGGCCTCTTGGGTGAAGTCGTGAGGGAGCGTGCCTAGGTGACCTGGTTGACCGCGCTGCTCAACCGACCCGCACCGGCGACGGGTCTCGTGGTCGCCATGATCGGCCTTTCGTCCTTCGCCGTCGCCTACTCCCCGCGCTCCCTCATCGCCTTTCTGCTGTTTCAGGCCTCGATTCTTCTGCTGTACTTCGCACAGATTCCGCGCTGGCTGAAGCGGGGCCTCGCCTTCGTGAGCCTCGGCATCCTGATGCCGATCCTCGGAACAATCAACGGTTACTACCTGGAAGTTGCCACGCAGGTGGGCATCTTCGTGGCGCTGGCGCTGGGCCTCAACATCGTCGTCGGCCTGGCCGGCCTGTTGGATTTGGGCTATGTGGCGTTTTACGCCGTGGGTGCGTACACGTGGGCGATCTTCGGATCGCCCCAGGCGGGGAAATTCATTTCCGCGTCGGTGGCGCACTTCCCTCTGGCGGGAGGCTGGTTCTTCGTCTTCCTGATCCTGGGGGTGATCGTAGCCGCCATCTTCGGGATCCTGCTGGGGCTTCCCGTCCTTCGGCTGCGGGGCGATTATCTGGCCATCGTGACCCTGGGTTTCGGGGAAGTAATCCGGGTCCTGGCCAACAACCTGGATAAGCCGATCAACTTCACCAACGGCCCCCAGGGCATCACGCCCATCTCCCGTCCGCCGCTCTTCTTCCAGCCGCTGCTCAGCGCCCTGGGGGTTCCTGCGTCCCCCACCGTTCTGTATCCCCTGTATCTGTACGCCCTGGTGCTGCTGATCGTCGGGGTGGTGATCCTGGTGAACCGGCGGCTCGAGGATTCCCACATCGGGCGGGCCTGGGAGGCCATCCGCGAGGATGAGGTGGCGGCCCAGGCCATGGGTGTTCCCCTGGTTCGGATGAAGCTTCTGGCCTTCGCCTGCGGGGCCTCCTTCGCCGGAGTCATGGGAGTGATCTTCAGCGCCAAACAGGTGTTCATCAACCCCGAGTCGTTCACTTTTCTGGAATCCATCGGCGTGCTCTCGATGGTGATCCTCGGGGGAATGGGATCCATCCCCGGGGCCATCTTGGGCGCCACGGTGGTGACCGTGCTGAACCTCCAGGTGCTCAAGGGCATGTCCCTCTGGCTCAACAGCCTCCGCAATGCTGGCGTCACCATTTTAGGCTACAACCTCGCCAACCTTCCGACCCAGCTCGAGCCGGCGAAATACGAGCGGATGATTTTCGGGATCATCCTGGTTCTCATGATGATCTATCGCCCGCAGGGCATCCTGCCCGCTCGGCGCCGCAGCCGCGAGCTTGGAGGCAGCAAGTAGGTGGGCACGCTCCTCGAGACTCGAGTCATCACGAAACGGTTCGGCGGGCTCACGGCCCTCAACAAGGTCGACTTCCAGTTGGAGGAGGGGCGGATCGCCTCCATCATCGGGCCGAACGGGGCGGGCAAGACGACGCTCTTCAACGTCCTGACCGGCATCTACCGCCCGGAAGAGGGCGAGGCGACTTTCAAGGGTCGTTCCGTTCTGGGGCTTCGCCCCGACCAGATCACCGCCCTGGGGATCTGCCGCACGTTCCAGAACATCCGGCTGTTTGCCAACATGACCGTGGTGGAGAACGTCCTGGTGGGAATGCACAGCCGGGTTTCCCTCTCCATGGGCGCCGTGCTCGCGCGAGGCCAGCGGTTCCACGAGGAAGAGGCCCGATTGGGGGGCCGGGCTTCGGCACTGCTCGAGGTGGTCGGGCTCGCGGCCAAGACGAATGAACTGGCCAAGAACCTTCCCTACGGGGAGCAACGACGATTGGAGCTGGCGCGGGCGTTAGCTTCGACGCCGACGCTGCTCCTCCTGGATGAGCCCACGGCCGGAATGACCCAAGGGGAGGCGCGGTCCCTCATGGCCCTCCTGAGGCGGCTCATCACTGAATACGAGTTGACCATCCTCCTGATCGAGCACAACATGCGCGTGGTGATGGAAGTGTCCGATCGGGTGACGGTCCTCGACTACGGCGAGAAGATCGCCGAGGGGGATCCGGTCGACGTGCAGAAGGACCCGCGGGTGATTCAGGCCTACCTGGGTCGAAAACGCTGGGGCAAGACGACGGAAGCAGCCAATGCTTGACGTCGAGAACATCCAGGTCTTCTACGGCAAGATCCACGCGTTGAAGGGCATCTCGCTTCACGTGGAGAAGGGGGAGATCGTCGCCCTCCTGGGCAACAACGGGGCGGGGAAGACCACCACACTCAAGACAATCTCCGGGTTGCTCAGACCCCGGACCGGTCGGATTCTGCTCGAAGAGCAGCCCATTAATGCATTGCCCCCCCACGAGATCGTCGCTCTGGGTGTAGCGCAGGCTCCCGAGGGACGCAAGATCTTCAACCGCCTGACGGTCACCGAGAATCTGGAGATGGGCGCCTACCTTAGATCCGACGGCACCATCGGGGAGGATATCGAGCGAGCCTTCGCCCTTTTTCCTCGTTTGAAAGAGCGCCGCGCCCAGGTGGCCGGAACCCTCTCGGGCGGAGAGCAGCAGATGCTGGCCATCGGCCGGGCCCTCATGGCGCGCCCGCGCATCCTGATGCTGGACGAGCCCTCCATGGGCCTGGCGCCCATCTTGGTGGAACAGATCTTCCAGACGGTCGAAGACATCAACCGCCAGGGGACGACGATCCTCCTGGTGGAACAGAACGCCGCCATGGCCCTGTCCATCGCGCACAGGGGATACGTCCTGGAGACGGGGAACATCGCTCTCCAGGGGTCGGCGGTGGAGCTGCAAGAGCATCCCGACGTCAAGCGCGCCTACCTGGGCGAGGGCGCCTGAGCGCAAGCTATGCGATGGTGCTGGCTCTTCTTGGGCGCGGTCCTGGCGTCCCCCGCCTGGGCGGGTGAGCTGCCTCCGGTCAAGCTCGGCCTCGTGATCCCCATGGCGGGGGAAGCGGGGCGCATCGGACAGAGCATGCGCCAGGCCGCCGAATTGGCCATCGCCGACGGGACCCAGAAGCTCGGACGCAAGGTGGAGCTGGCCCTTGGGGATGACCAGTTCGACCCGCGGCAGGCGATGGCCGTCGCCGAGAAGCTGACCCAGGACGGCGTCTGGGGCATCGTCGGTCATTTCTATTCCAGCTCCTCCATTCCGGCATCGGCGGTGTACTACCAGGCGGGGATTCCCATGGTGACGGCCACCTCCACGCACCCCTGGCTCACGGCGCAGGGCTTCGACAACGTCTTTCGCGTGTCGGGGCGCGACGATCAACACGCGCTCTCCGCGGCCGAGTTCATCCTGTCGCGGCTCCGCGCCCGCCGCATCGCGGTGGTGAGCGATCGGACGGAGTACGGCCGGACGCTGGCCGAGACGCTGATCCGGACGGTGGAGCGCCGCGCGGGCCGGCGGATCGTTGTCGCGGTGGAGGAGATCGCCCAGGGCGACAAGGACTTCAGCGGGGTGGTGGCCCGCCTGAAAACGAGGGAACCGGATGTCGTGTACTTTGGGGGCATCTTCCGCGAGGGCGGTTATCTGGTCCGGCAGATGCGGCAGGCGGGAATGAGGGCAGCCTTCGTCAGCGGCGATGGGGTCCTGGACCCGGAGTTCGTCAAGATCGCCGGCGAAGAAGCGGCCAGCGGCGCCTATCTCACCTTTGCGCCCGACCCGCGACTGCTGCCCGCGGCGGGACCGTTCATCCAGCGGTTCGAAGCACGCTACGGCCCCATCGGCCCGTACGTCCTCTACACCTACGATGCCCTGGGGATGCTGATGCGCGCCATCCAGATCGCCAAGCCCTCGACGAATTCGAAGGAGGAACTGCGCAAGGTCCTGAAGGTCATGCATGCAATGGAATATGACGGAACCCTCGGGCGGCTCCGCTGGGACAAGAACGGGGACCTGGCCACCTCGCCATACGTGGTGTATGTGACGCGAAAAGGAGGGAGCCTGCAAGGCTGGTTCGAGCAGCTGACCGGGATTTCCCCTACGAGGAATCGCACGCGTCCGGCAAAGCGCTGAGCAGGACGTTCAACGGCACGCAATGAGCGACGGGGCACGCACCGGCCAGCAGCCTTCCAGGGAAGTCCGCCGGTGGGTTGTTCCAACGTGGACGTCTCACGATGGAGTGATGCCCAGTGAAGACACGAGTGATCCAGGTGGATCCAAAGAACGTGCAGCCTGAGGTCATCCAGCAGGCCTGCGAGGCTCTGCGCCGGGGGAGCCTGGTGGCCTTTCCCACCGACACCCTGTATGCCCTGGGAGCGAATGCCCTGGACCCCTCGGCCATCGATCGGGTGCTCACGGTGAAGGGCCGCCATCACGGGAAGCGCTTGAGCGTGCTGGTCCCCTCGGTGGAGGCGGCGGCGGACTTGACCGCAGACCTGCCGGATGGAGTCCGAAGCCTCATGCAGGCCCTCTGGCCCGGCGCGCTCACCGTAGTGGTGAAGGCCTCTCCCAAGATCCCCTCCATCCTCAGGGGGGGCGCCGGCACCGTCGGGCTTCGGATGCCGGCCGGCTCCGTGGCAAAAGCCCTGCTCGTGGCCTTTGCCGGACCCATCATCGGGACGAGCGCCAACAAGTCCGGGGGGGCCGATCCCTCGGACGCCAGGACCGTGCAGAAGGCCATCGGGGGCCAGATCGACCTCATCCTGGACGGCGGCCGCGTGGCCCTCGGTGTGCCATCGACGGTGATTGACTGCACCACCCAGCCCGCCCGCATCCTTCGCGAGGGCGCCATTCCCCGGATCACGCTTCAAGACAAGATCGCTCTGGCCTGAAGTCGGCGGTGTTCTTGAGGCGTGGGCTGTCCGCTGGCGCGACCGATAGATAATCCTTGAAAGCCTGAAAAATGGCGTGTTACACTGCATTTAGCGCTCGGTAGCGCAGGGGCAGTGGATTGCGAATCGAAGGCATCCTGGACAAGCTTCACGAGTATAACCCTCAGGCGGACGTGGACCCCGTCATGCGGGCGTACGTCTTCGCCGCCAAGGCCCACAAGGGGCAAGAGCGCATCTCCGGCGAGCCCTACCTCAGCCATCCCCTGGAAGTTGCCGGTATCCTCACCGAACTTCGCATGGATACGGCCACCGTTGCGGCCGGTCTGCTCCACGACGTGGTGGAAGATACCAAGGCCACCCAGGAGGAGATCCAGGAGCATTTCGGCGGCGAGGTCGCGGCCCTGGTGGACGGCGTCACCAAGCTGTCCCGCATCCCCTTCAGCACCCGGGAGGAGGCCCAGGCGGAGAACATCCGGAAGATGGTCCTGGCCATGTCCAAGGACATCCGGGTGATCCTGGTCAAGCTTTCCGACCGCCTGCACAACATGCGCACGCTGGGGCCGCTGCCCGAGGCCAAGCGCCAGCTCATCGCCAGGGAGACGCTGGATATCTACGCGCCGTTGTCCCACCGGCTGGGGATCTACTGGATCAAGGCCGAGCTGGAAGACCTGGCGTTGCGCTATCTGGACCCGGACGCGTACCAAGACCTTGCGGCGCGCATTGCCCACAAGCGCCAGGAGCGGGAGGGCGACATCAACGAGGTCATCGGGGTGCTCGAGAAGAACATCGCCGAGGTGGACATCAAGGCCCAGATCACCGGCCGGCCGAAACATTTCTACAGCATCTACAAGAAGATGCAGGACCAGAAGAAGGAGTTCGACGAGATCTACGACCTGACGGCCGTCCGGGTGATCACCGATTCTCTCAAGGATTGCTACGGCACCCTGGGGGTCATCCATACCCTGTGGAAACCGATCTCCCAGCGGTTCAAGGACTTCATCGCGGTGCCCAAGAGCAACGGGTACCAGTCGCTCCACACGACGGTGATCGGCCCCAAAGGCGACCCCGTCGAGATCCAGATCCGCACCTGGGAGATGCATCGGGTCGCGGAGGAGGGGATCGCCGCCCACTGGAAGTACAAGGAAGGCCGGAGCAGCATCGATCCGACGGACCAGAGCTTCGTCTGGCTGCGCCAGCTCATGGAGTGGCAGCGGGAGCTGAAGGACTCGAAGGAGTTCCTGCACACCCTCAAAGTGGACCTCTTCCCGGACGAGGTTTACGTTTTCACTCCTCGGGGCGACGTCAAGCCTTTCCCCAAGGGGGCCACGCCGATCGACTTCGCCTTCGCGGTCCACACCGACGTGGGCCTGCGCTGCGTGGGGGCCAAGGTCAACGGGCGCCTCGTCCCGCTCCGGACCGAGCTGCAGAACGGCGACATCGTCGAGATCCTGACCTCCCCGAGCCACGTGCCCAGTCGGGACTGGCTGAAGATCGTCAAGACGCCCCGGGCGCGCAGCAAGATCCGACAGTGGATCAAGAACGAGGAGCGCGCGCGGAGCGTCAGCCTGGGCCGTGACATGCTGGAGAAGGAGATCCGGCGTCTGGGGAAGAGTCCGGCCCAGCTCCTCAAGCCGGAACTCCTGTCGGCCGTGCTGGGGCGCTATGGGGTCGGTTCGGAAGACGAGTTCTTCGCGGCCGTGGGCTACGGCAAGGTCTCGCCGCGGCAGGCGGTGGCGCGGCTGTTGTCACCGGAGGAGATGCAGGCCCTCACCGAGGCGGAGGAGGCGCGAGACAAGAAGGCGGAGCGGAAGCCGGCAAAACCGCGCCCGACGGATGAAGGGGTGCGCATCCGCGGGATCGACGACATCCTGGTCCGCTTCTCGAAGTGCTGCAGCCCGGTGCCCGGCGATGAGATCATCGGCTTCATCACACGGGGCCGCGGGGTCTCCATACACACGCTGGATTGCCCCAACGCGGTGAGCCTGATGGCGGACCCGGAGCGGCAGATCGCCGTGCACTGGGATGGCCAGCGCAAGGGGGCGCACCAGGTGAAGATCCGAGTGCAGATCGGAAAGGATCGGCCCGGCATCCTGGCCGAGATCAGCACCGCCATCTCGGAGACGAACACCAACATCGCCCAGGCCGAGATCCGCGTGACGGAGGAGCGAACGGGCGTGAACACATTCGTCCTGGAGGTGAACGACCTCCGCCAGCTTCAGGCGGCGATGCAGGCGATCCAGAAGGTGGATGGCGTCGTCGGCGTGGAGCGGGTGAGATCGCTCTGACGTCTCACGTTTTACGTTTCACGAGTCGTGAAACGTGAGGCGTGAAACGTGAAACGGCTAGGCGGCTTTCTGGACCTTGCCGGAGCGCAGGCAGCGGGTGCAGACGTGGCGGTAGCGAGGCGCACCCTGGATCATGACACGGACCCGCTGGACGTTAGGGTAGCGCTTCTTGGTCGAGACGTTGTGGGCGTGGCTCACCTGGGCGCCGAATTGCGGGCCCTTCCCGCATATTTCACATCGAGTGGCAGGCATACGGATCCTCTCCTTTTGGCACCCCGCCGTTGGCGGAGTACCCACCCGTGGAGGGCACCTACCCGTGGTGGGTCCCCGGGTCTGGATGCCAGGAAATGACGGCGCCCGACTATACTGAATTGGCCCGCCCAAGGCAAGGCCTTTCCCCCGCCACGGCCCCCTCTCGGGTCAGCCTGCACACCCCCGTGCGCTCGCTCCGGGGCATCGGCCCGTCGCGGGGGGAACGCCTTGAACGCCTCGGCGTGCGGACGGTGGGGGACGCGCTGCTCCTCGTCCCCCGGCGTTACGAAGACCGGCGGGCCCTCCTGCCAATCGGCCGCCTCCGGCTGGGGGAGTTTCAGACCGTCGCCGGGTCCGTGAAGGCAGTCGGCGTGGGGCGAACGCGGCGGGGGATCCCGTATTGCGAGGTGATGCTGGAGGACGGGACGGGGACACTTCTGGCGCGCTGGTACCGGCAGCCCTATCTCGCCCGGACGCTGCGCCGGGGCCAGCGGATCATCCTGGCTGGCCGCGTCACCCCGTATCCCCCGCGGGAGATGGTGAACCCCGAACGCGAGATTCAGGACGGCCGGGACAGCCACTATCATACGGGACGCATCGTTCCCATCTATCCGCTCACGTCCGGGTTGAGCCAGCGGTTCCTTCGACGGTGGCTGGCGGACCTGGTCCGGGAACAGGCCGGGGCGCTGGCGGACCCCTTGCCCGCGGCCGTGCGCGAGCGACAGCATCTGCTCCCGCTGGCTCGCGCGGTGGAGGCCCTCCACCTCCCAACCGGAATGGCCGAGGCGGCGGCGGGACGGCGCCGACTGGCCTTCGACGAATTCTTCCTGTTCAGCCTGGCGATTCTCCGGCAGCGCGCGGCCCGCGCCACGGAGGCCGGGATCGCCTTCCCGGCGCCGAATGCCCTGGTAGAGCGTGCGCGCGAGGTCTTGCCCTTCACGCTGACGGCCGCGCAGGAGCGCGCGCTTCAGGCTATCTGGGAGGACATGGCACAGCCCCGGCCGATGCAGCGGCTCCTCCAGGGGGACGTCGGCTCGGGCAAAACGATCGTGGCCTTCCTGGCTGCGCTGGCGGCGATTGGCAGCGGCTACCAGGCGGCGATCATGGCCCCGACGGAGATCCTGGCGGCGCAGCACGCCGAGCGTGCGCGGAGGCTGGTCGAGCCCCTCGGGGTCCCGGTGGTGCACCTGGCCGGCGCCACAGCCGGGCCCCTCCGGCGGCAGGCGCTGGATCTTCTGGCCGGCACGTCGCCCTGCCTCGCCATCGGCACTCATGCCCTGCTGCAGCCAGAGGTAGCTTTCGGTCGCCTGGGGTTCGTTGTGGTGGACGAGCAGCACCGGTTCGGGGTTTTGCAGCGCGCGGGCCTTCAGCGGAAGGCCGCCCACCCGGACGTGCTGGTGATGACGGCCACACCCATTCCGCGCAGCCTTGCCCTGGTGCTCTACGGGGACATGGATCTGTCCGTGATCGACGAGCTGCCGCCGGGGCGCCTGCGCGTCGCGACCCTCTGGGTCGAGGACCGGGAGCGATCGCGGATCGAAGGCGACCTGAGGACGCGCCTGGCTCGGGGCGAGCGCGCCTACATCGTCTGCCCGGTGGTCGAGGAGTCGGCGGCGGAACTGAAGGCGGCCGTCCAGACGGCCGACCTTTACCGGCGAGGGCCCCTGGGCATGTTCGGGGTCGGGCTGGTTCACGGCCGGCTGCCCTCCGCGGAGAAGGCGACGACGATCGCGGCCTTCCGCGAGGGAACGATTCGCCTCCTGGTGGCGACCACGGTGGTCGAGGTGGGGGTGGACGTCCCCGAGGCCACGGCCATCGTCATCGAGGATGCCGATCGCCTCGGGCTGGCGCAGCTTCATCAGCTCCGCGGGCGCGTGGGGCGAGCGGGTCGCCCGGCCGTGTGCTTTGTCGTCGCCGATCGGCAGGAGATCGGAGAGGAGGCGCGGGCCCGGCTGGACGCCCTGACACGCGAGCACGACGGATTCGCGCTGGCGGAAGCCGACCTGAAGCTGCGTGGCCCGGGCGAATTCTTCGGCACACGACAGTCCGGCCTGGATGATTTCCACCTGGGGGACCTCGCGACCGATCTCCGCCTGCTGGAGGTTGCCCGGGCCGAGGCGATGGCCGCCTTGGCAGAGGCGCCGGGACTGGGCGGGGGGTGGGGGCAAGTCCGGGCAGCCATGGAGGAGCGATGGGCCGCCCGCCTCGGTCTGGCGCAGGTTGGGTGAGGTGGCAATCGGGCAACCGGGCAATTTGGCAATCAGGTGAACGGCAGAAGGATGCGGATCAGCGCGGGGGAACACCGGGGACGGCGGCTCCAGGGTACGAAGGGAAGGGTCACGCGGCCCACCTCCGACCTCCTGCGCCAGGCGGTCTTCAACGTCCTAGGGGATCGAATCCTGGAGGGGCGGCTGCTCGACCTCTTCGCGGGGACGGGATCGGTTGGTCTGGAGGCGCTCAGCCGGGGGGCCGCGAGCGTCACGTTCATCGAGCGGGACCGCCGCGCCGTGGGGGCCCTCCGATCCAACCTGGCGAGCCTGGGCCTCACGTCGCGGGCACGGGTCATCATAGGCGACGTCCTCCCAGCCCTGCGACGCTTCCAGGCTGCCGGCGAGACGTTCGACTGCATTTTCCTGGATCCGCCCTATGCGGGGGATCTGGCGGTTCGATGCATCGAAATGCTTGCCGACGGAGTCCTTTTAGGCGACAATGGCGCCCTCGTGGCGCAGGCCTTCCACAAGAGCGGGCTGCCCGATCGCGCTGGCGTCCTTCGACGGACCTGGCATCGGCGCTACGGAGAGAGCGTTCTCGCACTCTACGCGAAGGAGGAAGCATGCACGTAACGGCGGTGTACCCCGGAACGTTCGACCCGTTCACCAACGGCCACATCGACCTCGTGCAGCGAGCGCTCCGGATTTTCCCGCGACTCGTCGTCGCCGTGGCGCGCAATCCACACAAGAGCCCACTCTTCGCCGTGGAAGAGCGGCTGGCCATCGTCCAGGAAGCCATCGGGCGGCTGGGGGGCGTGGAGATAGACACCTTTGACGACCTGACAGTGGACTACGTCCGGAAGAAGGGCGCGCAGGTTATCCTCCGGGGGGTGCGTGCCGTCTCCGACTTCGAGGCCGAGTTCGCCATGGCCCTCATGAACCGGAAGATCAGCGGGGATGTCGAGACGGTCTTTCTCATGCCGAATCAGGCGTACACGTATCTGAGCTCGCGACTCGTGAAGGAGGTGGCGCTCCTCGGGGGCAATGTCGACGACTTGGTCCCGCCCCTGGCATCCAAGCTGCTCAAGGAGCACGCCCGTCGGGCACATTCGTAGGGAGCATTCGTAGGGAAAGGGGAGGGGGGTAAGGAAGCGGCCATCCAGGCCATCCGCGAGGGTTTCACCAAGTACACCGCCTCGGGCGGGATCGACGAACTGAAGGATGCCGTGACGACCAAGCTGAAGCGGGACAACGCCCTCGTGTACACGCGCGACCAGATCCTCATCTCCAGCGGGGGCAAGCACTCGCTCTTCAACGTGTTCCAGGCGCTCTTGGAGCCGGGGGACGAGGTCATCATCCCCGCCCCGTACTGGGTGAGCTTTCCCGAGCAGGTAAAGGTATGTGGCGGGAAGCCGGTCTTCGTCCAGTGAACTCGCCATGCAACCCCACCGGCGCGGCCCTGCGACTTCACCGCCTACCTGCTGGAGGCGGCGCGGATCGCGGTCGTGCCCGGGATCGAGTTCGGCAACGACGAGCACGTCCGAATTTCCTACGCCACCTCGCCGGAGAACATCAAGGAGGGCATGGACCGAATGGCGGAGGCGGCGATGCAACTCGGGTAGCCAGGAAGGCTCTCCGCGCGAGCGTTGCGCTCGTTGGGGGAACCGAGAGTGCAAGAAGACTCCCTCGCATCACAAAAGGAGGAGGAAGCCATGAGACGGATCACCCGATTGTTCGGCCCTGTGCTCCTCGCACTCCTCGTTCTCGCCGGTCCGGCTCTGGCCCAGAGCACATTCATCTTCGGGGCCCAGGGCGAGCCGGTGGATCTGGACCCGGCCATCATCACCGACGGGATCTCCTCGCGGATCACCACCCAGGTCTACGAGCCGCTGGTGAAGTACAAGGGGCCCACCACCGAGGTCGTGCCCGCCCTGGCCGAGAAGTGGTCGGTGAGCCCCGACGGCACGGTCTGGACCTTCACGCTGCGGCGGAATGTGAAGTTCCACGACGGCACGCCCTTCGATGCCGCGGCGGTGGTCTGGAACTTCGAGCGGTGGCGCTTCAGCAATCACCCCCAGCACGAGAACCTGACCAAGGCGGGGAGGACATTCGAGTACTACGGGGCTCAGTTTGGCGGCTTCGATGACAAGAGCCTCATCACCAAGGTGGAGGCCGTCAACCCGTCCACGGTCCGGATCACCCTCAGTTCTCCCCAGGGACCGTTCCTCGCCAACCTGGCGATGTTCGTCTTCTACATGGCCAGCCCCACGGCGGTGGAGAAGTACGGAACGACCTTCGGGAAGAATCCCGTGGGGACGGGTCCCTTCAAGTTCGTCGAATGGAAGGTGGGACAGGAGGTCATCCTGGAGGCCAACAAGGACTACTGGGACAAGGCCAGCGCGCCCAAGGTCCAGCGGGTGATCGTCCGGAACATCAAGGACAACTCTCAGCGCCTGGCCGCACTGAAAGCGGGAGAGATCCACGGGATGGAGGGCCTCAATCCGGACGACGTGAAGGTGGTGCGCGCCGATCCTAACCTGCAAGTCATCCTCCGGCCGACCAACACCACAGGATACGTGGCGTTCAACTACAAGGTGAAGGAGTTCCAGGACAAGCGAGTCCGGCAGGCCTTCGCGCACGCCATCAACAAGAAGGGGATCGTGGATGCACTGTACGGGGGGACCGGGCTGGTTGCGACGCAGTTCCAGCCGCCACCGTTGTGGGGGTACAACAAGGAACTGAAGGACTACGACTACAACCCCCAGCGCGCACGCGACCTCCTGAAGGAGGCCGGTTTCGGCCAGGGACTCAAGGAGATCACCTGGGACGACGGCCGCAAGGAGCCCCTCCAGTTCTGGTACATGCCGGTATCCCGGCCGTACTATCCGAACCCGAAAGAGATCGCCGAGGCCATGGCGGCCGATCTGGCCAAGGTGGGGGTCACCGTCCAGCTCCAAACCACGGACTGGACCGTGTACCTCGACAAGAGCAGGAAGGGACAGATGCCCATGTTCATGCTTGGGTGGACCGGGGACAATGGCGACCCGGACAACTTCGTGTGCTACTTCTTCTGCGCGATCGGGGCCCCGCGCATGGGCTTCTACGCCAACCAGCCGCTGACGGATCTCCTGCTCCAGGCGCAGAAGATGACGGATCAGGGGAAGCGGGCCGAGCTGTACCGGAAGGCGGAACAGATGATCCACGACGACGCGGCCCGGATCTTCGTCGCCCACAACCAGCCGCCCCTGGCCTTCCTGAAGAAGGTGCGGGGCTACGTGGCGAATCCCACCAATACCGAGTACTTCAATACCGTGCAGGTTCAGTAGAGGCCAGGGCCGGGAAAGGATGGGGACGACGTGGGCCGGTATGCGATAAAGCGATTTCTCACGATCGTCCCCGTCCTCATCGGCGTCTCCTTCATCGTTTTCAGCTTCACCCATCTCATTCCCGGCGACCCTGCCGTCGCCATGCTGGGAGAGCGGGCGACGCCCCAGCGGGTGGCGGAGGTGCGGGCGCAGCTCGGCCTCGATGAGCCCCTCTATAAGCAGTATTTCATCTACGTCGGCAAAATTGTCCGCGGCGACTTCGGGGCGTCGATCCTGCGTGGCGATCCCGTCCTCCGGGACCTGGTCCGGCGCTTCCCGGCGACGGTCGAGCTGGCCACCTCTGCCATCCTGATCGCCATCCTGGTCGGCATTCCCATGGGGATCATTTCCGCCGTTTGGCGAAATTCCTTCTTCGACGGGGTCTCCCGACTGGTGGCGTTGGCCGGCGTTTCGATGCCGATCTTCTGGCTGGGCCTCATGCTGGCCTGGTGCTTCGGGGTGTTGCTGGGGTGGCTTCCGACCGGTTTCCGCCTGGGGACCGACGTGAGTCTCGTCACGGTGACGAACTTCAATGTCCTGGACAGCCTGCTGACGAGGAACCCGGCCGCCCTTGTCTCCAGCCTCCGTCACCTGATCCTGCCGGCGATCGCCCTCTCGACCATTCCCATGGCAGTCATCGCCCGGATGACGCGCGCGAGCTTGCTGGAGGTCCTGTCCCAGGACTACATCAGAACTGCGGAGTCCAAGGGGCTTCCCCAGCGGTCGGTGGTCCTGCGCCACGCCATGCGGAACGCGCTGCTCCCCGTGATGACCGTCACGGGGCTCCAGGTGGGGCGCATGCTGGCCGGGGCCATCCTGACCGAGACCATTTTCTCCTGGCCCGGCATCGGCCTCTGGATCTACGAGTCCATCCAGGCTCGCGATTATCCCATCGTTCAGGGTGCGACGCTGTTCATCGCGACGATCTTCGTCATGGTGAATCTCCTCACGGATGTGCTCTATGCCTCAGTCGATCCCCGCATCAAGTACGATTGAGTTGCCGGTCGAGGCCCGGATAAGGGCGCGCGGCCGGAGCCCTCTCGAGGCAGCCGTGCACCGGCTGCTGGCCAACCGCGTCGCCCGGGGGGGGCTCGTCATCATCGCCGTTTTCACCCTGACGGCCGTCCTCAGTCCCGTCTTTCTTCCATACAACCCCCAGGTGGATGCGGACCTCCTGGCTCGCCTCAAGGCTCCGAGCTGGGTGCATCCCTTCGGGACCGACGCCCTGGGTCGGGACATCCTGATGCGGATCCTCCACGGGGCGCGCGTCTCCCTCGGTCTGGGAGTGGGCTCGGTTATCCTGGCCGCCCTCATCGGCTCGGTCCTGGGCCTCCTGGCGGGCTATGCGGGCCGCCGAGTGGATCTGTGCCTGATGTTTTGTATGGACATCCTTCTCGCCTTTCCGGCAACGCTTCTGGCCATTGCCATCGTGGCAATGATCGGCCCCGGCCTCCGGAATTCCCTCATCGCCATCAGCGTCGTCTCCATCCCGTTCTATGCACGCATCACCCGAGGGGAGGTCCTGGCCCTGAAAGAACGCGAGTTCGTCACGGCTGCCAGAGGGCTTGGCGGCAGTGCCCGTCGGATCGTGCTGTGGCATATTTTCCCGAACACCCTGCCGCCGATTTCGGTGCAGACGACCCTCGCTATCGCCTTCGCCATCCTGGAGGCGGCGGCGCTCGGGTTTCTCGGTCTCGGGGCGCAGCCCCCGACGCCGGAGTGGGGGGCCATGCTGGCAGACAGCTACAAGTTCTTCACCAGCGGGGCCTGGTGGGCTTTCTTCTTCCCCGGGGCGGCCATCATGCTTTCGGTCCTCGGCTTCAACCTGGTAGGAGACGCGCTGCGCGACGCCCTGGATCCCCGGCTTCGGACCTGAGGCAGAAGAAAGAAGATGGCCATGCGCGCGCGGGACTGGATTGTGACTCTCACGGTGCTCGTGGCTGTCTCCACCGGGGGTCCGTTCCTGACGCCGGGCGCGGAGGCGCAGGTCTTCCGCATCAATAACATGGTCGAACCGGAAAGCCTCGACCCCGGTGTGGTCACAGGCGTGCCGGAGCACCGGATCCTCAGCAACCTGTTCGAAGGGCTTACCACCACCGATCCCAAGGACCTGTCGCCGCGCCCCGGCATGGCCGCCTCGTGGACCGTCTCCAAAGACGGCCTCGTCTACACTTTCAAGTTGCGTAATGCGCGCTGGACCGATGGGAAGCCGGTGACCGCCCACGATTTCGTCTACGCCTGGGAGCGTGTCCTGAATCCCAAGATGGGCGCCAAGTACGCGCAGCAGCTCTTCTACGTGAAGAACGGAGAGGATTACAACAAGGGCCGGATCACCGATTTCTCGCAGGTGGGCGTGAAAGCGCTGAACGACAGCAGCCTCCGAGTCACCCTGCGCTGCCCCACGGCCTACTTCCTCGACCTTACCAGCTTCTACACGCTCTATCCCGTGCCCCGCTGGGCCATCGAGGCCCACGGCAAGGACTGGGTGAAACCCGGCAAGATCGTGAGCAACGGCCCATTCCGGCTGGTCAGTTGGGTTCCGCAGCGGGAGCTGGTGTTGGAGAAGAACCCGCAGCACTGGGACGCGGGAAGGGTGAAGCTCCAGAGAGTTGTCTTTCTCCCGACGGATGACGTCAACACCGCGTACAAGCAGTTCCTGACGGGTGAAAGCGACTGGGTCCCCCAGGTTCCCACATCGCAGATCGACGCCGCGCGGAGCCGCCCCGAATCCTATGTGACGCCGTATCTCGGGACCTATTACATTCGCTTCAACGTCACGAAGCCTCCCGTCAACGACGTCCGCGTCCGCAAGGCCTTGAGCGTGGCAGTGGATCGGGAATCGCTGACGAAATTCGTAACGAAGGCCGGTGAGATCCCGACCAGCGCCTTCGTGCCGGCCGGCATGCGCGGGTATGAGGGGGTAAAGAGCCTCGGCTTCGACATGGCCGCGGCGAAGAAGCTGCTGACGGAGGCGGGGTACCAGGATGGCAAGGGGTTCCCCAAGGTTGAACTCTTGTACAACACCAACGAGCTGCACCGCGTCGTCACCCAGGCGGTTCAGCAGATGTGGAAGGAGAACCTGGGCATCCACGTGGACTTGGTCAACGTCGAGTGGAAGGTGTACCTGGCCCGGCAGAACAGCCTCGACTACCAGATCTCCCGGGCAGGATGGATCGGGGATTACGTGGACCCCAACACCTTCCTGGACCTGTGGGTCACCGGGGGCGGGAACAATCAGACCGGATGGTCGAACGAGCGGTACGACGACCTCATCGGCCAGGCCGCGTGCAGGATCGTGAACCCCAAGGACCGAATGCGCGCCCTGCAGGAGGCCGAGAAGATCCTGGTGGTGGACGATCTGCCCATCATGCCTCTGTTCACATATGTCAACAAGGGCATGCTGGGCCGTCGGGTGAAGGGCTGGTATCCCAACATCCTCGATATGCATCCGCTCAAGTACATCAGCCTGGGGCGGTGACGCGACCGTGCTCGGCTACATCCTCCGCCGTGTGGCAGGATTTGCGCCCGTCCTGTTCGTCATCGTTTCCCTGTCGTTCTTCATGATGCACCTGGCGCCGGGTGGGCCGTTCGATCAAGAGCGAGCGCTCCCGGATCAGGTGCGGGCGAACATCGAGGCGCGCTATCACCTGGACGAGCCCCTCTGGCGTCAGTACCTCCGGTACCTCGGCGACGTAGCACGGGGCGACCTGGGCCCCTCCTTCCGATACCCCGACCGTTCGGTCAACGAACTCCTGAGCCTCGGGTTCCCTGTCTCGCTGACGCTGGGCCTGTGCGCCCTGGGCGTCGCGCTGGCGCTGGGCGGCGCGGCGGGCATTCTGGCCGGTCTGCGGCGAAACGCCTTCGTGGATTACCTCACCATGTCCTTCGCGCTCTTCGGGGTCTCGGTGCCCAACTTCGTGCTCGGGCCAATCCTGATGCTGGTGTTCGCTCTGGGCCTGGGCTGGCTGCCGGTGGCGGGGTGGGGGAGCTGGCGCCATCTCATCCTGCCATCGGTCACGCTCGGCACGTTCTATGCCGCTTATGTTGCCCGCCTCACGCGGGCCGGTATGCTGGAAGTCATCGGCCAGGACTTCATTCGCACCGCCCGCGCCAAGGGCCTGCGTGAAGCAACGGTGATACTGCGTCACGCCCTGCCGGGCGCGATCCTGCCGGTCGTGACGTATCTGGGGCCGGCGTCGGCAGCCGTCCTTACCGGGTCGGTGGTAGTGGAGACGATCTTCAGCATCCCCGGCATCGGCCGCTACTTCGTGGGCAGCGCCCTCAACCGGGATTACACCATGGTCCTGGGGACGGCGGTGTTCTACAGCGTTCTCCTGCTCGTCTTCAACCTGATCGTGGACGTGTTGTACGCATACCTCGATCCGAGGGTGCAGGTGCGATGAGGCACCGAGCGCCGAACGGTGAGCGCCGAGAAGGGCAGGCCGCCCCGCGCGATCCGCAATCGGCAATCGGCAATCGGCAATCGGTCATGTCGGGGGCGTCGCCGTGGCACGACGCCCTCCGGCGGCTGCGCCGGAACCGGCTCGCCATGCTGGGCCTCCTGATCCTGGTGGGTTTCGTCCTGTCGGCCGTGCTGGCCCCATGGATCGCCCCGTTCCCGTTCGACCGGACGAACCTTCAATACGGGGCCAAGCCGCCGACCCGAACCCACCTCCTGGGAACGGACGAGCTGGGCCGGGATCTTTTCACGCGCATCCTGTACGGCGCGCGCATTTCCTTCGCGGTGGGCATCCTGGCCACCCTGGTGAGCCTGAGCATCGGGGTGACCTACGGCTCCGTCGCGGGATCGAAGGGCGGCCGCGTGGACCACCTGATGATGCGGGTGGTGGACATTCTCTACGGGCTTCCCTTCATGTTCTTCGTCATCATCCTGATGGTGATCTTCGGTCGCAACATCCTGAACCTGTTCGTGGCCCTGGGGGCAGTGCAGTGGCTGACCATGGCCCGCATCGTGCGCGGCCAGGTCCTCGTCCTGAAGACGCGAGAGTTCGTCCTCTCCGCCCAGGCCGTTGGCGCCTCGCCGGCGCGCCTTCTCGTGCGGCACGTCCTACCCAATGCCCTGGGGCCCATCGTTGTGTACACCACCCTCACTGTCCCGGCCGTCATGCTGGAAGAGGCGTTCCTGAGCTTCCTGGGCCTCGGAGTCCAGCCGCCCATGGCGAGCTGGGGATCGCTGGCGTCTGAGGGGGCGGCCGCCATGGAGACCTACCCCTGGTTGATTCTGTTCCCGGGCCTCGCGCTGACAGCGACGTTGCTTTCGTTGAACTTTCTGGGGGACGGCCTCCGAGATGCCTTGGACCCGCAGATCACCTCTAGACGCTGAGGATGGCCGCGCTGGTGAAAGGGAGGTCGCGGCAGGCGGAAAGGACGGGCCAACGGCAGCCTGGCGGGAAACGCCATGAGGAGATATCTTTTTGGGCTTGAACTGCTCTGGCGGCGATGCTAGACTCCCCCCGCTCTCCTTCTGCGCACTTCACACAAAGGGCGATCCATGAAAGCTACCCAGGAAAGCAAGAACGGCGCCCTGCTTAGGATCGAGGGACTGCAAACCCATTTTTTCACCGAGGCGGGCACAGTGCGGGCGGTGGACGGGGTCAGCCTCATGGTCCGCAAGGGGGAGACCCTGGGGATCGTGGGGGAGTCGGGCTGCGGGAAGAGCGTGACGGCGCTCTCGGTGCTCCGGCTGATCCCGACTCCTCCGGGGAAGATCGTGAGCGGCAATATTTACCTGGAGGGTCGGGATCTCCTGCAACTGCCCGAGAACGAGATGCGGAAGGTCCGGGGGGCTTCTATCTCCATGATCTTCCAGGAGCCCATGACGTCCCTGAACCCAGTCTTCACCGTGGGCGATCAAATCGCCGAGGGCATCCGCCTCCACCAAGGACTGTCCAAGCGCGAATCCTGGAACAAGGCCATCGAGATGCTGCACATAGTGCGCATGGCGGACCCGGAGAGGCGGGTCAAGGAGTACCCGCACCAGATGTCGGGGGGAATGCGCCAGCGCGTGATGATCGCCATGGCCCTGTCGTGTAACCCGCAACTCCTCATCGCCGACGAGCCTACTACTGCGCTGGATGTGACGATCCAGGCCCAGATCCTGGAGCTCCTCAGCCAGCTCAAGGCCAAGCTGGGGATGGCGGTCATGCTCATCACCCACGACCTGGGGGTGGTGGCGGACACGGCGGCCCGCGTGGCGGTGATGTACGCAGGGCGCGTGGTGGAGGAGGCCCCGGTCATGGAGCTCTTCACCAACCCCAAGCATCCGTACACGCAGGGGTTACTGAACTCCATTCCGCGCCTCGAAAAGACGGAGCGCCCGGCCCGCCTGCAGGCCATTCCCGGGATGGTGCCGGACATGCTAGAGCTTCCCAAGGGATGCAAGTTCCAGGCGCGATGTGCCAAACTCTTCGAGCCCTGTAGCGGCGAGGAGCCCCAGTTGAAGGAGATCGCCCCCAATCACCGCGTGCGCTGCTACCTGTACTGAAGGGAATCTGTGCATGGCCAACGAGGCGCTGCTCCAGGTCCGGGATCTCACGAAGCACTTCGATATCAAGCGGGGATTCTTTTGGGGCGAGGCGGCCAAAGTCCATGCCGTGGACGGAGTGAGCTTCGACCTCAGGCACGGCGAGACGCTGGGCCTGGTTGGCGAATCGGGCTGTGGCAAGTCCACCACCGGACGCCTCATCCTCCGCCTCATCGAGCCGACCTCCGGCGAGGTGATCTTTGACAGGGTCCCCATCTTCCAGGCCGACAAGGCGGAGATGCGCCGCCTCCGGCAGCGGATGCAGATCATCTTCCAGGATCCGTACTCTTCGTTGAATCCGCGCATGACGGTGGAGCAGATCGTGGGCGAGGGGATCGTCATTCACAAGCTCTGCAAGACCAAGGCGGAGCGGCGGGAGCGCGTGGCAGACCTGCTGCACAAGGTTGGGTTGAGCCCCGAGCAGATGAACCGCTATCCCCACGAGTTCAGCGGCGGGCAGCGCCAGCGCATAGGCATCGCGCGCGCCCTGGCGGTCAACCCAAAGCTCATCATCGCCGACGAGCCCATCTCGGCCCTCGATGTTTCCATTCAGGCGCAGGTCATCAACCTCCTGGAAGACCTCCAGGAGCAGTTCGACCTCACCTACCTGTTCATCGCCCACGACCTCCGGGTCGTCGAACACATCAGCGACCGGGTGGCCGTGATGTACCTGGGCGAGATCGTGGAGCTGTCGGACAGCGCGGAGCTGTACGCCAAGCCGCTCCATCCGTACACCGAGGCCCTCCTGTCGGCCATCCCCATTCCGGATCCCACCACCAAGCGCCAGCGCATCATCCTCGAGGGTGATCCGCCGAGTGTCATTCACCCTCCGAAGGGGTGCCGGTTCCATACTCGCTGTCACAAGCGCTTCGACCGCTGCGACAAGGAGGCGCCAGTGCTGCGCGAGGTCGCGCCCCGTCACTGGGTCGCCTGCCACCTCTACTGAGGCCATCCCGGGACCGTTTTCGGTGAGAGACGCCACGGAGTAATCCTGTTCGCCGAAAAAGGCTTCCCACTTCCAGGCGAGTCGGCCATGCCCAAGGTGAAGGTCGTAACATTCGGCTGCCAGGCGAACGAGCTGGATTCCGCCCGGATCGCTGGCATCCTCGCCAAGGAGGGCTACACCTTCACCGAGGACGAGGGCGAGGCCGACCTGGTGATTCTCAACGGCTGCAGCATCCGTGAGAAGGCCGAACAGAAACTGTTCAGTCGCCTGGGGACCCTGCAGGCGCTGAAGGCCGAGAATCCCCGGCTGCGCCTGGGGGTGGCGGGCTGCCTGGCCCAGCGGGAGGGGGCCGGCCTCCTCCGCCGATTCCCGTATCTGGACCTCGTGGTCGGCAACGGCGAGCACCTCGCCGAGATCCCCCGGCTCCTGGCTATGGCGCCGGGCCAGCCCGCCGTGGCCACGAGCGAGCCGGTTGGCCTCTTTCCCGAAGACACGGAGATCCATCGGGACAGCCGCATCCGCGCCTGGGTAGGCATCATGGAGGGCTGCGACAACTTCTGCACCTTCTGCGTGGTGCCGTTCACCCGCGGGCGCGAGCGGAGCCGCCATCCGGACGACATCCTGCGAGAGGTCGTTCGCCTTCGCGACGCGGGCTACCGCGAGATCACGCTGCTCGGCCAGACGGTCAACTCCTACGGCAAGAAGCTGGATCCCCCGGTGTCGTTCGCCGAGCTGCTCCGGCGGATCGACGCCGCGGTGGGGCCGGGTATCCGGGTGCGCTTCACGACATCGTATCCCCGGGATGTCACGCGGGAACTGGCCGAGACCATGGGGAGGCTTGAGACCGTCTGTGAGCACATCCATCTCCCGGTCCAGTCCGGCTCTACGCGCGCCCTGGCCCGCATGGAGAGGAACTACAGCCGCGAGGAATACCTGGACAAGGTGGCATTGCTTCGTTCGGCGGTTCAGGGTCTGGCCATCACGACTGACATCATCGTGGGCTTCCCGGGCGAGACGGATGCCGATTTCGCCGAGACCCTGAGCCTCATGGAGCAGGTGGGATTCGATGGCTGCTTCGCCTTCAAGTTCTCATCCCGGGGAGGCACGCCGGCCGCGCAGCTTCCGAATCAGGTGCCCGAAGCGGTCAAAGCAGAACGGCTGGGCCTGGTGCTGGACCTCCAGGACCGGCTCTCGCTCGAGCGGAATCGCGCGTTGGTCGGGCAGGTGGTTGAAGTGTTGAGCGATCGTGAGTTGCAGAAGCGCGATCCCTCTCTCGGGGCCGGCCGAACGCGGCAGAACAAAATCGTCCACTTCCGCGGAGAGAGCGTGGAGGAGGGGAGCCTTCTAAAGGTTGAAATCAGGGATGCCACATCGCATCACTTGAAGGGGGTCCTTATCGCTTCTGCGTAAGTAGCTAAAAATACATTGACATCCGGTTCGGGCCTCCCTATGATACCCGCCGGAAAACAACGGAGGGCTCATGGCCAGGTTCAGCTTTCGTAAGGGAAGTACTGAAGAGGAAGGGCTTCCGGAAGAGGAAGGAACTGAGGTCAGCGCCCGTGAGGAGAGCGGTGGGCAGGGTGGGGGGGTACGCCGGATCCTGATCATTCTCGGAATCGGCGTGATTCTGGTCGGAGGTTGGTATCTGGCGCAGCCGCTGTTCTTCGCGCCATCACCGCCTTCTCAGGTGCCTGTCCGACCAGTAACCCCGGCGCCTCCGGCAAAGGCCCCGGCTCCAGCCGTCCCAACAAAGGAGGCAACACCGGCTCCCGCTGCTCCGGCAAAGGCGCCGGCCGCGCCGCCCGCCAAGGTGGCGGCTCCGGCTGCTCCGTCGAAAGAGGCGACTCTTGGAAAGGCGGCCGTCGCGCCACCGGCTCCCGCCAAGGCCGAGGCCAGGCCGGCGGAGAAGCCCACTCCGACCCGCTATAGTCTGCAAATAGGAGCCATGGTAATGGAGGAGAACGCCACGGCCCTG
>Ga0315280_10001679_pt1 | contig 37467 bp, 32 predicted proteins | sample YL17G06_40_MG_FD_203697 | JGI IMG/M metagenome (GOLD analysis project Ga0315280, IMG submission 203697) | Sediment microbial communities from Yellowstone Lake, YNP, Wyoming, USA - YL17G06_40 | ecosystem: Environmental > Aquatic > Freshwater > Lake > Sediment | place: USA: Wyoming | collected... | reverse complement strand
CTTGAAGAATTGACGCAAGTTGTTATCTGTTCGATAGTTACCGTTTGGGAAGGAGAAATCGAGAAACGAGATTTCTCCTTCCCAAAGTAGGCCCAATGTGCATTTTGCAAAAGTCCAGTGAGAAGTCAAGCGGGGTCCTGGGCTTGATCAAGCGTATCGAGGGTAGAGAAGATAATGAGCGATAGGTACGAACCCAATGCAAACCCGGCCGCACAGGCTGGGGCTGGGCCGTACGCGCAGCCAATGCCCGGCATGGGCGCCGGGTACGACAGCCTTTTCCAAATCCTCTGGCGGGGACGCTGGTTGATCCTGCTCTCGCTCGTCCTGGCGGCGGGAGGGGCTTGCAGCTATCTGTGGATCGCCACGCCGCTGTATGAGAGCACCGCGCGACTCCTCGTGGATAAGCCCAATCCACAGACTCGCTCGGATGTCCCCCAGCCGGTAGGCAGCACGCTGACGAACTACCTGGCGACGCAGGCGACTCTGATAACCAGTCCGGAGATCATCGCGGCGGCGCTGAGGGACCCCAATGTACTCGCCCTGCCCACGTTTGGCGATCCGAACTACGTCAAGGCTCTGATCGGCACGCTTTCGGCGGATGTGGCCAAGAAGGGCGACATCATTCAGATCACGGCATCTTCCGCGCACCCCGAAGATGCGGCCCAGCTCATCAACGCCGTGGTGCGGGCCTACATCCGTTGGCATGAAGCGAACCGGCAGCTTACTACGGCAGATTTGTTGAAGGACCTCAACAGCCAATTGGAGAACCGCTACCGCGAACTGCAACAGAAACGCCGGGAGCAAATGCTATTCGAACAAAGGCACCCCGAAGTGGTGGAGAACATGCGGGGCGGGATTGTCTCTCAGACGCTCGACCTGCTCAAGCAGGAGTTGGCCAGTGCCCGTCTGACGGTCGTAGAGCGCGATTCCTACTACCAGGGACTCCAGCGGTTTGAAAAGGAACCGGACGCCTTCCGGCAGTATGTGTACGGGCATCAGGCCCCGGTCGCCGCTGGGGACGGCGAGCGAATTCGCCTCCAGGCGGAACTCCAGAAAACACGGTTTGATCTCGAGGACCTCTTGGTAGCCGTGATCGTTCAACGCGCGCGGGTCACGATGCTGCAGAATCGCCAAAGCGAGCTCGAAAAGAAAGTCGCCGATTTGGATGCGGCCTTTATCCAACAGCAGATCGCCCTCGCGAAAACCCTCTCGGAAGAGGCGCGGGCCCGGGAAAAACAGCTCGCGGATATGTATGACAAAGAGTTCGCGAAGGTCCAGGGCGTCAGCGACCAGGATTCGCAGTACGCGTTCCTCAAGTCCGAGTGTGAGATGATCGAGAAGCTGTGCAACAGCCTTCTCACGCAGATTAACCAATTGGACCTCAGCGCTCGCCTGGAGGGACTGAAGATCTATGTGCTGGCGAAGGCGCTGCCGGCGGGAACGCCCTCCTCGCCCCAGCCGATGCGGGCCGTAGGGATCGCCTTGGTGCTGGGATTGATGGCGGGGGCCGGACTAAGCCTGATCCGCGACTGGCGGGATCAGCACATCAGGTCGGCGGACGAGATTACCACGATCCTGGGCGTGCCGATCCTGGGCGCCATCCCCTCGGTTCCGCGGCGGGCCATCGCGCGCGGGCAGAGGCTGCGGTTTGCCCCCAACTCCCGCGAATCGGAGGCCTGTCGGGCTATCCGTACGGCGCTCTTGTGCGGGGTGCACCGTGACCAGATGCGGACGATCTTAGTGACTTCGCCGGGGCCCCAGGAGGGCAAGACCCTGCTGGTGAGCAACCTCGGCATCGCCATGGCACAGGCCGGGCTCAAGACGCTCATCGTGGACGCCGATCTGCGCAAACCCGTGAGACAGCGGGTGTTCACGACGAACGGCCAGAGCAAAGGATTGGTCGAGGTCCTGGCGGGAACCATCGGTCTTCCCGAGGCCATCCGCCCCACGGACATCGACCGGCTGGATGTGCTGGAAGGCGGCCAGAGCACGGCGAATCCGTCCGAGCTCCTCAACAGCCAGGGGTTTGCGGCCCTGCTGGCCCAGCTCAAGGGCCAATACGACCGCGTTCTGGTGGACTCGCCGCCGGTGGGCCTGGTGACCGATGCGCAGATTCTGGCCACTCTGTGCGACGCGACGTTGCTGGTCCTGCGGGCGGAGGAATCCTCCCGCATCCTCACGCAGCGGGCGCGGGACGCCTTGCTGGCCGTCGGCGCGCCGGTCGTGGGCGTCATCGTGAATGACATCTCCAAGAAAGACGGCAGGTACGGCCCCCAAAGCGGCTACGGCTATTACTACTCCCACCATGGCTCCAACGGTCACAAGGCTGAGGGCAAGGTGAGGCCGATGGAGGCCGGTCCCCGACCGGAAGGCGAAGCCTTGGCTGTGAAGAAAGACCAGGCAGTCGAACAGTCCGACAGTCAGACGGTCGGACCGAAAACAGGGGCCCTGCCCGTGCCCATAAGTGAATATCACAGCAAGGCGGGAGGCAACGAGGCACGGATGGCCGGCGGTCCGCCGCCTGGCAGCGCCGCCGTGACTGCCGAGAGAAAGAAGAACGGTCGCAAGCTAACGCCGGATCGACGGCCAACGGACGCCGGTGCGGCTCTGGACGAGGCCCCGACGCCGCCGAAGAGCGCCAATGAAGGCCAGGCAACGGATCGGGATCGACAAGAGGATGCCGGTCCGACGAATCCCCACATGGCCGCCGCGATGCCTGAGAAGAGAAATGGCCGCAAAGCAGCATCCAATGGACAGCCCGCGGACGCCGGTCCACATCTCGTGACGGGTCCATCGACTGCGGAGAAAGGGAAGAACGGTCGCAAGGGGATCGTTGGGCCGTCGGACCGTAAAACAGTCGGGCTGTCTGACAAGGACAATGGTCAGACCGCAAACGGGGCAACGGATAAGGGACCGCCGCCGGATGCCGGTTCGCATCCCGCGAATGGAGATTGGGCGGCCGAGAGATGGCGAAGATGGCTGCAAGGCGACAGATAATGGAGTCATCGACCCGCGGCCAGTAGTACGGGCATCCGGCCCGTGTGTATCACGGACGTCCGGGGCTCCCCAAACGCGGATGAGTGCGTTTGGGGACCCCTCTCGCCCAGGCAAAGGGACTGCAAAGGAGGGACGTACGCACACGTGCCTGTGGGCATACTTCGGCTCAGCCTATTTGGCCGTCCTTGTGACGCCTCTGGTGATCTGGCTGGCCCGCCGGATCGGAGCGGTAGACCGCCCGGGCGTGCGCAGCATCCATACCCGCCCGACCCCCAGGATCGGGGGCGTCGCCATCTATCTTTCATTCATGTGCATCATCGTCCCCCTCCTATTCTTGAACAACACGATGGGCCGCACGTTCCGTGAAGTGCAGCTCCAGGTGATCACCCTGCTGTGCTGCGCCTCCGCGGTATTCGTGATCGGGCTGATCGACGACCTCCGGGGACTGCCGGCCCGTTTCAAATTCATGGCGGAGCTGTTCGGGGCCGGGGCCCTGTGCCTGGCGGGCGTGCGGATCAGCGACATCGGCTTCGGCGCGGGAGCGGCGGTCCACCTGGGCTGGTTGGGCGGCCCGATCACCCTGCTGTGGATCGTCGGAATCACCAACGCCGTCAATCTCAGCGATGGTCTCGATGGACTGGCCGCCGGCATCGCGGCGATCACCTGTGCCGTGATTGCGGCCTTCGCCCTCCAGGGCACCATGATCCACAGCGGTGCGGCCCGGAACAACGATGTGATGATGGCGCTCTTCGCCCTGGCCTTGCTGGGCAGTCTGTCGGGCTTTCTGTTCTTCAACTTCAATCCGGCCAAGGTCTTCATGGGCGACTGCGGCAGCTTGTTCCTCGGCTTTAGCCTCGCCGCCGCCAGCGTGATGTGTGTCTCGAAATCGATGGCCCTGGTCGGCCTGGCCTTGCCGGCCCTGGCCTTGGGAATCCCGATCTTCGATACGATCTTCTCCATGCTGAGGCGCTTCCTGGAGCGACGCTCCCTCTTCGCCCCGGACCGCAGCCATTTCCATCATCGACTGCTCGATCTGGGTCTGCGGCACCGTCACGCCGTGATGGCGATCTACCTGGCGACTCTGCTGGCGGCGGGCCTAGGTCTGCTCATGATGGTCAGCCAGAACGCCGGCTCACTCGTGGTCTTCGGCGGCGTGCTCCTGCTGATCCTCTTATTGTTCCGGGTGGTCGGCGTGGTCGAATTGCACACGACGATCGCGCGCCTGCAGGACAGGTACACCTACGCGCGCCACCGGCACGAGGAGCAGAAGGTCTTCGAGGACCTCCAACTGGAATTCCGCCAGGCCCACGACGCGGGCCAGTGGTGGCAGGCCATCTGCGCGGCCGCCCGCACGATGGATTTCGCCTGGGTCTCCCTCAAGACGACCCACGCGGATGGCCGGGTCGAAGAGGAACTGTGGCGAACGCCCAACGCCCAGCCGGATCTTCACACCCTGGTCATCCTCAACGTTCCGGTGCGCGACGCCGCCCCGGGCCGGACGGTCAACCTGGAGCTGGCCATCGCCCGCAATGGCTCCCTCGAAGCCGCGGGCCGCCGCGCCACCCTCTTCGCCCGCCTGCTCGACGAAAACGTGACCGTCGGACGGTAGGCGGCTTCGCCGCCACGGTCAGACGGTCGGACGGTAATGACGGTCGGACGGTAATGACAGCGAAGAAGAGAGTGGCGAGCTTCGAGGATCTGGAGGTCTACAAGCTGGCCTTCGAGTTGCAGCAGGAAATCTTTCGAATCTCCCAGGCTTGGCCGAGGGCGGAGCAGTATTCCCTCACGGACCAGATCCGCCGTGCCTCTCGTTCGGTCGGCGCCAACACCGCCGAAGCATGGGCCAAGCGTCAATATGTGGCCCATTTCGTCAGTAAACTCAGCGACGCGGACGGCGAGCAGAATGAGACCCGTCATTGGCTCAAGACCGCCCGCGCTTGTGAGTACCTGGAGCCGGAGCAACATGCTGATCTTGTCGAGAGATGTAAGCGAATCGGGGCCATGCTCGGACGAATGATGGCAGACGCGGACAGTTGGACCGTCGGACGGTAGGCGGCTCCGCCGCCACAGTCGCACCGTCGGACCATTATTACGGTCGGACAGTCAGACGGTCGGACAGTGAGACAGTCGGACAGTGAGACGGTAGGAAGCCTGAAACCATGAAGAAGAATTTCGCACTAATTGGTGCCGCCGGCTATATCGCTCCGCGACATATGAAAGCCATCAAGGAGACAGGCAACGATCTGGTCGCAGCCCTGGACAAGAACGATTCAGTCGGCGTGCTCGACTCCTACTTCCCGGACGCCCGCTTCTTCACCGAGTTCGAGCGGTTCGACCGGCACCTCGAGAAGCAGCGCCGGGAAAATGGCAACAAGATCGACTACGTCTCCATCTGCTCGCCGAACTATCTCCACGACGCCCACATTCGCTTCGCGCTCCGGATCGACGCGAACGCGATCTGTGAGAAACCGGTCGTGCTCAATCCCTGGAACGTGGAAGCCCTGCAGGAAATCGAAAAAGAACAGGAGAGGAAGGTCTACGTCATCCTTCAACTGCGCCATCATCCGTCGATCATCGCTCTGAAGCAGAAGGTGGACTCCGAACCGGCCGACGGCAAGTACGATATCGACCTGACGTATATCACTTCGCGCGGCCGCTGGTACTTGGTCTCGTGGAAGGGCGACATCGAAAAGTCCGGCGGGATTGCCACAAATATCGGCATCCACTTCTTCGACATGCTCGACTGGATCTTCGGACCCGTGCAGTACAACATTGTCCACCTGGAGCAGCCGACGAAGGCGGCAGGCTTCCTGGAGCTCAAGAAGGCCCGCGTTCGCTGGTTCCTGTCCATCGATAAGGATGATTTGCCCCACCCGCCGGAGAATGGCAAACCGGCCACCTACCGCTCCATCAAAATGAACGGTGAAGAGTTCGAGTTCACCGAGGGGTTCACGGACCTGCACACACGCAGCTATGAAGAGATCCTGGCAGGCAGAGGATTCGGCCTGGAAGATGCCAAACCCGCCGTGGATATCGCCTCGAATATCCGTCGCAGTAGACCGGTTGGATTGCAAGGCGAGTACCACCCGATGCTAAAGGGAGCAAGATGACCACAGCAATAGCCACTCGCACCCGTGTTTGCGCACTCGGATGCCGGCGGCACGAGGAGGAATAATGATCCCGTACATCAAAGACAAGCGAATCTTCATTACCGGGGGGGCGGGCTTCATTGGCTCCACCCTGATCGGCCGCTTGATTGAGGAAAATGAGATCACGGTCTACGATGACTTTCGGCGCGATGCCTTGAGCAGTAAGCCGTTTGCGAACCACGCGCATCTTCGAATCGTCAAAGGTGATGTCCTGGACTGCGATTCCATACGTAACGCCATCACCGGGGCCGAGATCGTGGTCCACTGCGCCGCTATCGCCGGGATCGACACGGTTGTCAAGCGCCCGACCGAGACCATGCGGGTCAACATGCTTGGCACGGCCAACGTGTTGGAGGCCGCCAAAGGGCTGCCCAACCTCGAACGTCTCGTTGACTTCTCCACCAGTGAGGTCTTTGGCTCGAGTGCGTTCCGCGCCGACGAGAACCATCAGACCCATATCGGTGCGGTAGGCGAGGCCCGATGGACTTACGCCGTCAGCAAACTTGCGGGCGAACACTTGGCCAAGGCCTACCATGAGGAGTTCGGCATGCCCACCGTCACACTGCGTCCGTTCAATGTGTACGGCCCTGGCCAGGTTGGCGAAGGGGCCCTGCGGACCTTCGTCCTCCGCGCCTTGGGTAATGAGGAAATCCAGATCCACGGCGACGGTAATCAAATCCGCGCCTGGTGTTTCATTGACGACTTTGTCGATGGTCTGATGTTGGCCATGGTGCACCCCAACGCCATTGGCGAAGCATTCAATATCGGCAATGCGCGAGCGGTCATCACGATCTATGGATTGGCGCAAACCGTCGTTCGTGTGTTGAACAGCCAATCACCCATTCGGTTCACCCGCAAGGACTATGCGGACGTGGAGCTTCGCGTTCCCAGCGTGCAGAAGGCGCGGGAGCGGATCGGCTTCGAGGCGAAGGTGGATCTCGAAGAGGGTATCCAGCGCACAGCCGAGTTCTATCAGCAAGTGGGACAACACGTATGAAGCAGATTCCGCTTGCCAAGCCGTCGTTCGATGACCGCGAGGTCGAGGCCGTGCGGCGAGTCCTTGAGAGCGGCTGGGTGGTCCAAGGACCCGAAGTGGAGGCCTTTGAGGGTGCGATTGCCCGGATGCACCAGTGCAAGCATTGTATTGCCGTATCATCGGGTACAGCGGCCCTGCACGTCTGTTATCTGTCGCTTGGGATTGGCCCGGGAGATGCAGTGTTTGTCCCCAGTTTTGCATGGCCGTCGGCGGCCAATATGGCGATGGCGGTTGGTGCACGGCCGGTGTTCGTAGATGTTCTGCCCGATACCTACAACATCGACCCAGACGATTTGCGACAGAGGGTACAACAGTGCATCGAGCGAAAATGGGGCAAACCGCGTGCTGTCGTACCGGTTCACGAATTTGGTCTGGCAGCCGACATGGACGCCGTGCTCGGAGTCGCCAAAGAATTCAACCTCGACGTGATTGAGGATGCGGCTTGCGCCCTGGGTGCGACATACGAAGGCAAGCCGGTAGGTACGTTCGGCAAAATGGGCATTTTCAGCTTCCACCCAAGAAAAGCTATCACCACAGGTGAAGGGGGCGCTATTGTCACCAATGACGCCCAGTTGGCTGAGAGGTGCCGGATGTGGCGAAACCACGGCCAGGTATCTAAGAACAGCAAGCGTGATTTCTGTGTCGCGGGCTTCAATTATCGGATGACCGAAATTCAGGCGGCTATTGGGCAGGTCCAGTTGGAAAAGTTCCCCGAAATCTTGAAAAGGCGAAAAGAAATCGCCTCGCAATATCTAAAGGGTCTTGGCGGGTGTCCGGGGACAAGCCTTCCAGCGAATAGTCCAGAGCATACCTGGCAGACGTTCATGGTTGTTCTCGATGGGCACAAAGATCGAAGCTCTGTCATGGAAAGGCTCGCGGAGAACGGTGTTGGTGCCGCGCCTGGCTCGCTGGCGGGGCATTGTGCGAGCGTTTACCAACAGGAGTTCGGGTGCAAAGGTCCTGACCTGCCGGTCTCTAATCGGTTAGACTTCTACGGCCTGGCGTTACCTCTCTACTGCGGTATGACCGACGAAGACGTTGATATGTGTACCGCCGAGCTGCAGAGAATGAGCAAACGCCAGAGTCCTTCAAGCTGGAGGACAAAGTCATGAGCATTTTTCAGGGCAAGCAGAAATGGACACTGCTGATAGTGCTGACCACAGTGTTCGCCGGCTTTTGTGCGGGAGTGTTCATACAGCGAGCAGGAATCCCCGGGCGGATAAAGCACGCGACCTTTGCGCATAGGAGTGTCTACACGCCGATTACTGTGGTGGCGGAAGTTGAACACAAGGAACCCCCGCAGGCTTGGCTGCGCAAATTTCCCTATCCTTTCAAATGTGCCCTGGCGATTGCTTCGGACATCGACTACTGCTCGGTGGAGGAATTTGATGAGATACATCGTTTCCTGAACACCACCGAGACGACGACCATGGGACCCGGCCTCGGCCTCGACATTGCGGATAGCATGTGGATGTATGACATATCGGACATCTATCCAGACCATAATACGCCCCCCTCGATGTCTTACTGGAAAGGGATTGAACCAGGTATCATCAAAGATGCAAAGCACATCAAACAGTGCGTTGAGAAAGGTTGGATTGACTCCCTGCACACTTATGGGGACTTCTCGCGCATAAAGAACGCATTTAGCCGCGAATTGGCGAAGGCTGCTCTTGAAGAGTTGACATCGAAACGTATATTTCTCGATATGTGGATCGATCATGGCGACTCGTGTAATACGCAGGACTTTGCTCAATATTACAGCCATTCTTGTGAGCAGGGGGACGATCCTAATTCTCCAGCATACCATACTGACCTTCTACTTGCATATGGCGTACGCTATGCCTGGGGTCCTGAACGTCAAGAATTCGGAACGGAAAACCCTGCCGTGCCGCTAACTCTACGGGACGGCCGGCGCATTTGGCAGTTCAGCCGGTACACCCGCGACGATGTCGGTAGGACAGGATACAATTGGTTTCCCAATACAATTCATCGTTCATTAACGCAGGACAATCTCAGAAAGCTGATAGAAAATAACCTTTGGGAGATTGTTGCCAACCACTTTGGCGCGCCCACCCCGGGGCGAGTGGAACGTGTTAAGACACGGCCGCCGTTCGGTCCTGAAGCACGTAATGCCCTTCGGCGACTTGCTCATGAATTCAGACGTGGCAATATTATGGTCCTGCGCACGTCACGTCTGCTGAAATATTATGTGGTTTCGAAACATCTTGATTGGGAGTATGATTCCGACGGTAACTGCATCTACATACAGGCGGTGGATGACGCGGTATTTGGCCGATATATTCCCACATTGTCAGACCTGCGAGGAGTCACCTTCTACGTTTCAAGTCCGATTCATCCCAAAATGGTCCTTGGTGATACAGGGATTCGCGACGACGACTTGACGTGGAACGCCCATGATGGCACATCCTACAGTGTGACCATTCGACCCTATTTCACGTACCCATAGCAGATCTTCTCGAGCCATTAGGCCCGATGACTCACAAGAGGTAAGCATACAACGCAATGAGTAGCTCAAGCAAGAGAGAAGTTGTAGTGCTAGGGGCTGCTGGGACCGGCCTTTTGATGGCCGAAAGCATTCGCCGAAGGAGCGAAATGAGCTTTTTCGGTTTCCTGGATGACGACCCTAAGAAGCAGACATATGGATACAACGATCTGCCTGTTCTTGGTGGGTTGTGTTCCTGGAAGGAACTCTCGCACAAATGCCTATTCCTCACATCCCTATACAGCCCTAAGAAAAACTGCTCATTTTTCGAATTAGTAAGATCCTTAGGCATACCCAAATCTCGGTGGGCGACAGTAATCGATCCGTGCGCAGCAGTTTCCGCCACGGCAACCATGGGACATGGGGCATATATTGGTCCTGGGGCGGTGTTGGAGCCAATGGTATGTTTAGGAAACCTGTGTGCAATGTTGGGCAATGCCTACGTCGCTCATCACAGTCGTCTTGCGGATCACGTGGTCTGCGCGAATAGCGTATCCATTGCCGGAGGAGTCTCCATTGGCGAGGCGAGCTTTATCGGCGCAAATGCAACTGTGCGAGAATACGTACGTGTCGGGTCGCGTGCGGTTGTTGGGATGGGGAGCGTCGTGCTGATGGATGTCGCGGACGGACAGACTGTTGTTGGGAATCCGGCTCGGCCTATGAGGAAATACCCCGTCGAGACAGATTCGCCAGATGGTGCTGTAGGAAAAGCTCGGTGAGAGTTCTCCATCTTCCCTATAATATTGCATCTCAGGTTTCTGTGACGGTGCGCGCGCTGCGGGAAATCGGAATCGAGGCCCGTGGTCTGGTATTGGGAAAGGCTCCGATCCAAGACCCTACGGGTATCGAAGAATTCCAATTGATGTCTCGGCGACGCCACCCATTGCGTGGCACGCTGCAAACGATGGCACGTTATCGCGCGGTGCTCGGCGCAATCCGCTGGGCGGATGTTGTTCATTGGCACTTCGGTTTCGCGTTGCGCGGAGCACTGGATGTGAAATATGCCGCACGGCTTGGCAAGGCAGGCATTATCGAGTTTTGGGGCAGTGATATCCGTATGCCGGAGGTTGCCTGCGCGGACAACCCGTACCTCGCGATGATGTACGACCGGCATCCTGAGTTCATCCCGCGTGACAATAAGCCTCGCACCCTTCAGGCTATATTCGCGAAGAGGGGGTTCTCCTGTCTCATCCCTGGCAATGAGTTAGATGCCTACGTCCAGAAGGATCTGTTTCCAGGAATCTACCATTGCGAGGGTCCCCTACTACTCTCTGAGTTCGACCCCAAGTACCCCGATCCCGCCAACTCCCGCCCGCTGGTCACCCATTCACCATCCAGCAAACCCAAGAAAGGGACCGACGCGGTTTTGCGTGCCGTCGAGGACCTCAGCAAGACACATGCCTTCGAGTTTCGCCTTCTTCACGGGGTCCATCGATCTGAGGCGCTGGCCGTGGTGCGGGGCTGTGACATCTTCCTTGACCAATTCGTCTATGGAGCGGAAGGGTTTGCCAGCCTGGAGGCGATGGCCTTGGGGAAGCCGACGGTGTGCTACATTAAGCCTTCGCTGTTGGTGAAGTACCCACCTGACTTGCCCATCGTTGTCGCCGACCAGGACAACCTGACGGAGGTGATTAAGGGCTTGCTCGAGGATGGCCAAAGACGCTACGAAATCGGTCGCCGCAGCCGAGCGTATGTCGAAGAGTATCACGATGCCCACAAGATCGCTCGTGAGCTTGTGGCTATCTATGAGCGACTGTTGGGGAGAGTCCGGAAGTAAGATTGCATGGGCACAGGCAAATATGTCAAACAACTTGCAGGCGAGTCGGTGGTCTATGGGATATCTGGAACGATCAGCAGGTTCATCGGCGTGTTTCTTATCCCAGTCTACACGCGGGTGTTCACGCCGGCTGATTACGGCGTCATTGCCTTGGTGGATACAGTCACAACACTGCTTGGCATCTTTGTCGTTCTTGGATTGGACAATTCCTCTGCTCGCTGGTTCTACGACACAAAAGACACGGACCACCGCAAATGCACCATTGCCTCGTGGTTCTGGTGCCAACTGGCCGTTGCGACTTTAGCTGGGATTATCCTTTTCATCTTCGCTGGCCAAGTTTCTTTTGCTTTGTTTCGATCAGAAAGATATGCCTCTCTGCTACGTCTTGCTGCCGCCACACTGCCCTTGGGTACCTTTGCGAGGGTTGTCGGCAACTGGTTCCGGTATCAGCGTCGTGCTTGGTCGACTGCTATCTTCACCACAATTAGTTCGGTTGGGACTATCGGCCTTACTATTCTGCTTGTCGTTTTGTGGCGTTGGGGTCTAAAAGGTGCATTCGGCGCTAGATTGCTTGCAGCAGCGATTACTGCAATTGCCTCGGTGGTCATACTCAAAGGTTGGATCGCTCCCACCTGGTTTTCCTGGGCATGTCTTAAAGCGATGCTTCTTTACGGGTTGCCACTCGTTCCGGCCGGGATTGCTTCTTGGGTGAAACTCTCCTCCAATCGGCTCATTTTGCAGATGTTCTGTGGAGAGACCGAGGTAGGTCTGTTTGCCATAGCAGGATCCTTGTCTTCTGCAGTTGGGCTTTTTACCGGCGCGTTTCAGCTTGCGTGGGCTCCATTCGCGTACTCAATCCTTCCCGAAGAGCATTCCGGACAGGTATACGCCAAGGTCTTGGAGATTTATGCCTTCTTGGGAGCTTCGCTCTGCGTGGGAATATCGCTTTTCTCGACGGGCTTGCTGGGGATTTTGACGACGAAGGACTACTACGCCGCGTCATCTTGTGTTCCCTTCCTCGCGTATGCTTTTGTGTTCAATGGAGCGTTTTTTATTGCTGCTCTTGGCGCTGGAATTGCGAAGAAATCTGTTCTTGTCGCCAAAGGCATCTTCGTGGAGGCGATTGCGACGCTGCTACTGAGCTTCACACTCGTCCCGTGGTTGGGCAAGGAAGGTGCCGCGGTCGCATCCGCGGTTTCCTCCTTGCTTGCCGTCCTTTACCTCTTCCGCGCCAGCCAGAAGGCATACCATATCCCTTACCGCTTTCAGCCCGCTTTGATTTGCCTCGGATTTTCCTGGCTTGTAATTGCGGCGGATCGTTGGGGGATCTCGGCCTTCAGCCTTCAGGCGTACATGATGCGCGGAGTACTACTGCTTCTCTTCGTGCCGTTAGCCATGTTGCTGGGCGTCATTCGTTGGAGAGATGTGAAGGTCCTTTTGCGGATATCGCTGCCGCGACGCCACAACGCTGTTGCGCTTGTTAAAGAGCCCAAATAGCATAGGCTGGAAGCAAGCATGGGTTTTTCTGTTGCGTTGGTCTTTTCGATCAATTGAATCGACATCGTCCAGCGATGACGCAGACCGATAAAGTCAGATGAATATTCTGCTTATCACTTCCTATTTTCCCCCCGATGCACATATTGGAGCCACCAGATGGTACAGGATCGGGAAGAGGCTGCTTCAACAGGGGCACCGGCTTCATGTTATCAGTGCTGATAACAGATCCCGCCTGAGCATGAGATTTGCCCCTCAAGTTGGATACCATGATATCTCGCCAACAGCTTTGCACCTGGTCTCTTATCCCTGTTCGTCAACATTGCTGCGTCTGTCTCTCCGGGGGCTCAGAGCAACTCACTGGCTGCCCAATCGCATCAGAAGGATGCTGTCACAGTCGATGACTCTAAAGGCCAGCCATGACTGGGCACCGTTGTCGTCTCTGCTCAATGCTCTCGATAGAATCACGCAAGCACCATATTCGAGGGTCTTCTTTCCTCACGACAGTTGGGCATGGGGCAACAGGGTTGCAGACTATGGGCAAGGAATCGTGTCTTCTGCGAATATCCAAGTCATCATTGCCACCCACCCTTTTCTCGGGACTCTGCGTGGCGCGAGCCTCCTCGCTGAGAGATCTGGCCTGCCGTGGATAGCAGATATGCGAGATCCATTGCATAACGACCCCCAATTGAGGTGTGACTGGATTCGGAAAAGGCTTCTTCCGCTCGAGCAGGCTATTCTTCAGAAGGCTGCATCCGTGGTCACCATCAACAGATGTCTTGCAGGTATGCTGGCAACGTCAAAGGACGTCCAGATAATTCCAAACTGCTATGATGACCCTCTGACGCGAACACATTCTGTCAAGAGTGATCTATCTAATTCTGCTCCCTTAGAAATAGCCTACACGGGTGCCATTTTCGACAACCACCGATATAGAGAGTTGTTTGATTCTCTCCTCGCCATGCCGCATAGAAGGGGAACCGAGGCATTGCTTAGGTTCAGTTACTATGGGCGCTCGTACGATCGCCTTGCTCCCTACGTAGACCGTCTCAAGGCCAAAGGCATTGAGTTGACCAACTGTGGTTTCGTCTCTGCCCAAGAATGCCTGCAGGCACAAGCACGATCGGATCTGCTTCTTGTGTTTGGATGGAGAGGGATCGGCTGTCAATGCGTGATGACTGGAAAGGTCTTTGATTATTTGGCGGCGGGACAACCGATTATAGCTGTGACCGAACGAAGCACGGCCCTTGCGGAATTGATTGACCGTACCGGAGCAGGAATTGTCCTCGACAGCGGTGAGGAGACTCAACGCTTCTTCAGCAATCTGCGTCAGTCCAAGGTGAGCGAGCTTCATCGTTTAGAGCAAGGACGCAAGCCGCATGTCATTCGGGAGTACTCGGCTACGGAGACAGCCCACAAGTACGAAGAGCTCCTTCGGAGTGTTGTGAAGTAACGACCAGGGTAAACAGCAAGTCCGTAATACATTCGGCTCTGCCAGTGGCCTTGATTGATCGGGACAGCTCGCTGTTTTGTGACCTCAAGCTCTTGGCCTGGCAGTTGCAGCACCAGATGCGAAGTCCATTTTCTGGTACCGGTCATACAAGGGGTACACAATGATTTCAGATGACCATGCGCGCATAAAAGTGGGGACAGTTCACATAGTCATTCCGGTTCACAATAGGAAGGACTACACATTGAAGTGCTTGCGGTCCCTGCAAAGACAAACCGTTGTCGGTTTTCACGTCACCGTAGTGGACGATGGTTCCACCGACGGTACGGGAGCCGCTGTACGTGCTGAGTTTCCGTCTGTCACAATACTGCAGGGAGACGGCAATCTGTGGTGGGCTGCGGCAATGAACATGGGAATTGAGCATGCGATTGGCATGGGTGCGCAGTACGTGCTTTCTCTCAATGATGACCTCGAAGTGAGAGATGACTACATGGAGAAGATGATCTTCTGGGCAGAGCAAAAGCCCGATGCTCTGTTTGGCTCATACGTGTTTGATATTCACACAAAGCGGCCATATTCGGCAAGTAGGAGGGTGGATTGGCGCACGGGCAAGAGTCATAGCCTCCTGACTATTGTACCTGAAGAGGACCGGAGAGGACTATGCAAAGCAACCGATCTTCCAGGGATAGGACTCTGGGTACCATCGGAGGTCTTCAGCGCAATCGGTCTATTCGATGCAAAGCATCTACCACATTATGGGGCGGACAACGATTTCACTTTGCGTGCGGGTGAGCATGGCTTTGAGGTTTACTGCAATTTCGATGCGCTTCTGTATAGTTATGTTGAAGCCTCGGGCCAATATGAATGCAGGAAAACATACAGTCTGGGCAACTACTGGCGATACCTGTTTGGGATTAAGAGTGCAAAGAATCTCAGGAATTTCACAATCATTGCTTTCCGCCATTGTCCGAAGAGATACCTTCTGTGGTTTTGGGTGCGTGGCGTAGTGCGGCAGACCGGCGCATATGTCATAGATTGGGTACGCAGCCTCTGGAGAGACTACGCAACGAGATAGAACGAGGTGTGTGATCACACGGCACATTTCTAAGCTCGACTCGATGAGATGGACTCGCTGAAGGTTGCCGACATGCACGGGGTATTGAATGTAGTTCAAGATCCACCGCCGACGGTGTGTGACCGTTACGCCGTGGATCGCCGCTCAGGCTCCAAGTGTACTGCCCGGTCAGACCCAAGGTTCTACGTGGTCGTGTGTGTAGTCTTCGTCTTCCTGGTGATACGGCGATCCGCAGCATATTGTGGAATACCTCCCCTGTACGGCGGAGAGATGGCAATAGTCCTGTTTGCGCTTCTGTGTGTGCGAAGAGGAAGCATTGCACAGTTCACCGGAAATCCAGTGGGCTGTCTCTCCTTGGTGTTCGTTGGACTCTCCATTCCCTTTATATTGATCGGGTACCGCGATGTCGGAACCCAGAGCATCATGTACGGCTCCGTCATCTACTACGCCATCTTCATGTTCTTTGGCTATGCCACTGTGTACACACGCGCCGATCAACGAAATTTCCTCCGCCTACTGTATTACGCTTTGTTACTGAGCAACTGCCATTTACTTGTTACCAGGTTTCTTCCTCTTCGAGCTATGTCCCCTCTCATAAACGGTGTGCCCTTACTCGGCAATCATGATTCAGCGTATGTTTATTTCTCGCTGGGGATAGCGTATGCAATCCTATATGGTCTGGATATGGGGCGACTCAAGAGTATCCCGCTGCTGTTTCTCTCCCTTGCGGCCTATGTCCTGGGTGGCGAGCGAGGCTCCATGTTGGGAGTCATCGCTGTTGGCATCCTGTTGCTCTGGTATCGGAGAGTGTGGTGGCGACCGGCGACAGGTCGTCTCATTCAGATTGCAGTCGTAGCTGTCCCTCTTGCCACGCTCTGCATCATCACAGGTGCACCTAAGAGCCCGATTGGGCAAGCCGTTTTGGGGCAGGTCCATCTGTTTCAGTCAATTGCAGGTGAATCACCTGACTTGGAAACCAAGTCGGCGACGAAATCACATAGACTTCACATGTGGACGCAAGTCATAGACGAGACGGTCCGGACGGACCCGTGGTTCGGCCAGGGGTTTCGAGAACCATTGGTCGAGGAGGTTTTCCGACACCCTCACTGCAGCTTCGTTACCATTTTTGGGCGGATGGGTCTCACCGGCCTCTTCCCGGCAACGATCTTGTATGTGTTATTTCCTCTCTTCATAGCCCTGAGGCTCAAGAGCAGTTGCCCTCATTTGGGAGAAGTGGACCTGTTGTTCTACTTGTGCCTGGCGGTCTCTTTCTGGGGCGCCATGTTTTTCGGCCCGACGCTGGAATCACCCTACAGTTCGCTGGTCTGCAACTTCGCCTACGGAGCCTTCCTGCGCGCAGCGGAATTGAGCGGTTGTCTCAGGAACTCCCGTGCAATGTATATCGCATGATGCAATGAAAGTCCTTCGAGTCCACAACAGGTACGGTAGGATCAGTGGCGAAGACATAACGGTGGATCGCATATCTGAGTTACTGGTTCGTCATGGTCATGATGTGAAGTGCTTTGCCCAATGCAGTGCCGAAATATCAGGCGTACTCGGCAAGGCGAGTGCTTTCTTCGGTGGGATTTACTCCTTTAGAAGCCGCGAGCTGATGCGACGACTAGTGCAACATTGGCAGCCGGACATTGTGCATGTTCATAACGTCTTCCCATTGATATCGCCGTCGGTCCTTGGTGAATGCCGGCGGGCCGGTGTGCCTGTCGTGATGACGGTGCACAACCACCGGCTAGTTTGTCCTAACGGTCTGCAGATGGTTGATGGGCGCGTCTGTGAACGATGTTTAGGAGGAAGAGAATACTGGTGTGTTGTTCGCAATTGTGAAGGTAGTGTGTGTAAAAGTCTTGGATACGCTCTACGCACCTATACTGCAAGGAGGTTCCGCCTTTTCCAAAGTAATGTAACTATGTATGCTCCACTAACGGAATTCCATCGCAGTAGGCTAATCTCCCAGGGTGTTCCATCGGAACGTATCGCCGTTATACCCAACATGGTTCCCAGCGTACCTGAAGCGACGCCGAGTACGTCGGGCGAATACGTCGCCTACATAGGCCGTGTCAGCCGGGAGAAGGGGATTGAATCGTTGTTGGCTGCGGCCGCCACGATCCCCGACATACCGTTCAAGATCGCTGGTGCTCATCACCGGATGGCGGACTCGATTAGAAGTGCACCGTGCAATGTTCATTTCTTGGGACATCTTGGGCAATCTGCACTGGACGGTTTCTACGCGGGATGCCGTGTTGTCGTTCTTCCCTCGATTTGCTACGAGACATTTGGGCTTCCGCTTGCCGAGGCAGGTGTGAGGGGACGAGCCGTGATATGTTCGCGGATCGCGGGGCTGGGTGAAATCGTCGAGGATGGGGTGACGGGAGTGCTTTTCGAACCGGGCAACGCGGATGAGTTGAGTAAGAAGATACGCTATCTCTGGGATCGCCCGGCTTTGTGCAAGCGGATGGGGCAGGCAGGACGGAAGAAGGTCCTTCGAGAGTACTCACCTGAGAAATACTACGAGCGGCTGATAGCAGTCTACGAGAAAGCGATCGAGCTTGGCCCGCCCCAGGCGAACTCCTGACTCTCCCAATTGATCAATCGTAGCGTCGCCTTTTCAAGTCTGAGAAAAGAGTCCATGAAGAAGCATAACATCCTGGGCACGGGTTTCACTCTGGTATCGTACAGGGACGTAATGGCCGCTGTCCAGACATGGAGGAACACCGAGCGGCGACACTATGTTACACTTACACCGCCCTACAGTGTCTTGTTATGCCGCCGTGACGCTGAATTGCAGCGAGCGACACAGAACGCTGCGTTGACCTTGCCCGACGGCGTGGGAATTATCCTGGCTGCTGAAATGCTCGGCTATCCTCATCACGGGCGAGTTACCGGTCCGACGTTGATGCTCAGATTGTGCGACTGGGGCAGGGCAGAAGGACTGAGGCATTTCTTTCACGGCGGCACTCCAGGTGTAGTGGCCGCGCTCACGGACCGATTGACTCGGACGTTCCCGGGACTGATCGTTGCTGGGACCTATTGTCCTCCCTTCGGACAGTTGACGCCCGACGAAGATGCAGAAATCGTTCGGCAGATCAATGAGGCCAAACCGGACGTCGTCTGGGTGGGACTCGGCTCACCAAAGCAAGAGAAGTGGATGGCGGAGCATGTGGGAAAGACTGATGCCGCAGCACTGATCGGTGTGGGGGCTGCCTTTGATTTCCATTCGGGCAGAGTGAAGTGGGCCCCGGAATGGATGCGAAAGATAGGCGTCGAGTGGGCCTATCGACTAGCTCAGGAACCCAGGCGAATGTGGAGACGAAATGTCAGTAGCGTTGTGTTTGTTGCGGGAGTTCTGCACCAGTACCTACGCGGTGACAACAACCGATGGGTGGAGGGATAGCTCGCCGTGAGTTGTGCCACAAGCAACAGGTTGCTCGTCCTTGCCACGACGGCTGGAAGCCTCGTGATACTCACGTTCGGCCTGCTCTATCATATTCTGGCAGCAGAACTCGGGCCCCCAGCGAACGGGACTCCTGTAGATCCCGGCGTACTTTCGCAGTTTCCCAAGCAGATAGGCGGTTGGGTGGGGGAGGATGTGCCGCTGGACGATATTATAGTGCGTGGCACAGGGACTGATGCACACCTCAACCGCCGCTACTCACGCAGCCCGGGCCCGGAATCTGTCTCCTTATACATTGGGAGCGGTACCCGGGTACGCGATTTGTTGCCGCATCGGCCAGAGGTTTGTTACATCGTTGCTGGCTGGACGCGGACGGGTCACAGTTCGCTGGAGTTGCCCTTGGGCGATGGCAGAATGCTGCCCTGCACTATTCATGAGTTTTCCCGGGGCGCTCTGGACACTGCGAAGATCGTCACTCTGCACTACTACGTTGTGGACGGTCAGTACTGTCCCGATGTTTCGCTGCTTCTTTCCAAGGCATGGCGCAACGTCGGTACGTCCCATTATGCGACCCAAGTACAGATTGTCGCTTCCATCCCCGAGACTCTAAGGGCCGATTGGGCAGCCAGAATGATTTCGGATTTCGCCATTGCCTCCGCTCCTTTGGTAGCCGCGTTGTCTATGGACACCGACAGGGACCGGAGCTTAGGCCCACTCGATGAAACTGAGCAGAGAGAGTAATGCCTATCAATGGCTACCGATAATATTCACGCCAGGGATGCAAAGCAGGTCTTGAGCAGAGATAGATCGTGGCCTGACTGCCTACTACTCATCGTGTCTGTGGCGGGGCTGCTTGCCACTTCAACGTGGTCGTATTGGTCGACAGTGGCGTTTCTGCTCCATGACTGGCAGCGAAATGACAACTACTCTGCCGGCCAGCTTGTTCCGCTCGCGGCATTGTTTCTCGTATGGCGTGAAAGGAAAGCAATCTGGCGAACCAGGTTGGCGCCATCTTGGTCCGGAGGGATTGCTTTAGTCATACTTGCACAGGTCGCTCATGTCTACGGATTGCTGTTCATACGTCAATCTGCTGAGCGATACGCACTCGTGTTGACCGTCGCAGGGCTGGTTCTCCTCGTGGCAGGGCGGCAGGTCTTTCGACATGTTCTATGGATCCTAATGTTCTTGCTTCTCATGGTCCCCTTCCCGGGCCGGGTTCACAATCTGATCGCCGGGCCGCTGCAGCGGCTGGCGACAACCGGGTCGGTCGTTCTTCTGGAGGCGGTGGGGGCTTCGGTCAGTCAGGAGGGGAATGTCGTCATGCTGGGCGAGAAGACGCCGATGGCGGTGGCGGAGGCTTGCTCCGGGCTGCGGATGCTCACGGCGTTTATCATCGTCGCGGCGTTCATTGCGTATATGGTCCGGCGGCCTCGCTGGCAGAAAGGCCTTCTACTGGCGTCGAGTATCCCGGTCGCCGTGGTCTGCAATATCGTCCGGATCTTCGTGACCGGGCTGCTCATGCTGCACGTCAGCAGCGAAGTGGGCGAAAAGTTCTTCCACGACTTCGCCGGCCTCGTCATGATGCCGGCGGCGGTACTGCTGTTGTTTGGCGAGCTGTGGCTGATGGACAAGATCGTCGTGTCCGAGACCGGCACAACGCCGTCAGCGACAAAGCCGCTTACCGTCCGACCGTCTGACTGTCCGACAGTCCGACTGTCCGACCGCCCAACCGGCCTCTCCGACGGTTAGCCCTTTGCGTCTTTGCTCGTGCCGCTTCTCGCTTCGCTCTGATGTTTAGTGCCTGGCGCTGTGCGAGCGCAAATTCTTGCGCGACAAGGGCTTACAGTCGCAGACGCCGATTTCCGATGCGCCGAGCGCTAAGCGGCGATTTTTCTGAAAGATTTCTCTTGACACTGGCGGGCAGTTGGCAGCATCATAGTAGATGATTTTGTAGGTATGGAGTGACGGGTCATGAACGGATGGAGACAGGTAATCCCGGCAGTGATGGTGGCTTTGGTCGCCACGACGACCGGCTATGCCGGCATGGTGTCCATGCCGCACCTTGATGCGGGATATCAGTCATCGCCGCCCATCTGTGACCGGACGGGTCCCGAGCCCGGCAATCCTTCCAGTTCCTTCGTGGACTTCGCCGGCTCCGTCGATCCGGGTTCGCTGACGGTTGCGTCTCTGTCCCGGACCGGTGCGGAGGCCGGTCAAGCACAGCCTCCACACCTGCTCGTGGAGAATCAGAGCGGCCTGGGCCTGTTCCTGTACGCCCTGATGGGGATCGGCTTGTATCGGTCGGCCCCGTGGGTGAAGAAGTCTTCTTTCGGGCTTATTCCTGACTGGTATCACAATAGCGGTCCTGCTCAGATCGGACACAGCCATGTCATAGGACCGGATCTCTGCTTTGCGCCGGCTTACGGGTTTATTCAGCCGGATAGCGGGGTCAAGAATCCCATGCCCCAACACGACCGGGAGATCGTTGTCTCCCTCTGGTGGAAGTCACAGTTCGCACCCGCGGCACTCGCTTCCCGAGGCCCCCCTGCCTAGCCACTGACAGTCCTCCCGCGCGCCGTTGGTAGTGACGCCGTGAGGCGTTTCTTTTGATGCCCTTACGGGCACACTACGAACCGCTTCGCCCCACAACCTCAGGCCCAGGAGAGAGACGCGGAAGCAAGCTTCGGATGGAAGTCTTACTGGTGAGATGGATCTCTCGTCTGAAACCTCGTGAGGAGAGAACGAATGAAACGAGTGTTATTGTCCGCTTTAGTGGTGGGGTTGCTGGCAGGGCAGGCGTCCGCCGGTCTGTCGTTCACGTTCAACAAGAGTGCCGCCCTGATGCTCCAAGAGATCAGTCACAGTCCGAGCAGCGGAGTCTTCTCCGATCTTTATCTCGTGACTACTGACCTTGATGCCTACAGTGGCGATAGTGGAATGCGGGGGCAGGTGGGCTACATGGGTTTGCTGGATGCCACCAAGACTCAGAAAGAGGCGTGGATGCGAATCGGCGCGACCAGTACGACCTCGCCCACGGTGGATTCCGTTCTGGGCACCGCACTGGGCACGGCTCCGACCCACAACCTCGCCGCCTACGACGAGTACCGCCTGTTTCTCGCCAATGACAACAACTCCAATTGGTGGGTCCAGTTGTTTATCGAAACGGCTACGACGAATAGCCGTCAGTCAGGTCAGGTTACGTTGGGCCCCGGCGAGAGTACGACCTTGAGGCTCGATTTGACGGGTCTTTCTGCCTTGAACAACGTGACAGCGATCGGCTTCGACATCGGCGGCACGATGACCGGGGGCGTGAACCCGAGCGATCCTGATGTCTTCCACATTTCGGCCGTGCCCGTCCCCGCCGCATCCATACTCGGCCTGCTCGGCCTGGGTGTAGCGGGTCTCAAGCTGCGCAAATATGCCTGAGACGGACCCGATTGTATAGGAGGTGGCTGGGAATTCAAGGACATACGCCGGACGATCGACAAGGAAGGGAGACCGTTATATTCTCCACGACCAGGGAATCCGGGCACGGCACAGCCACGATCGGAAGAGTGGCAGCCGCGTTAGGGGTTGGCTCTGTGGACGAATCGTGAAAGGAGCAAGATATGAAACGCGCTCTATTATCGGCCTTGGTGGTCGGGATGCTCGCGGAGTGTGCGTTCTCCAGTATGTCCTTCACCTTCAACAAGGATGCGGCGCTGATGCTCACGGAGATCAGTCATAGCCCGAGCGGCGTGGGAATCATCTCGGGTCTTTTGGTCGCGACCGATGACCCTGGGGAGTATGATCCTTATGCCGGAATGCAGGGGCAGGTGGGCTACGCGGGGTTGTTGGATGCCACCAAGGCTCAGAAGACGGCGTGGATGCGCATCGGCGCGACCGATACGAGCACGCACAAGGTGGATTCCGTTCTGGGCACCGCACTGGGCACGCTTGCGACCCACAGCCTCGCCAGCTACGACGAGTACCACTTGTTTCTCGCCAATGACGACAACTCCGATTGGTCGTTCCGACTGTTCACGATCGTGGGCGATACCAACCCCGTCACTCGTGAATCGTCTGCCTGGACTCTCTTGCACCCCGGCGAGCACACAACCTTGAGTCTGGACTTGACCGGTCTTGACTTGACTTACGTGGCAGGTATCGGCGTCGACATCGGTGGCTTGCTCAACAATGTTCTTCCGAATCCGAGCGACCCCGATGTCTTCCACTTCTCGGTGGTGTCTGTGCCAACGGCGGTCATCCTGGGCCTCTTCGGCCTGGGTACAGCAGGTCTGAAGTTGCGTAAGTATGCGTGAGTTGCCTGATCGTTCTGACGGTTTCTCGTGAAGGGGCTGAACGAGGCGGAGGCGGATTACCAGCAGCAGAAGAAACCCACCGTGTCCTTCGAAACCGGAGGACCGGCCTATGGCCATTGCCATGGGGACAGGGCAACGGCTTTATTGGACGGCAGGGATGGACGGATTGATTGGAGGAGCCATGAGGAGAGTGAGTGAGGCGAGCCTTACTATCGATTCTGGCGGTCGGGTTGCTGGCGGACCATGCGTTCGCCAGCGCGGTGTCCTTCACTTTCAACAAGGAGGCCGCACTGATGCTCACGAAGATCAGTCACAGCCCGAGCGGAGGAATCTTCTCGCAGCTTCTTTTCGTGACGGATGACCCTGCGGAGTATGGCGGAGCCATGCCGGGAGTGGTTGGGTACGTCGGGGTGCTGGATGCCACTAAAGCTCAGAAGTTCGCATGGATGCGAATCGGTGCAGACGATGATCCGACTACTGCCGCGCCCGACGCAGGTGATGTTATTGGTGAGGCACTCGGCACTGCTCACACTCACGATCTCTCGGCCTATGACGAGTACCACTTGTTCGTCGGGAACGACGACAACTCCAATTGGTCGGTCCGCTTGTTCGTGGCCACAGGCTCTGCTGGTCCTACCTTCTATGAGAGCGGGTGGACCCTATTGCCGCCCGGCGAGCATACGACCTTGAGCCTTGACTTGACGGGGGTGGCCGGTCTGGACTACACAACAGGGATCGGCTTCGATATCGGTGCTACGATGACCGGGGGTGTGAACCCGAGCGACCCCGATGTCTTTCACATCTCGACCGTGTCTGTCCAAGCGCCTGCCCAGGTACCTGCCCCCGGCGCGCTGGCGCTGACGCTGTTCGGCCTGGCCGGCTTGGGCGCGCTCCGATCCGCCGTTTGGAGGAAGAAGCCGTCCTCCGATTGATCTCGGACCGGTATCACGATCATTGCCTCTCTTTTGCGAAAGCCCCCGTTCCCATCAACCCCATTCGCCTGTCGTAGGCCACTGCTCCCGCCGTCGATGGGCGGTCAGCGGAACATGCCGACAAGCAGTGAAGACGTCCTATCTTGGAGGGAATATGCCGTGCTTTACCGGAACCGACGTGCAAAGGTCAACGTGAAGGTGCTTATCATTCTGATCGTGGTCCCGGTGGCACTCGGGACCTCTCTGTTTGCCGCGCGTCAGATCCAGCGCGACAGTCTTTCGAAGGCATCCCTGGCCGCGGGAGAGGCGGCTTTTGAGAGGGAGGACTGGCCGGTCGTCCGCAAGAGCTTCCATGCGTATCTCGGTCGAAACCCTGACGATGTGGAAATCTTGAAGAAGTATGCCCAGGCATGCTTGGCGATCCGGCCGCTGGACGCCAAGGCCATCGGCGGGGCAATCGGGGCGTACCGGCGGATCATTGAGCTGAACCCTCAAGATGAAGTCGCCTATGACAAGCTCGCTATGCTCTATGTCGGCATCGGCAACTTCGAGGAACTGTCCAAGATCGCCCGAACACGCCTTGAGTACGTCCCGAACGACCGGAAGGCCCCACTCTGGCTGGCCGATGCCCTGATCCGCTTGAACAAGAGGCAGGAAGGGGAACAGGTGCTTCTGAGATTCCTAGGGGAACTCGAGGCCCTCCCGGACAAACACGTCGAGTACGTGCAGGCTTGCGCGCGAATGAGCGAGATCGCGGTTGCCGACGGCTCCAGTGACGCCAAGACGAAGGCTCTGGAATGGCTCAAGAGAGCGGCCGGTTACGCCCCCGAGTCGATTGAGATGCTCGCGCGCCGCGCACGGTTTTACCGAGAGACCCCCGAGATTCCGGGCCTGGACGAAAAAGAGAGATTGGCGCTTGCACGCAGAGACCTCGAGGCGGCCGACCATCACGGTACGGAGAACCCCCGGATCCGCTTGTTCCTGGCTACCGAGTGGATGACCCATGGCGAGCTGGATCGGGCGGCCGCCGAGCTACAGGCCGCGGAAAGTCTCCCGCAGGAGACGCTGATAGAGCACTTCTTCGATCTCGACGACTGGACCGCCGCAAGATTCCTCCTCAGCGCGGAATTGGCGCGGCGAAAAGGGACCACCGCGGAAGCGGTGGCGCTGGCGGACAACGCGCTGGCATCGCTCACGCAGAGAAGGCACAGAGTCCAAGCCCTCCCCTCGGCCATCTTGCTGTACGTGGCCGCAGGAAAGGCCTCGGAGGCGCGACGCTGTCTTAACGAGTATCTCGACCTTCGGCGTGCCCAGGAAGGACCGGCGGAGTCTCCCCGGAGACTTGCCGGACTCCAGGCCCTGGTGGCGGGGGCTGAGAACAAGCCGTATGCGGTCATCGATACTCTGGCGCCGGTGGTCCGGAATGATACCTCCAATCCCGAACTATGGCGGATGCTGGCGGAGGCCTACAGTCGGACCGACCAGGTGGGGCGGGCCGTCAACGCGCTGAACCAATATCGCCGGCTCAATCCGCAAGATCCGCACGTAGCACTCGAACTGGCGCGGCAGTACTCCAGGCTGGGAGACTGGAATAAGGTGTTTGAGACGGCCAGCACCGCGGAATCCCAGGATCCTTCGAGCCTTGCCCCCAAGCTGCTTCGCATCGGGGCGGGCATCAACCTGGCGGTCGGGCAGCGTGGCAGCGCGGATACGACGGAGCTCAAGAAGCTGTCAGCCGAGCTGGCGGGCTTACGCCAGACGAATCCGGACCGGGTGGATATCCGCATGTTACAGGCGATCATCGCCCGCTGCCTGGAACAGCCGCAAGAGGCCGAACGGCAGTTGAAGCTGGCCATCGAAGAGTGCACGGATTCGCTGAGAGTGGAACTCCAGCTCGCCGGCCACTATGTCGAGACGAAACGCATGAACGAGGCGATCGGCGTCTGCGAGGCGGCCTGTAAGCGCCATCCCGAGGTGGCGCGGCCCTGGCTTGCTCTGTCGGACCTTCAGGCGGCCAATGGGGACTATGCTTCGGCCCGCAATCGCCTCCAGCAGGGACTGGACAGCGTCACCGACAAGGGGGGAAAACGATCCCTGTCGATCAAGCTGGCATTACTCGACATCATTCACGGCGATCGGGCTACGGGGACAAATCTCTTGCTGGAGATGGCGGCTCAGGACCCACAAGAGATCCAGGCGCGCTTGCTGCTCTTGGGAATCCGCGGGATTCGGGAGGACCCAGTGGCGGCGGGGAGACTGCTGGGCGAGCTGAAACAAGCGGAGGGAGAAAACGGACTCTGGTGGCGTCTGCACCAGGCCGCGGTGTGGCTCTCGGCGGAGAACTGGCGTGGCAAGCAGCAGGATGTCGTCAGTCTGCTTCGATTCTGCATCGACGCCAGCCCGGCGTGGCCGGCTCCGGTACTGCTGCTGGCCGAGGTATACGAGAGGCTGGGCGATGTCAAGCGGGTGGAGGACACCTGCCGGCAGGGGCTCGCGGGGAATCCTTCTGCGGCGGACATCGCCAATCGGTTGCTGGGCCTTCTGGAGAAGCAAGGGCGTTTTCCCGATGCCGAGAAAGTGCTCCAGCAGCTCACGGTCAGTCCCCGGTTGGCCAGTGCCTGGCAGGTGCGAATTGCCCTCGGCACAGGGGACCTTTCCCGAGCGATCGATGAGTTGAAGCTCCGGGCCTCCAGCGACAGCCAGGATGCGGACTCGCGCGTGCAGTTGGCGCGATTGGTCTACCAGGAAACGAGGAATGCCGACCAAGCCCTGGCGTACTTGAAGGAGGCGGAGACCATCGCCTCGGACGCCCGGCTGATCCTGGTCAAGGCCTCGATCCTGAGGTCAGAAGGCAAAGCGGCAGAGGCTCTGCAGGTTCTGGATCGCTACGCGGCCGATCACAATGACTTCAATGCCTACTGGATGCGGGCGGTGTACCTGGTGGAGGCTGGCGATCTCGAACGTGCGGAGAAAGACTACCAGAAACTGACCACCTTCGCTCCAAATAGCGAGGCCGGATACGAATTGCTCAGCAGCTTCTACGCCGGCACGAACAGACTGGACCAGGGCATAGCGGCCGTTGAGCAGGGAGTGAGCGCGTATCCCAAGAACCTTCGGTTGCAGCGTAACTTGATGGTTCTGCTGCTACGGCGGGCCCAGACTCAGGATCGCGAAAGGGCCTCGGGGATTCTGGCCGCTTTGGAAGAGCAACTGCCCCACGATGCCGAGTTGATGACGATTCGGGCCCTGCAGATGCTGGAGCAGTCCGCGCCGCAGTCACTGGCGAGCGCCAAAGAGAAGCTGGAGAACGCCGTCGGACTGGAGCCGACGATGATCAACGCTCATCTGGCGCTGATCGGGATCGCGATGCGACAGGGCAACTACACGGCCGCTTGCGATTACGCCATCCGGGGCCTGGAGTCCAATTCCGGCCATCCGATGCTCTTGCTGGCGCGGAGCAAAGCGGAGCTCGCCCTCGGCTACGCCCCGATGGCCGTGCGATTGGCACGGGAGGTCCTTCAGCAAAACCCGAACAGCACCGAGGCCTTGAGCGCACTGGCGGACGGCGCCTTGAGCAGCGGGGACCGTGCTCTCTGGCAGGAAACCCGGTCGCTGCTCGATGCCGCGCTGGGTCGGGATCCGAAGAATGAGAGGCTGCTGCTGTTCCGTGCTCATATCTTAAGCATGCTGGGCCTGACGAAGACGGCGATTCCCGAGATGGAGGCCTACTGCCAGACGAAGGAAGGGCTCCGCAGTGTGGGGACGCTGGTGACGCTTGCCGACCTGTACCGTCTGACAGGCGACGCGGACCAGTCCAAGCAGAAGATCGAGCAAGCCGAGCGTTTGGACCCCAACAGTCAAACGGTTACCCACGCCCGACTCCTGTGGCTGGTGGCACAGAATCGCTTCGAGGAGATCCGGGGCATCAGTTCCAAGTACCTGTCGGCGAAGGAGCAGGATCCCACGATCCTTCTGAAGGCAGCGTCGATCCTGGCAGGATTGGAGGCAACGGCGTTCAAGAAGGAGGGGCTGAAGCTCTACGAGCAGGCGGCGGCCCTGTTGCCCACCTCCGCGGAGGCCCATCTGGGCCAGGCTTCGGCTCTCTACCAGACGGGAGATGCCGAACAGGCGGAGAAGCTCTACCGCCAGTGGCTCGCGCAGCATCCGAATGATGTGCGAGCCCTCAACGATTTGGCGTGGATCTTACAAGAGCACGATCAACGCTACGACGCCGCCCTGGAGCTGGCGAACAGGGGACTGAAACTCGCCCCGGATAATCTGGATCTTCTGGATACGAGGGGCACGATTCTGGCGAATTTGGCGGATCGGCTGGCCGATGCCAAGAACGATTTTGTCAGACTGGTGGAGCTAGCGCCGGCTGATACGCGGGAAAAGGCCAGGGCGCTTCTGCGGCTGGGACGCATCTGTGTGCAACTCAACGACCTCCGTCAGGCAAAGCAGCATCTGCAAATTGCTCTGGAGATCGACCGAAAAATGGATATCTTCACCCCGGACGAACGCTCCGAGATCACGAGAATCGTCCAACAAGCCGGGACCTAGGCCGGCGACCGGAACCTGACTTCGAGCAGGAACGAACCGCCCACGCCGAGAAAGGACGAAACCGACGCGGAGTGGGCGGGAACTCAGACCTCTGCTCGATGTCGCCGCCGCTATATCGCTTGGACCGTCCTGGCTGCCTATTCGCTGCTGCTCGTAGGCCGGGCGTTGCACCACGGCCCAGGCCGCGAAACCGCGAGCCTCGGCTGGTGGGAGCTGCAGGACTCACGCCGGCTTCTCGGATGGATCGGGGGCCTTGTCCTCGCGGCCTTCTGCGAATCTGCGTACTTCCTTCCTATCGGCTTCATCGCCGCTATCGCTGTTCCACGTGGTTCGGGCCGGCTGGGCCGGTTCCACACCCCTCTTCTCGCCCTGGTGATTGCCAGTGCGCTCGCGGTCCTGCTGTACGTGGTCGAGATCGCCTGGTCATGGGACTCGGCGGCGGCGCTGGGCCTGGTGTTTCCCCTGCTCGGCGGCCTCTTGGGAACGTGGATGGGCACGACGTGGCTGTGCGGCTGGCGGGCTCGTCTTTGGTTCATGCCGAAGGTCGCACTGTTGGCGGTCCTGGCGGCTGTCTGCGCCGGCATGCCCGTGTGGCTGGTCCTGGAGCCCAAGCCGCTGCCCTTTGAGGCGGCTCACGTCACTTCCGCCGAGAAGCGCCGGCTCGTCGATCTCATTCGCGGCAAGGACCCGACCTCCCTGGAAGAGGGCCGGACGGGGACCCCAAACGCGACGGATCGCGTTTGGGAACCCACCCACACCCTGCGGTTGACGGAGCACGATCTCAACGTTCTGCTGGCCTGGGGTCTTTCGCTCGGGCCGCTGGAACGAAAGGCGCAAGTCGGCCTCGCACGCGAATTGGCTTTGCTCTCGGTGTCGGCCCGTGTACCGCTGGGCAGAGAGAAACCGCGCTACCTGAACCTGGCGATGACCGGCTGCGCCGGAGTTGAAGACGGGGTTCTGCGCCTGGAGGTGGACCGGTGCCAGGCAGGTCCCCTCGAAGTCCCGCGCTGGCTCCTCAATTCCCTCGTCCCCATCATCACATCACGGCTCTACCACGACCGGCGTGCGAAGCCGTTTCTGGATGCCACTCGGCAGATGGCGATTGAGCCGGGTTCCATCCTGCTGACCTACGGTCCTCTGCACCTTCCCCCCGAGCTTCGAAGAGACCTTTTCGGTCCGGCCGCCGCCGGCGAAGAGGTGCTTGCCTCCACCCAAGTCCAGATCGAGCACCTTCTCGCGGTTGCCGGCGGGTCGCCCCCTGCGCAGCCGAGCTTCGGCCTGTGCCTGGAGACGGTATTTGCTCTGGCCCGGGACCGCTCTATCCAGGGGGACCCCGTCGCGGAGAACCGGGCGGGCCTCTTCGCTCTGGGAGTGCTTCTGGGCCATCCCCGTGTTGGGGAGCTCCTGGGGTCCGTCTCGGCCGGCGATGAGAATGCCGCCGCGCGACGGGCTCTGGGCCGCGTCGCCCTGCGCGGGCGATCCGACTGGACCAAACATTTCTGCGTCAGTGCGGTGATCGCCATCCTCTCCGATGAGGCAGTCAGCGACGCCGCCGGTCTGCTCAAGGAAGAGCTCGATGCCGGCACCGGCGGCAGCGGCTTTTCCTTCGCCGATCTGGTCGCCGACCGGGCCGGCACGACCTTCGCCGTTTGCGCCACGCGTGACGAGGCGGCGGCCCGAGCCATGCAGAGCCGTCTGGCCGGCGGTTTCCGCGTCGATGACTTCTTCCCGCCGGCGGCCGACCTGCCCGAAGGAATCCCCGATGCCCAGTTGCAGTCTCGCTACGGGGGCGTAGGGGGAGAGGCCTACCGCCGTCTGATAGAACAGATCGAGCGACGCATCGCCGCCTGTGCTGCCTATCGTTGACAACGGTGCTACACGCGGCGACAGCCACAGAGAGAACGCCCTTGCGGCAACCGCTGCATCGCTGATTCACGACACACTTCTTTTTCTGGGGGGTATACTGCCGAATCCTCGGCCCGCCCGCTCTCACCCTGCCCGATGTCCGTTGCTCTGTATAGCTGCGAAAGGACGGCACGGTAGTGCGAAGGATCGTGTATGCCGTGCCAAGCCACGATAACGTAGGATGTCTTTCGCTCTTTGCTATCGGACCATGAAGTGGTCCTCCGGAAGGGACGATTGGAGATTGGGAATAACCCTTATTGGAGGACTGAAAGATGACAGTGGAACAGAACAGTACCTCGGCCCAAGAACAAGAGGACTTGAGCCAGATCATCCGGATCGACGAGGCGAAGGTCAGCAGCCATTTGGGCGATCTGGTGCGCCGGACGGTCGAGGAGACGCTCAACGGGATGCTCGACGCGGAGGCCCAGGAGACGTAAGCTGGGACCCGTTCTTCGCACGCTGCCAACAGCATCCGAACAGGTCGTCCTCACGCCCGATGGCAGAGCCATCTGTGAAAAGAAGCTCAGGGCGTATCTGAAGGACCTGTGCCGGCAATGTGGTTTCCCCAATCCGCAACAGTACAAGCTCCACACCTTCCGGCATTTCTTCGCCAGCTACTGTGCCCGGCAGAATCTGTCCTAGCCCAAGTTACGCAGTTAGGAGGGTGAATAGGCTTTCTTGATAGCGCCAGGGGCGTTTTTCGTCAAAAGTCTTCACTACATTTGTACGAACTCGTCGATCCGGCGGAGCCGCTGCGGCAAGGTCAGACCCAAGCGGTGGAGCAGCACTTTCTGGGCTTCGTCCGGTGCGGTGACACACCGGAGTCGGACCACTCTGTCCGGCGAATTGGCTGGGCCGCTGCTCGGTTTGTCGAGCGAGCGGCGAACCGGCAGGACCACATCGCCGCTTTTGATCTTGGCCAACTCCAGCAGCAAGGTGCGTGGGGCATCACCCAGCCCGGCCCGGCGCATCCACGGTCCCAGCGTCTTCCAGAGCACGTAGGCCAGGAAGCACACCAGGATGTGAGCCTTGACCCGCTCGGGCTTCTGGTGCCAGATCGGACGGATCACCAGCTCATCCTTGGTGATCCGAAAGGCCCATTCCGCCTCCGTCAGTTGGATATAGCGTTTCCACAAGGTCGGGGCATCGACGTCCGTCAGGTTCGTTCGCAACAGGTAACAGCCTTCGGACAAGGCGGCCCAGTCCTCCCATTGGGAATTGCGGCTATAGGTGATCTTGAGTTTCGCCTTTCCCACGGGCGGGTCCAGCGGGACGATCTTCACCTCGAAGGCCCTGGCGGCCCGCCAGTAGCGCTGCTGGAGACGACCCCAGCGCCGCTGGGCCAGGGCCAAGTCTTTCAGGGGACCCGTGGCGGCCGACTGCGGTATCTTCTGCAACGCCGTGCGCGCATACCAGTGCTCCTCAATATGCAATTCACTCGACGGCTCGCAGAACCGAGCGATCGTCCGAATCGCCGCCACCGCCGCCCAGGAAATCTCTTGGCGACCGTCCGGCATCTTCTCGGCCAGCAGGGTATCGAGCCCCAGCAAGCGCCACAGTCCCAACGCCAGCCATACATCCCCAAAGTCTCGCAGCCGCTCGAAGCGAACGCCCTGGAGGTTGACCTCTACGAACTCCTCGTCCGCAGGATCCTCGTGAGGCGGGGGATCGAACAACGACGGCTGCGGACGAGCCTTCTTCTCCAGACGCCGACCCAACTACGCCCAGCCGCTCCGCTCCGACGGTTTCAGGTCGCCCACGTAGGCCACCAGCCGCTGACGGGAGCCACGCGCGGTGCGGTAGGACTCGACCAGAGCCCAGTAGCTGTGCGGCTTGCCGTTCTTCTTCCGGATACATCGTCGTAAGAACATCGTCCATCCTTGGCGGTCCTGGCCACGGACCATCCTAAGGATCGCAGGTTCTTACCGGCAGGCAAGAGGCCGGGTCTTCACTACATCGGCTTTCGGACGCCAAAACCCCACCGCCGCCCCAGAAATAAGGATTCCGTCTCGAAAATTCCTAAAAGAATCCCGCAACTACGTAACTTGGGCTAAAAGTACGTCTTGGAATGGATGGGCCACTCCTCCAGTGCCATTCTGGATATGTATTTCACGATGAAAGACCGGCACGCACAGGCCGCGATGAACAGTCTGAGTTTCGATAGCGAGCAAGGACAAAGTAGGACAGTAGTACGTCAGTCAGGTGGCCATTCCGAGCAGACACTTCCATAAGTGTCGCACTTCTAAGCAGTTACAATCACCCCTAAAAAGCCAACGGAGAGGGCGGGATTCGAACCCGCGGTACCCGTAAGAGCACACTGGTTTTCGAAACCAGCTCGATCAGCCACTCCGACACCTCTCCGGGTCAAAACGAGCGAAATGCACGGCTTTGGCCGACGCATCCGCCCTTAACTACCGTCTCTATTGTACCTTAGGTTCGCGCTGCGGCAAGGGAAAAACCAGTCTCAGCCACAGATCGTTTGGCATCGTGCACGACCTCACCATGTGTAGTGGACCTTGTACGTGACGGTCTTCTCCTGCCCGGCGGGCACTTGGACGCGGAATTCGACGGTCTGGCTGTCCGTCCTGGTGAACGGGTCCGATTTCTCCAGGATCTGCCAGTTGATCCACCGGTAGAGGTGCTCCACGACGCGGATTTCGACGGAGCCGCTGTCTTTGCGGTTGCGCAGCTTGATCTCGAAGGCCTCGTCCAGCCAATTGCGCATCGTGTCGATCTGGTACTGCGTGCGCCGCCTCTCGCCGACGAGGTCGAAAGCATCGCCCGTGTAGACTCGGACCGTCTCATCCCGTGGCGTATGGTCGATCACGTTCTCGCCGGTGAATTCCAGTTGGCCGTCGTCATCCCGCCGATAGAATCGCATCCGCCCCTTCGGTATGTTGCTTCTGCGGTTGCCCAGAGAATCCTGCGTTTTGGCATTGACCTGGAGCGTCTGTTTTCTTAGAATTCAAGCTTGCTGCGCCAAAAGAGGTCAAGCCTCGATCTCAGCCGCGGGTAGGATCACGCGGTTTAGGCACAACCAATTGTAAGGATGGGGAGAAGGGCCCCCCAACGGGACTTGCCGTGTTGGGCAGCCCAGATCAATCTCCTGCCGGCGCACGTTTTGTGTATCTATGGGTACGTGCCCTGTACCAAGAAGGTGGAAAGGTACTCCATGCGGTTGATTCTTGTCGATAGGTCTGATAATCGGTGTCAATTCTGGCCGCTGACGTTGAGCCGTCCGATCTGGGATCTGCGCTGCGGCATGACCTCGCTGGCCGAGAAGCTCCAAGCGAAAGTCGGGGCGAGTGACGTGGCTTATTTCCTGCCCGACTACCTGGTCGAAGTGTACCGGGAGAAGACCGAGTGCCCGGTCAATGAAATCTCGGCCCTGGCGGGGCAGGATATTCTCCTGGTCGATGCACGTGTCAAGGCCGATACGTTCGCTGTGGCCGTCACAGGCCGAAGCGAGATCGGTGTCGATGAACAGGGCCAGGTCCTGTACGCTCGCATCGCCAAAGGCGACCTGAAGAAGCTGCACGTCAGCGACATCGACGCGCTGCTGGCCTCGGCCAAAACAACGCTGCCGAACGTGCGCTGCACGCTGCCGACGTGGCAATACACCTGGGACCTGATGCTGGCGAGCCCGCATCAGATCACGGCCGATTTCGCCGCGGCTGGCAAGCAGGGCATCGAAGGGACTATCGAAGAGCCCGCCGCCCTGCGCGGCAGCAAGAAGGACGTGTATGTCGCCCCGGGCGTCATGGTCCACCCGATGGTGGTGATCGACGCCGAGCATGGTCCCGTCTACATCGACGAAGGGGCCGAGATCCACCCCTTCACGCGAATCGAGGGGCCCTGCTATATCGGCAAGAAGTCGATCCTGCTCGGGGCCAAGTGCCGCGAGGGCAACTCGATCGGGCCGTACTGCCGGATCGGGGGCGAGGTCGAGGAATCCGTGATCCAGGGCTATTCGAACAAGTACCATGACGGATTCCTGGGCCATGCCTACGTCGGCGAGTGGGTCAATCTCGGGGCCCTGACGACCAATAGCGACCTCAAGAACGACTACTCGACCGTCTCGGTGATGCTCGATGGCAAGCACTGCATCGACACCGGCTCCACGAAGGTCGGCTCGCTCATCGGCGACCACACCAAGACGTCCATCGGCGTGCTCTTCAACACCGGCTCGGTCGTCGGGGCCATGGCCATTATCATGGCCACGGGCAAGCCCCTGCCGAAGTACATCCCCTCGTTCGCCTGGTTCATCGAGGGCGTGGTGACGAAGGGCTTCGGCAGGAAGACCTTGTACGAGACGGCGAGCACCGCGATGGGCCGTCGCAAGCAGAAGTGGACCCCCGCCCAGCAGGCCATGTGGGACCAGATCTTTGAAATGACCGCGGGGCCCCGGGATGAGGCCGTGAAAAAGGGCCGCCGGGCCATGATGAAATGACAGGCAGTTGACAGTTGTCAGTTGGCAGTTGTCGGCCGTCAGAACTCAACTGGCAACTGGGAACTGACAACTGTGAACGATCCACGCAGGTGACCTTTGGAATGTGAGGTGCGTTAATGGCGACAGTGGAAGAACGTGTCAAGGCGGTGACGGCGCGGGTCCTGGGGCTCGATCCCGAGGAGATCCAGCCGGAGAACAGTTTCACGGAGGATCTCGGCGCCGAGAGCGTGCAGTCGATCGAATTGGTGGCGATGTTCGAAGAGGAGTTCGGCATCGAGATGGACGAGGATGCCGCCCTGTCGGTGACGACCGTCGGCGACGCCGCGAAGTTCATCGCGAAGGTGTGCAAAGACCAGGGCGTGGACGTGGAAGAATAGGGCCACAGTGCCAGCCACACTGGCCTCCCGACCATCGAGCCTTTCGTACCTGAGGTTGTGTCGCGGAACTAAATTCGAAATCCGAATATCAAAATCCGAAACAAGCTCGAATGTTCCAAATCCAAAATCCAAAACGGGCCTGGGTCCGGCGCGAGCGTTTAGACACTATCTCAAAACTCCACCCTGGCTTGTCATTGCGAGCGCAGCGAAGCAATCTACCACCCGTGGGATTGAGATTGCTTCGTCGCCAGGCTCCTCGCAATGACATTCAGCGTTTTGAGATAGTTCCTTAGTGCTTTGGATTTGTTTCGGATTTCGGGTTTCGTGCTTCGGATTCTGAGCAATAGACTGACCGCTTGGCGCGAAGTTGCGCTGGGGTAGTGGTCAGCGCCGTGTCAATAGGGGAATAACATGAAAATGCGAAAGCATCATAACCTGCCGGAAGTGACCCGGCCGAACCTCATCGAAGACGTCTTTCCCTACGACCTGCCGCCGCTGATCCGGTTCAGCGGTCCGGCCGTCGAATACATCGACGGCCAGCCCGTGCAGTTCGACTTCTCCTCGGTCAGAGACCGGGACATCGTCATCACCGACACCACGTTCCGCGACGGTCAGCAGTCGCTGCCGCCCTACACGGTCGATCAGATGGCGCACATCTACGACCTGCTCTCGCAACTGGGCGGGCCCAACGGCGTGATCCGCCAGACGGAGTTCTTCCTTTACACGAAGAACGACCGCGAGGCCCTGGACAGGTGCCGGGACCTTGGGCACAAGTACCCCGAGTGCACCGGCTGGATCCGGGCGGTCAAGGGCGACTTCCGCATCGTCAAAGAGGTCGGCCTGAAAGAGACCGGCATGCTGACCAGCGCGTCGGACTATCACATCTTCCACAAGCTCAAGTTCCGCAGCCACAAGGAGTGCATGGATTCCTACTGCGAGGTGGTCCAGGCGGCGTTCGACGCGGGCGTGCGGCCGCGCTGCCACCTCGAGGACATCACGCGGGCGGACATCGACCGGTTCGTGCTGCCCTTCACGGATCGGCTCATGGAGATGAGCGAGAAGATGCCTGAGGAATTGTCGGTCAAGATCCGCCTGTGCGACACGATGGGTTTCGGCGTGAGCTACCCCAGCGCGGAGCTGCCGCGAAGCATCCCCAAGCTGCTCTACAAGATGACGCACGATTGCGGCGTCCCCAGCAACCGGCTGGAATGGCACGGCCACAACGACTTCCACAAGGTCCACATCAACGGCGCCACCGCTTGGCTCTATGGCTGCGACGCCCTCAATACGACCCTCTTCGGCTTCGGCGAGCGGACGGGCAACCCGCCGCTGGAAGGCGCGATCTTCGAATACGTCGCCCTCAAGGGCGGCCTCAACGGGATCAATACCCTGGCGATCAGCGCCCTGGCCGATTACATGCGGTCCATCGGCCTGCCCATCCCGGACAATTATCCGTTCGCCGGCAAGGCGTTCAACGTCACCCGTGCCGGCATCCACGCCGGCGGCCTCCGCCAGGATGAGCGCATCTACAACATCTTCGACACCGAGAAGCTGCTCGGCGCCCCGCCCCGCGTCGCCATCACCGACAAAAGCGGCGCCGACGGCGTCACGCACTGGATCAACGACTTCTTCGGCCTCAAGGACGAAGAGCGGATCAACAAGATCAAGGTCCACAAGCTGGCCCGCTGGGTGATCGACCAATACGAGCAGGAAGGCCGCCTCACCCCCATCAGCGATCAAGAGCTCGCCGCCAAGGCGAAAGAGTTCTTCCCCGATTATTGGGAGAAATACAAGGCCGGCAAGTAATTGGAGGATGATGGATAATTGATGATTGGCGCAGGAGCCATGCTGACACGCAAAAGCATGGCTCCTGCTGTTTCCGGGAACTCCTTGGCAGATGCCGAGGCGCGCACCCCGAGGGCCCCAACCCAGCAGGGCAATTGCCTGTGAGCCTCGATAGCCCATGAGGGAGCGGTGCGTGGTACGCACCCTACGAATGAGGCATGGCTCCCAACCCGTAGTACTCCGACCACTCTAAACTTGTGGGTG
>Ga0315280_10001678_pt1 | contig 37480 bp, 32 predicted proteins | sample YL17G06_40_MG_FD_203697 | JGI IMG/M metagenome (GOLD analysis project Ga0315280, IMG submission 203697) | Sediment microbial communities from Yellowstone Lake, YNP, Wyoming, USA - YL17G06_40 | ecosystem: Environmental > Aquatic > Freshwater > Lake > Sediment | place: USA: Wyoming | collected... | reverse complement strand
CCTCGCCACGGCCGCCAGAGGCGCATAAGACTGCCCTTCAGACGGAAGCCAGGTGACCCATGGCAGAACACTGGTTCTGGTGGCTCGTGACGGCTGCGTGCGTGGTGTGGTATTCCACCATCGCCGTCTACGTGGCAGTTCGGGGCGTCTTCGACATTCGCAGCATGCTGAAGCGCCTCTCGGATGGGGCCAGGCCCGCGGAAGGCAAAGGGGCCGCGCCGGGGCGCAATGACGGTCCGAAGAGCCCGTGACCCGGCGCGAAGGGCGGATGGCCGCGCCCCGCGGTTTCTCGCCAAGAGGCCGCTGCCGGAAAATATGGCCGCCCCCGGCGACCAGCGCCGCCACGACCGGCAGAAAGGCCGGCAACCACAGCCGAAACCTGAGTCGCTGCTGTCGGATGCACATGATCGGGTATCCTCCTGAGCGTAGACCCGTCCTGGGCGGCACGAAACGCGGCGGACTTGCGGCGCCTTGGCCTGTGAGGCACCGCCAAACGAAAGTGGCGGCCAACGGCTAGTACCCGCCGTCTCTTGATGTTGTTGGTCTGCGTGAATGGCCGATTCTCTTGTGTAGTGGACTGGCGTCGTGGCATCGATACGGTCAGAATCCAAGAAGAACGACTGCACCCACAAGTACAAGTGGCGTGGGGTACTAGGCCCGACCGCCCCCACCGCGTCAGACCTGGACTCTACGGGAACCCGATACGTTTGCCTTTGCCCGCCTTGGGCTTCACCCGTTCCAGGCATCCGCGCAGCATCTCGGTCGCCGTTCGCCAGTCCTGTACAATGCCTTCCGTTGGGGGTTTCCTGCCTGTCCACAGGTCTGCTGGCAGGGCCTCCAAGAGCCTCCACAGCCAGTCTGTCGCCCGTGGGAAATCGTGCCCAAGCACGCTTCGGCTTACCGCCGACATGAGCGAAATTGGCTCTACCCCATACCCCGCCAGGGCGTTCACGTCCATGTCGGTCCGCGCCGCGCGAACCGAAGGCCGCAGGCGCCACCGAAGTGCTTTGCAGTACCCGTCGGCGAGAACAGCATCCGGGCGCTACTCGGGTGACAGGCAAAGTTCCAGTTCGCGGCCGATCCATTCGGCGTGCTCAAGGACCGTGAGAAGATACTGCCTCGTGGCTTCGTTCAGCGCTTCGATCCCTGTCGGCGCGGCGCCTTGCTGATTCGGTGGCTTCGGTGGATTTTGGGCAGGCATGGCCTTTCCTTTCGGTACCGGGCCGGTCGGCCGCGAAGCGACGCCGAAAGGAAAGGAACCCATCCCCTCACGGCCCGGCCGCTTGGCCGCCCGTCGGCGACCGTCCCGTTCGCCTCAGATTACTCCGTTCTCGGTGTCAGTGCAATAGGCGCCCTTCACAGAACACCTAGAACTTGCGCCGTCCCTACTCCAGGTTTGCGCGGGGTGGCATGCCCACTGCGCCCGTTACTCCCCACAATCTTTTGGCATAACAGTCCTTCCTGCGTTAACATCATGGTGCCAGGTTTGGAGGCGAGCCAACAGGTGCGTCGGCCAAAAGGAAAGGGTCATGCCAATGGGCTTTCTGTCGCGTCTCTTTAGTCGGTCACGACCCCAGTCGAGTTCATTGGTCGTCCTTTGGGTAAAGAAACGCATGGACGAAATGGCCCACGAAAAGGACATTACTCCGGATGCCATATTCGCGGGGTTGATGTACGCTCTCTCGACCTTCGGCATGGCGGATCAGGAGGTCAGCAAGGACAAGGAGGCTTTTGCCGCTGACTGGGAGGCGCACAATGTGAACGACTCTGAACTCTTTGAACTTGGGTGCTACGTATTCGCTTTTGTTGACATTTGGCTTTTCCAGAAGGACCGCGACTTGCACGAAAGGATTTCTAAGGTTCTTGTCCGTGACTTTGTCCGTCTTTTTGCTGAGGTGCTTCAAACCAATAATGTCGCTGAGTTATTTGGGCAAAGGGTGGGCAAGTACGGCGAACTCATCCGGTCAGGAGCAGATTCGCAGAGGCATCTTTACTACCTTGTCCAACTTATAATGAGAACAAGGGACAACCGGAAACCCGAATCTTATGATTTCGACAATGAACCGGTGACCATCGTCAACGTGTTTGAAAAATACCAACTCACCAGCAGGCTCATGGCATGGGAGATAGGCATGCTGCCGGCATTGATTAAAAGCATGGAGCAATCAACGGCTATGATGAAATGACTGGCCCATAAGTTGGGGGAAAGGAGTCATACTGCTTTCCTTCCGCCCTTCGGGGCCGAACGCTGGGTCGCAAGGCGGCCTCTGGAGTTAGTGACGCGGGACAGCACAGAAAGCGTCACGCTTCACACTCCAATCTCGGGTTCACATTGCTTCGGTAGTACTGCACGAGTATGCGCTTGAACAGCAAGTTCACGGTATCTTCGTCTGCCTTTTCAAGGTCACTTTCTTCGATGGTGCCGAAGACCTTATGTTCAAGAGACGCCACGGCGTCGCCCTCACCATTGCGTCGCGCCCGAATCGCCTCCTTCAAAGCCGTATGCCACCAAAGGTCCACGTCGGGATATGCCGCGCGAAACCATGTTCCACGGGGCGGAACAACCCACCGCCGCTCAAGTAGTTTCCTCGCAGATGGCGTGACGTTGGCAAAGGGGCCCGACTCGACCCCGCGGTAAAGGTAGAACCCAACAAACAACGGGTTGTTGAAGGCAATCCAGTTTCCTAGCCACTTTTCAGGATGTATGTTGTGCGGGATGAAGAGTTCTTCAACCGCCCTGGATAGTAGGGGGCTCTTGGCCTCCTCGCAGGTCAGAGACATAGCGGCAGGCAAGACCTCTTCTGCCAGCCCTATTTGCAAGACGGCAACCCACGCGGCGCGAGCGGCCGCGTTCTGGGGGTGTGGCAAGACACTGAGGCGGTAAGCGGTTCTCAGAAGGTATGTGCCACCGACGCCACCAATGATGGCGCAGACCAGAGATACAGCGGCCGAGGCTGGTTCACGCACGATTATGCACTTTAACGCGCTTACCAACCAGACCGACGTCAGGCCCACATAGGCTACCCCAGCGCACAGGGCCAGAAAACTGTAGCAGGACCGGGCGAACGGATTGGGGCGCACCTTGGTCAGTAACATGACCCCGAAGGTCAGTGCCGCAAGTATTATGCCGATAAGGACAGCAAGCGATATTGTCACAATCAGCAAGGTAGACATGGCTCGGTATCCCTATTTGGCGCCACACCCGATCCCCAAAGCGCCAAACGCTGCGGAGAGTATCTTACACAACCGCGATCTGCTATTCAATGCCCCTCCGGTTTCGCTTGTTGCGCCCCCGGCGGGCTGTCGCTTGGGGCGAGTGCAAGGAGTCCTTGGGCCTCACGCGCAGACGGCGCTTGCCTGGTCGGGGCTTGCGGAAGGGAATCGCCGGCGGTACAGTCTTCGGCAGCACGCCGGCAGATAGACCTCCAAGACACCGCTCGCAGGGGCTGACTTGCGGATTGTATGGGGAGGGCAAGCGAATGCTCTGGGTCTTTCGTCTCCCGCTGACCCTGTTGTCCTGCCTTCCGATCCTGGCGGGCCTGGCGTGCGCTGAGGTGGGTTCCGGCGCCCCCGGCGATCCCACCATGACACTGGAATTCCCTGGCCGGCCGCCGGGCGCGGCGGGGGCCAGAGTTGGCGCGGCTGAAGTGGTCGTGTCCAACGATCTTCTCACTTGCCGGTGGACGCTGAGCGATGGCCGGCTGAGGCCGGCAAGCGTCGAGGATAAACTGTCGGGCCGGACCATCGAGTTGGCACAGGGCTCCGAGTGCTTTCATCTCGTCTTCACTGATGGGCAGAAGGTTCGGGCCTCGGAGATGAAGGTCATAGGGCCGCCGACGGTCGAGTCCCTTCCGGCAGATGCCGGGTCAGCCAACGCGGCTCGTCGCCAGCCGGGCAAACAGATCGCGGTCCGGCTGGCCGCCCCGAATCACGGCCTCGAAGTCGAATGGCGCTGTGTCCTGCGAGATGGGTCCAACTATGTGCGGCCATGCGCGACGCTACGGGCCAAGGACCGCGAACTCGGTATCCGCACGGTGACCCTGGTCGACCTGGGCGTCGGGGGTAATCAAGCACGGGTCATGGGGCAGGTGCCGGGTTCGCCCATCGTGATGGACGGCTTCTTCTTCGCCTACGAGCATGCCAACGCTTCCAGCAGCGTGCAGGGAAGAGCCGATGGCGGGGGTGCGCCGGCGCAGCGTATCTCGTGCAAGTTGGACCGCAACGCCCCTCTTCGGGCCGGCGAGGAAGTGGAGCAGACCTCGGTGATCGGCCTTACGCCGCCGGGTCAACTCCGCCGGGGCTTCCTCTACTATGTCGAGCGCGAGCGGGCCCACCCTTATCGGCCTTTCCTTCACTACAATTCCTGGTATGACATCTCCTGGGGCGATCGCCGACCCACCGAGGGCGAATGCCTGGCGGCCATCGAACTCTTCGGGAGGGAACTGATCCAGAAGCGCGGCGTGAAGATGAAGTGCTTCCTGTGGGATGACGGCTGGGACGATCCCCAGACCCTGTGGCAGATCAACAAGAAGAACTTCCCCGACGGGTTCGCGAAAATCCTTGAGGCCGCCCGCAAGTGCGACAGCACCCTGGGGTTCTGGATGTCGCCCTGGGGCGGCTACGGCGAGTTCAAAAATCAGCGGCTGGCGTACGGAAAGAAGCAGGGCTTCGAGATCGAAGGCGACCAATTCTCCATGGCCGGGCCGCAGTACTTCAAGCGGTTCCTGGAGACGTCGCTGGCGATGATCCGCGACAGCGGCTGCAACCACTTCAAGTATGACGGCATGAATGCCGCCCGGGTCGAGCAGACCGAAGCGATGATCCGGCTGATCGTGCAACTGCGCCGCGCGAAACCCGACCTCTTCGTCAACATGACATCAGGCACGTGGCCGTCGGTATTCTACCTGTGGTACGGCGATTCCACGTGGCGGGGCGGGGGGGACATGGACTGGCACGGCAAAGGCTCCAAGCGCCAGCAGTGGGTCACCTACCGCGATTGGGAAACCTACCGGAGCGTGGTGCTCCGGGGACCGCTGTATCCCCTTAACTCGCTTATGACCCAGGGGTTCGTGCACGCCCGCTACGGCACGGCGGGTGAACTGGGCGATGATCCCCGCGAGATGTGCCAGGAGGCCCGCAGTTTCTTTGCCAGCGGCACGGCCGTGCAGGAACTCTATGTCACCCCGCAGAAGATGACCGACCGCAATTGGGACGACTTGGCCGAGGCCGCACGCTGGGGGCAGGCCAACGCCGACGTGCTGGTCGACACGCACTGGGTGGGCGGCGATCCGGACCAGGGAGTCTACGGGTGGGCCTCCTGGAACAAGCGCAAGGGCATCCTGGCCCTGCGCAATCCTGCCCCGGCCCCCGCCAGAATCGCCATCGACATCGGCAAGGCGTTCGAGTTGCCCGATGGGGCGGCTCGTGAATACGTCTTGCGCAGCCCGTGGAAAGGAGATGCCGACCGCCCTCCCGTGGTGCTTTCGGCCGGCAAGGAGTTCACCTTCGACCTTCAGCCTTTCGAAGTGCTCGTCTTCGACGCGACACCCAAGTAGCGCTGCCGACCTCGCTGAGAGGCTTGAGAAGAAGTCGCGCGTGAAAAGCGCTGGCCCCACACCCCGCTGCCGAGGGTTCATGCGGCATGAGAGGAGGATGTATGAGAACGCACCGAGTTGTCGCGGTCCTGTCCCTTGCGGCCCTTCTTTGGGGGTGCGCCCCGGCGAGCCAGGCCCAGCGGCAACCCATCCCCATCGGCTTCGAGGTCCTGAACAACCTGGACCTGCTGCCGCTCGCGAAAGAGGGCGTGGTCTGCAAGCAGCACTCCAGTTATGACCGGACGGGAGGCAACGATGACGGGTTCTCCGGAACGTACACGCACCTGCGCAAGACCGACGCGGGCGAGTTTGTGATCTTCGATGCCGACGGGCCCGGGTGTATCTACCGGTTCTGGAGCGCCCAGCCGCCGGAGGGGTACGTCAAGTTCTTCTTCGACGGCGAATCCCAGCCGCGCCTTACGTGCAATTTCCGCGAGATGTTCCAGGGCAAGGTCCCGCCGTTTGCGCCGCCGCTGACGGGGCTCTCGAGCGGCGGTTGGTACTCGTACTTCCCCATCACCTTCGCCAAGAACTGCACCATCGTGACGGAAAAGCAGACGGGGTTCCTTGCGATCGCGTATCACAGGTTCCCCAAGGACACGAAGGTCGAGACGTTTTCTCAGACGCTGAGCCCCGACCGGAAGAAGGTGTACGACGCCATCCAGGCCCGCTTTGCGGACCCCGCGAAGAAGGAGGTCGAGGCGGGCCTGGAGATGAAGGTCGCCAAGGTCCCTGCCACCGACGGCGAGTTCAAACTCGTGGAACTGACGGGCCCGGCTACCATCGAGGGGCTTCACATGAAGGTGAAGGCCGACCTGGCGCCGAAGTGGGAGCAGGTCCATACCCACCGCAAAACTGTCCTCCGCGTCTACTGGGACGGCGACCCCCGGCCGGCGATCGAGTGCCCCCTCGGCGAGTTCTTCGGCACGGGATTCGGCGATACGCAGCCCGACCGCCAGCAGAAGCCCGCGGCCGTCAAGTATGCGGCAGCGACCTTCGGCATGACCGAGGGGTTCTACTATTTCCGCCTGCCGATGCCTTTCAGGAAGTCTGCCCGGATCACAATCGAGAACGGGACGGGCAAGGAACTGGCTCTCGCCTGGGCCGCCGACCTGAGGAAGGGGCGTGTTCCCCAGGACGCGGCCTACCTGCACGTCCAGTGGCGGAACCACATGACCCGGGCGGGCGAGTACGTGCCGATCCTCGAAACCACGGGCCGCGGCCATTACGTGGGAACCGTTCTAAGTATGCAGAGCCCTCATTGGCTGACTTACCTGGAGGGCGACGAAGAGTTCTTCGTCGACGGCGAGCAGTGGGCCAGCATCCACGGCACGGGCACCGAGGATTACTTCAACTGCGGCTGGTACTACAAGGACGGCCCCGTTTCCCGGCCCTTCCACGGCCTGACGGCCATGCCCGACTGGCAGAGCCGGACGAGCCAGTACCGCATGCACGTGCCCGATTGCGTGCCGTTCACCAAGAGCCTGAAGGTCCGCATCGAGCACGGCGAGGCGAATGACAGGCAATACACCAACTACGCCATCGTGGCCTTCTGGTACCAGGATTCGACCTCCCACGAGGTTCACTGGAAACTGCCGCCGGCAAGAGAACTTCGCTTTCCCGGCTTGCTGGCCAACAACCCCGGCATGGGAACGTTTGGGGCCGAGCAAAAGTGGACGGCCTACACGGACCTTGTTCCGGGCCTCGACGTTGCCGCCGGCATGAAGGCGGGCGGGGACAGGTTCGAAGTCGTGCCCTTCAACCGCCTCGACGAGAACTGGGACGGGCCACAGAGGGTCCTCGTCTCCTGCGACAGGCCGGGCGCCTTCCTGAGTTGGCAGGTCGAGGCCGACCGAGACGACCTCTACGCCCTCGATCTTGTCATACCTAAGGGCAGGCAGTTCGGAATCGTCGAACTTCTCGTCGACGGCCAGCCCACCGGATACAAGATAGACCTGTACTCCGACCGATTCGGCGAGGGACTCATCCCGGGCGAGACACCTTTCTTCATGAAGGCGGGACCGCGGCGGCTGGAACTCCGCGTTACCGGCAAGAACGAGAAAGCCCAGGGCTTCAACATGGCCCCAGGATCGTATCTCGTGCGGGGCGCAGGGACGTGGCCGAAGCAGTGGAACGTCGTTGGCCCATTCCCCGGCGGAGACGATGCCGGGTACAGCACCGCCTATCCGCCGGAGAAGGGCGTCGATCTCGGGGCGAAGTATCCCGGCGTGGACGGCAAGGAAATCGCCTGGACGAAACTCGAGGCGAAGGACCTCGTTTGGCTCCATCCTAAGTTCACCCCCAATATCCATTGCGTCGCCTACGCCCACCTTTACGTCAAGAGCCCGGATGACCGGAAGGCCACGGCCTTTATCGGGGTCGATGACGCGGGCAAACTTTTCATCAACGGCGAACTGGTCTGGGCGGTCCCGGGGATCCATCACCTCAAGGCGGATGAGCACGCCGTGCCGGTCAGGCTCAAGGCCGGGTGGAACGAAGTCCTGATCAAAGTGGGTCAGTGCGAGGGCGCTTGGGGCTATGCGTTCCGGTTACAGGACCCCAGGCGGGAACTGACCTACTCCACAGGCAAGGGGCCGCTCGATGAGAAGAAGAGCAACTGATCCGGCCGGCGCCGCCAGTCAACGAGTCTGAAAGAACGCAGAAGGTACTTCATCAAGAACGCTTGGTTTCCCGGATTATGGCCATGATGCGGTTCCGCGATTCTCGAGACAGGTGCGCCCAAGCGGCGATGACCTCCCAAAACTGCGCTCCGCTTTCAGGCTCATTTACTGGAGGCGATTCCCTAGGTATCTGACCCCCAGAGATGCCTTGCGCCACTAGCGTGGCGGGGTTGAGAATCTCGAGTACGGCGTCGCGAACTTGTGCCAAGCCGAGGCCCTGATCCTTGAGAACCTGAGCAACCACGGTACCCTCCTGCAGAAGGCCAAGCAAGAGATGCTCGGTCCCTACCCAACCGTGGCCGAGTGCTTGGCTTTCCTCCACGGCGCGGGCAAAGGCATCCTTGGCTTCAACAAAGCGCTTCGCCGCTTCGGCTCCCGGCGTGGCGACCTTGCTCTCGATGTCTTCTTTGGCCTTGTTAAGGTTCAATCCCAGATTCTTAAGGACGTCCGCACCGATGCCATTTCCTTCCTCTAGAATGCCAAGAAGTATGTGCTCCGCACCAACGTAGCGCAGGCCCAAGCGTTGAGCCTCCTGATTGGCCAGTTCCAGTACCCTGCGGGCCCGGCCTGTTAGCATATCCGACACTGTATTGACCTCCTAGACTTACATGGCTCCGTCGCAGGCACACACCACTATCGTGTTAAATCTCTATATCAGACGACACAATACCGTTAACACCGCGTAACAACAAGGGCCATCTCTGCGGCCGGCTCTCACAATCGGGGGCGGCAGCGCCGCGGTTCGAGTTCTGACGGCAGGAATCATGGCGATAGTTTACCGTGGCCGATGGGCAAAAGCAAGGGAAAAAGACCAACGCACACTGGCGGCCCCAGGGCAGCCCAAGGGGGCGGCTGATAGCCGCCACGCGACGCAATCGCGTGCCAGAGAAAGAGCGGCATCTCACGTTCTCATCTTTGTGTTGGACAACCCTTGGGGGCGATGGACATGGCGTTCAATCGCGCGGGGCGCCGCATCATTTCGGCGTCGGGAAACTCAGCGGATCGCAGGGGTCGGTGCCCGCGGCCCGTTCTTCCTCGTTTGTCCAGCCGTCGCCATCGATGTCGGGATCGGAGTTGTCGCCGACGCCGTCGCCGTCGGTGTCGCACCACTCCTTCGGATCGTTCGGGAAGGCGTCCCATGGCACCGCGCCGGCGCGCGGCACGCCGTCGCCGTCGAAGTCCAGTTCCTGCCAGTCGGGGATACCGTTGCGGTTGCGGTCGTCGCCGCCAGAGAGGCCGTCGATGTCGGCGTCAAGGTTATCGCCGATGAGGTCGCCATCCTTGTCCTCCCACTCCTCGGGCTCGAGGGGGAATGCATCCTTCGCGTCGGGCACGCCGTCGTTGTCGTTACCGGTGTCGACGCCGTTGGGGATGCCGTCCTTGTCGATGTCGGGGCTGCCGTCGGGCGTAATCAGCAGGGCGATGTCCACGGTGAAGTCCGGCGCCATGAATGTTTGGCGTCCGGCCGGTGCCTCGCACTGGGCGGGGATGTGGGCCGTCTCGGTCGCGTACCAGTACGCGCGGCCGGCCTTCGGAACATCCAGCGTTACCGTGAGGCCGTGGACCGGCGTCGTGTGGTCCTTGAAGTGGTGCAGGTAGACGCCCGCGCGGCGGTCGTTGGCCAGGGCCCACGCGCGGACCGTCGCGGGGTCGGAGGTCTTTACGGGCACCATTCTGACACCGCCGCCCAGCGAGTAGGCGAAGTCCTGCATCGACCGGACGTACTGGCGCTCGCGCGGGCCGATCCAGAGGTTCATGTAGTGCCCGTCCTTGGCGTAACTGGTGTTCCAGAAGACGAAGGAGACTTCGTTGAAGAGGCCGGTCCAGTTGCGGATCCGCATCCGCAGGGCGCTGGTGGGGTCCCACACGGCGCCGACGCCGGGCGGCCACGGCTTCTCGGGCGTGCGCTGCGGCATGTGGTTGCCCGCTTCGCCGACGATGACAGGCTTGCCGTGCTTCTTCCAGCCGGCGGCCGCGCCGACGACCTGCATGTCGGCCCCCAGTTCGTCGATACCTACGTACTGGTGCGGGGCCGAGAGGTCGATCCCGTCCAGTTCCGGCCGCTCCCAACTGGTCGTCACCGGATGGTGGTACGGGTCGATGGACTTGAGGTACGGCACATGGATGGCGTACCACCCGGCGTCGGCCTTCTGCTCATTCAGGAACTCCCAGATGTCGGCGTACGCCCCCCAGCGGTCGACGCTGTACTGGATGAGACGCTTGACCTTCGCCATCGCCTCGGCGTCCTCCGGGTGATCCGCCCGGACGTTCATGTATCCGAAGAGGCCGTAGAAGACCCGCATGCCGTACTTGCGGGCGTGCCGCAGGAGATCGTCGGTCATGATGCTTTCCATGACGTTGATCCGGTCGAGGTTCGGCGTGATGGCGTATGCGCAATTCTGCTGCGAGAAGCGGAGCATGTTGAACCCGCAGCGGGAGAAGCGGCGGTACTGGACGTCGGCGTTCTGTGGGTTCATCGCGGGTCCGCGGCGGAACATCGCGCCCGGCGGCACGGGCGGAAGATTCGGGCGGTCGCAACGAAACGGTCCTTCCATCGCCGCCAACGCCAGGACCGTGCCGAGGCCCTTGGGGTCTCCCGCCCCTTCCTGGAACCCGATCGGGAAGTACGGCGTGCCGTCGTCGAAGACCCATCGCATGGCGTTGGCCGGGTCCTGGCGGACGAACCCGTGCCTGGGCCGCTTGGGCGTGCGGCCGACGATGCACTCGAACTTGCCCGTGCCGGCGGCCCTCTCGCCGCGGTCGTTCGAGAACGCGAACTTGTACGTCCACTGGCCGACCTCGGCAGGGGCGAAGCGGGCCTTCCACGTATCGGCCTTGTCGAAAATGTACTGGACCTGCGTGCGGCCCTTGCCGCCGGGCGGCTCCGTGCTGACGATCCGCGGCTTCTCGAGCGACCCGTAATGGAATCCGCCGACCTTCACCGTCTTGCCGGAGGGCGACGTGAAGGTCACATCGATGGTCACGTCGAAGAAGGGGTCCTTGTAGCGGCCGTCGTGGCGGAAGGTGAGTTCGAAGATTTCCCACCGAGGGATGACCTTGACGTTCTGCCGGGCCTCGACCCGCAGAGCCGGGCCATCGGCAGTCGCGGGCGTCGCCGCAACCGATGTCGATGGGTACCGCGACTCGGACGGCGCGGGCGATGCCGTCGGCGGAGGCGCCGCGCTCGGCCCCCGAGCGCACAGGGCCAGGATGACGGTCGCCAGGACGATCCACGGCGTGATCCCTGTCATGGCATTGCCCCTGACTGCATGGTTCGAGCGCCGCCGCGGGCCCGGTGCGCCCGACCCGCATTCAAATGATAATGGTTAAGCCGCGATTCCCCGCTTGGCTCTTGGCCGACGGCCGTCGTGGGCTGTCTGTTGGCCAGTCTAACCCTGCTGCGTTCTCCGGCAAGTGGAAATCTCGGTTGGCGTCGAAGGGGGGCCGCATGGCTGACGACCGGGGCGAAAGCCAGATGCCGACTGCCGGCGGCGGAGGACCCGCAGGCCGGCCGCCGCCGGTCGCTACCAAGGCGACAGTTACAGGGAACAGGCATACGGCAGACGCTTGCACCTTTCCGGCCGCCGGGCTATTATGCGCCAAGCAGAGAACAGTTCGGAGACCCAAGCATGTCAAAGGCGAAGTCTGGCGCGAAGGGGCGGCAGGTGGTCATCCTCCTTGGCAGTCCCCGCAAGGACGGCAACAGTGCCGCCCTGGCCGAGAAAATCGCCGAGGGCGCGACGGCGGCCGGCGGCCAGGTCCAGACCTTCTACCTGCACGGTATGAAAATCTCGCCGTGCCGCGCGTGCGAGGCCTGCCACAAGCCGGGCGCCAAAGGCTGCGTCGTCCAGGACGATATGCAGCAATTGTACCCGCGGCTGCGCGAGGCCGGCGCCATCGTCTATGCCAGCCCGATTTACTGGTTCACCGTGTCGGCCCAGTTGAAACTGGCGATGGATCGCTGCTATGCCCTCATCACGCCCGACGGCGGGTACATCCTCAAGGGGAAGCGTATCGGCCTGGCGTTCAGTTTCGGCGGCGAGGACCCGTTTGACTCCGGGTGCACCAACGCGATTCGGACCTTTCAGGATGCGTTCGGTTTCATCGGCGCCGAGATCGTGGGCATGGTGTACGGCAGCGCCGGCGCGGCCGGCGACATCAAGTCGAACTCGAAGGTGATGAAGGAGGCCGAGGAACTCGGCCGGAAACTCGTCGGCAGCATTTAGCCGCCCCGCTCGCCGGGGCGCGTGTAAGGGGTTTCGCATGGTCAAAACAAGCCTGCTCATGATTGCGATAGGAGCCGCCATGGCCACGGCGCTGTTCAAGGAACCTCGGCAATCCGAGGACCAGGGGCGCGAGCAACTTGCCGCCTACGCCAAGACGTTCTCGAACCGCCAGGAGTGGGAGGCCCGAGCCAAGCACAACCGCGAGGCCATCCTGCGGGAACTGCGTCTTGTGCCGATGCCGGCCAAGTGCGACCTCAAGCCCATCATCCTGGGCCGCCAGGACCGCAAGGGCTACCTTGTCGAGAACGTCGCCTTCGAGGCGCTGCCGGGCTTCTTCGTCACGGGGAACCTTTACCGGCCGACCTCGGGCGAAAAGCCGTTTGCCGCCGTCCTGTGCCCGCACGGGCACGCCGGCGGCAAGGCGACCGAGGCGGACAAGAGCGGCCGGGGGCGCGGCGGGCGGTTCCTGCCTTACACGCAGACGCGCTGCGCCATACTCGCCCGCATGGGGGCCGTCGTCTTCGCGTGGGACATGACCGGCTGGGGCGAGTCGACGCAGGTCGCCCACGATGACCCCAACGTCATGACCCTCCAGCATTACTCGAGCATCCGCGCGATCGACTTCATCCAGTCGCTTGACGGTGTGGACCCCAAGCGCCTGGGCGTGACGGGCGAGTCGGGCGGCGGCACGCAGACGTTCATCCTGACGGCCCTCGACGACCGCGTGACGGCCGCGGCCCCGATCGTCATGGTCTCGTGCCACTTCTTCGGCGGCTGCCAGTGCGAATCGAGCCTGCCCATCCACAAGTCGGCCACCCACGACACGAACAACACCGACATCGCGGCGATGGCCGCCCCGCGGCCGCTCCTGGTGGTCTCGTGCGGCGGCGACTGGACCAAGAACGTCCCCGGCGTCGAGTTCCCGTACATCTGGAACGTGTACCGCCTGTTCGGCGCCACCAATAAGGTCGAGAACACGCACCTCCTGGACGAGGGGCACGATTACGGTCCCACGAAGCGCCTGCCGATGTACCGGTTCTTCGTCAAGCAACTGCACCTGAATCTCAAGGCCGTGGCGCGCGAGGACGGCACGGTCGACGAGTCGGATGCGGTCATCGAAGACATGGAATCGCTGTGCGTTTTCACGAAGGACCATCCGCGGCCGGCCCACGCCCTCAAGGACGGCCAGGCGGTGGCCGACGCCCTTGAAGCCGGGAAGAAGGCCGCGGCCGCGAACTGAGATCGCCGCGTGGCATGGCCACGCGCCCTTGCGTGGCCATGCCATGCCCTGTGCGATCGGGCCTTACGGCTTTGATTCAGGCGGCCGTGTCAGCCCCCGGATGCCTATCGCGCACGCGCCCACGCCGAACGCGCCCATGACGCCCAGAACGACAATCTCTACAGACCCCAACGGGCCTTTACCCAGGAGCGTCGTAGCGGCGGTCTGTAAGACAGTGAGGATTCCGAAACCCAGGATGATAAGGGAGGCAGCCACGCGTGCCGTGCTTCGTCGCGGCGTCGGCGCGGCCGGCTCCGCCGGCAGTACGACGGCCGGCTGTGGCGCCTGCGCGGCTTCCGGCGTCTCCTCGCCCTCTTCGGGCGGCGCTTCCTGGTGCGGGTGCTCGGCGATCATGCGCTGAGCGTCGGCCAGGCGGCCGTACGGCACCAGAACCGAGAACTGCTGCGGCTCTGCTGCCATCAGCGTGGCCATCGGCGATTTGACCCACGCGGGAACGTCGTTGGACTTCAGGAGTGCCGCGAGTGTTTCGGCCTCGGCGAGCGTGCCCTCGACGGCGGCCACAGCCAGGCCGCCGTCCTGGTAGGCCTCGGGGTCGGTCGGCAGGCCCAGTTCTTCGGCCCGCTTTTCGAGGTAACGGTCGTACGGATCTTCGTTGGGCATGGCGGTCTCTCCGCAGCCCTGTGGGCCGGGCAACGCCCAGGCGATGTCATCGCGGCATGGTGCCGTGGCCTTGCCCCGCCCTGCGTGCTCGGCTGGGCCTGCGCCGACTCCGCTTCCCAGCATTGTAGATTTTTCCTCGGCGCCCGCAAGCCCCTGCTGCTATAATCTGGAGGGAGAATGAGGGGCATCCGGAGACTGCGAGCAGAAAGGACATCCCGTGCTCAAGATGATCGAGGTCGTCGGCACGTCGCCGACCAGTTTCGCGGAGGCCGCGAAGGCCGCCGTGCATGCCCGGTTGGCCGCAGGCGAGAAGGTCCACTTCTTCACGGTGTCGGAGTTTCGCGGCGCGGTCCGCGACGGGAAGATTGAATTCCAGTCCGTCATCAAACTGGCGGTCGAAGCATAGCGGCGGGGCCAGGGACCGGTGACCGCAGCCTTGCTTCGCGCGGTGGGCAGTCTTGCCCACCGCGCCGGATGCGCGGAAGGCCTCCCGCGGCGGGCAGGACTGCCCCCCGCGCTCCTGTGTTTCTGGATCGTGCCTCGCCGCTTCCGTCAGTATGCAGGGCGGGTGGTGTGCACCCACGCGCTCTCAGAACCCCTTAAGGAACTTCCGCTCGGCCTTGAACATCCGGTCGAACATCTCCTTGATCTCGGCGGGCGAGCACACGGCGCTCGTGAGCGGGTCGAGCAGCAGGGCGTGCATCGCCTTCTCGCGGTCGCCCTCGACGCACGCCTCGGCCGTGAGTTTGTTGACCGCCATGTGCTGGCGGTTCAGGGCTGCGCACTGTTCGGGCAATGGGCCGAAGTGGATCGGATTGTAGCCGTTCTTATTGACCAGGATCGGCACCTCGACCACGCCGTCGAAGGGCAGGTTGTCAATGAGGCCCGTGTTCCACGTCGAGCCGTGGAAGACGAAGGGCTTGTCGGTGAGGATCGACTGGATGATGCTCGAGGCGTACTCGTAACTGCGTCCGACCTTGATCTCTTCCTTGCCGGCCATGAGTCGGGCCCGCCACTTGTCGGCATTGGCGCGCCACGTCGGCCATTCGTTGGCGTAGAAACTGTCGCCGCCCAGGTACCCCGGCCGGCAGTACTTCTTGCGTAGTTCCTTGCGCTTGCGGTAGTAGGGGATGTACTCGCTGAAGTGCCCGCTCGACTCGGTCATAAAGTACCCGAAGTGCAGCATGAAATCGAGGCGCACGGGGTCGCGCTCCCACAGTTTCTTGTCGCGGGCCGCGCGCTTCTTCAGATTGGGGTACAGGTCCCGGCCCCTGTGCTCGAGGCGCGTAAACCACGCCATGTGGTTCAGGCCCGCGCACTCCCAGATGAGTTCCTCGTAGGGCACCTGGCAGTAGTCGGCCATGAGGCGGCTGGTGCCCTGGACGCTGTGGCACAGGCCCACGACCGGCCGGTTCGTGACCAGCATGGCCGCATGGGTCATGATGCTCATCGGGTTGGTGTAGTTGAGGATGAACGCGTCGGGGGCCATCCGGTCGATGTCCCGCAGGACCTCGACCCAGACCGGCACGGTCCGCATGGCCTTGAATATGCCGCCGGGGCCGATCGTGTCGCCGATGCACTGGCTCACGCCGTACTGGAGCGGAATGTCGTTGTCGATCCGGACGGTCTGGACGCCGGAGACCTCGATGGTGTTGGTGACGAAGCGGGCGCCTTCGAGAACGCGCCGCCGGTCGGTGGCGGCCTTGATGGTCCAGGCCTTGTCCTTGCCGAGTTTCTCGGCAATCTTGCGGACGAGGCCCTCGGCCAGGCGGAGGCGCTTGGCGTCGATGTCGACGAGGCAGATTTCGCCGCCGTCGACGCCTTCCATCTGCATGATGTCGCCGGAGAGGCTGTGCGTGAATCCGCTCCCGGCCCCGAGCATGACGATGCGAGTCATCGCGTCTCCTTCCAGGTTCCTTGAGTCTGTGCCGCGGGCGGCGGCCTTGAGTTTGGTCCGCTAAGCCTATCGGTGCGGCGGGGGTTGTCAAGCGCGATTGTGCGGGGGGCGATTGCGTTACGGAAGGGCCGACGGCTTTGCCGGAAAGCAGTGGCGGATGAACAAAGGCGATAACGCCGTCGTTCTATTCCGCGTCCGGGGGCGTTGGGGGCGGCGGCGGGGCTTGAGCCGGGGACGGCACCGGTGTGGCGTTGCCTGCCGCCTCGAGGCGGTGCCTGTCCAGCAGTTTCCAGTAGTCCTGCGACCGGTACTCGTGGTCCTCGCCGGTGATCTTCGTCAGGGCCTCGCGAACCACGGGCTGCGGCACGACCTGGATGATCGTCCGGTGAATAGTCACGCGTGGGTTATCGACCCGCAGGCACGCCCCGGCCGGGATGGCCCCGATCGTGGGCTGCCAGCCGACGGCGGCTTCGGCCACCACGGGCGTCATGTCGGCGATGTAGGTGACGATCGTGCCGGAGAAGAAATAGGCGCTCGGGCCGACGCCGACGCCGCCGGCGCGCGGGGCATCGTAGGTCACCACGCGCGGCTCCTGGGTCTTGAGGTGCCCGATGAGGGCGGGGACGGCCCGCCACTCCTGCATCTCGCCGAGGGCGTACGCGGCACGCTTCAGCGCCTTCTCGGAACCGTTCAGGGCGTTGACGAGCATCGGCACGCCGCGGTCGGCCATCCGCGACGCCAGGGCCGCCACCGCCGCCTTGAATACGTCTTCCGACTGATCGCCGAGGGTGAACTTTACGAGGTACTTGGCGGCCTCCTCGCCGGGAATCTGGCCGAGGGCCTCGCAGGCGAGTTTGCGCATCTCCACGCTGCCGACGCCGAGGATGCGGCTAATCGGTTCGGCCGCCTCCGGTTCGCGGAACATCAGGATCTGCTCGCGGCCTTTCTCCCACGATTGCGGGTCGGTGGTGCCCAGATACCGGATGGCGATAGCCAGGATGTCCTGCGAGAGGGCCCGGCGTCTCTCGGGCGAGGTTGGCCCCACGACGACGGTGGTCGGCCCGATCTCCGGCGGCGCGGCCTGCGACACGGGCACCCATTCCGCCCCGCGCCTGACGAAGCCCAGCGCGCCGCGGGCCTCCTTGTTGTCGGGGTCGCGGCGGACGGCTTCTTCCCAGTGCTTGCGGGTGCGGTCGGCCAGGTTATGCGACTCGCACCACTTGGCCAGGGCAATGTGGCCTGCGGCCGAGTCGTCCAGCGTCAGGACGCGGTCGACGTATTCGCGATGGATCTGGATGGATTCGTCGACCGCCAAGGCGGGGGCGGCCAGGAGGAAGCCAAAGCACACGATTGCGGCGAACCGCATCATGACCGTCTCCTCGCGGGCATAGCGCCCCTGCATTCTATCCTACTATACGGCCGAAACCACCAACTTATTCAGCCGAAATGAGCCGCCCGGGCAGCGGGAGAGTGCCGCCCGGACGGCCGTGAGGCACGTGGCAAAGCGAGCATTGGCTGTGCAGATTCTGCGATTTGCCCAGACGAACGCGTCCGGGCCGCAGACGTTACAGCGGTATGCCCGGCTTGGCGGGTTCAACCGTCGGCGGCTTGTCGGACGGCGCCGTCTGCGCCTCAACCTTGATGTTGATCTGCGTGGTGGCCTCCATCTTCTCGAGTTTCTTGCGGATCTCCGGCGGCACCTTGGCCCGCTCTTCGTCGGTCGTGATGGGGCCGTCGAAGAGCACCTTGCCGTCCTTGTCCTTGGCGACGAAGTGCTTCTTGCCGTCGGCGATGGTGAGGGTCAGCGTGTGCTGGCCGTCGGACATGGATACGCTGGCCGACGCGGAGGCGCTGCCCGGCGCGGCCATCTCGCCCATACGCCTGGCGTACTCGGCCAGGGCCTTGGCCCGCGCGGCCTCGGCCTCCTGCTTGGCGCGCTCCGTCAACCTCTGCGCTTCATGTTGCTGCGATTCAAGCAGGGACTCCAGGTTCAGGGCCGTGCCGGGCACCGGAGCGAAGTGTATCCACGCGTCCCCCGTCTCCTCGCCGCCGATCACCCGCTCCTTCTCGATCAACTCGGCGGTCATCTTCTGCTCTTTTGCCTCGCGGATGAGGGTTAGCGTGACCTTGTCGCCGGGCTTCTGGAGTCGCACGAGGACCGCCAGTTGCGGCGGGTTGATAAGGATCTGGTCGTTCAGTTTCACGAGGATGTCGTGCGGCCGGATGCCCGCCTTGGCCGCCGGGCTGCCCTCTTCCACGAAGTCGACCGTCAGGCCCGTGCCCTTGCCGAGTTTCAACTGGTCCGCCAGCAGGTCGCCGGCCGGCGATGTTGCCACGCCGAGGTATGCAACCTTGACCTTCTGCACCGGGCCGGGCGGTGTCTTGGGGTGAGCGTAGAGACCGACGGCGCCCGGCCTGCCCGGAGGCGGCGGCACCGGCGATCCCGGCGGCAGCGGCACTTTCACATCGGCTTGCGGCAGTTCAGGGACTGTCACGATGATCGACCCCTCCCCCGTCATGGTGCGGCCGGAGTCCGCCGCGAAGGTCCACGCGGCCCCCAAGGCCACCATGGCGGCCACGGCCAGGCATTTCAGCAAATTCATAGATCTCTCCTTGTTCAGGGTACGCTAGACATGTAGTGTTGTACGCTCAATCGATCGGCGCCTTGATCAGAATGACTTCCTCGCGAGGGAGGGTCATTTCGGTTCTCGTGCCCCCTGCGGCATCAATCCACTGGACGTGCTCAAGCACCCGGTGTCGGAACTGCCGTAGAGGCGTCCGTCCGTCGGGCACCACGACGCCCTCGTAAGACAGCCGCGACCAGTTCTGCTGCAGGCGGACAGGCTCGGTGGGCGCTGCCGCCTGCACGACCTCGGCGGGCGGCGGCAAGACAGGCAACCTCGCTGGCCCCCCGGGGCTCAGTATCATGATGATGACGGCGGCTGCGGCGGCCGCGATGCCGGCGGCGGCCGCCGTACACAGGATGATCCGCAGGCGCCGGCCCCCGCCCACGACCTTGGCGTCGAGCGACGCAGGGGGCTTGCGCAGCGGCATATCGCGCAGCAGGTTTTCGATATCACTGGTCATGGCTTGGTCCCGCCACTCGTTTCATCTTCTCGCTCAACTTCTCGATGGCCCTCCGGTACCGCGACGCCACGGTCTGGAGCGGTTCGCCGAGGGCCTTGGCCATTTCGTCGAAGGTCAGGTTGCCGTAGATCCGCATGACGACAGCCTCGCGCTGTTCGTCGGGAAGCGATTCGACGGCCTCGCGCACCGTCCGGTGCTCCTCGGCAGTGATGATCTCCGACGGCGGGTCCGCCGGAAACCCGTTGAAGATCGAGGCCGGCTGGGCGCCGGCGACCGCGTCCTGCCGCCGCACCTGGTCGATGGCGGCGTTGCGGACGGCCGCGAAGACGTACGGCACCAGGTCGCCGCCGGGTCGGGCCTGCGACTTCCACAGCCGCGCGAAGGCTTCCTGGACGGCGTCCTCGGCCCGGCCCGGGCACCGTGTGATGGCCAGGGCTAGCGTGAACAGGCCCTGTCGCCGCTCCCAGTAGATTCGTTCGATGGCTTCTCGCACGCGTGCTCCCGAAGTCGGCTGCCTTCACCCTTAAACACGTCCACACTAGGTAAGTTTATGCAGGAAAAACCCCGGCGGGAAGTGTGGGTGCGGAGGCGGCAAAGGAATTGCGACAGCGCGGGCCAGGACGTAGGCCGCGGCAACGCCGCGGCAAGCGGAAGCCAGCCCCATTTGGCCGCCCCGCGCGGCGGGGCGCGTGCAGGCCTCAGTACCCCAAGGTCGCGAGTTGCCTGACGAGCGACCTGACGGCCTCGGTGCTTCGGTCGAAGGTGGCCCGCTCGTCGGCCGTCAGGTCGAACTCCAGCACGTCGAGGACGCCGCCGGCCCCCAGCCGAGCGGGCACGCCCACGAAGTACCCGCCGACGCCGTATTCCTTGTCGCAGTAGGCCGCGCAGGGGAGGATCCGCCGCTCGTCGCGCAGGATGGCCTGAGCCATCTCGACTGCCGCGGCCGACGGGGCGTAGAACGCCGACCCGGTCTTCAGGAGCCCCACGATCTCCGCGCCGGCGCTGCGCGTCCGCTCGACGAGCCGGTCGATCTTATCCTTGGGCAGGCACTCCGACAGGGGCACGCCGCCGATACTCGAATACCGCACCAGCGGCACCATCGTGTCGCCGTGGCCGCCCAGGACGAACGCCTGGACGTCCTTGGGGCTCGCGCCGGCCTCCATGGCGATGAACGTCCGCATGCGGGCCGAATCGAGGACTCCCGCCATGCCGACCACCCGCTTGGGCGGCAACTTCGATACGCGCTGCGCCAGGCTCGTCATGGCGTCCACCGGGTTCGAGACGATGATGAGGATGACGTTGGGGCTGGCGGCCACGAGGTTCTTGGTGACGCCTGAGACGATCTCGGCGTTCCTGGCGAGGAGGTCGTCGCGGCTCATGCCGGGCCGCCGCGCCAGGCCCGCCGTCACGATGGCCAAGTCGCTGCCGGCCGTGGCCGCGTAGTCGGTCGTGCCGATCACCGAGTGGGCGAAACCGGCGATGGGGGCCGCCTGTTGGAGGTCGAGGGCCTTTCCGGCCGCCAGACCGTCGACCACGTCCACGAGGACGATGTCGCCCAAGTCTCGCATGGCCGCCCAGACGGCGCACGACGCCCCGACGCTGCCTGCCCCGACGATCGTGATCTTCGGATGAGTCATCCGCACACTCCTTGTGCACGTGGGGTAGGTCCCCCGGACCCACGCGGCTCCTGCCATTGCGATGAGGGTACGCGTGGGTGCATAGCACCCGCCCTGCGCCGCAGCGTCGATGGCGCGGATTATAGGCGGGGGCGCAGCAAGTTCAACGAAGAAGCGATGCGGGGCAGCAGGGCGTCCGGTGGCGGGCGTGAATGGCTACGCGCCGATCTGCAATCGTCAGGCCCTTGGATGATACTTCTTGTGGATGGCCTTCAGGCGCTTCTGGTCGACGTGCGTATAGATTTGCGTGGTGCCGATGTCAACGTGGCCGAGCATCTCCTGGACGGCCCTGAGGTCCGCCCCTCCTTCCAGGAGGTGCGTGGCGAACGAGTGCCGCAGGGTGTGGGGGCTCACGCCTCGGCTGATGCCTGACCTGTAGACATATTTCTTGACCAGCCGCCAGAGCGTCTCGCGTCCCATCCGCCGCCCGCTGTGCGTCAGAAAGAGGTGCTCGTCGCCCCGGCGGTCGAGTGTCGGCCGCTCCTTCGCAAGGTACGCCCCGAGCGCCTCCAGCGCCGGCCGGCCGACCGGCACGATGCGTTCCTTTCGCCCCTTGCCGATGCAGTGGACGTACCCGACCTCTCGGTTGACGCTTCGCACGGTCAGGTCGGCCACTTCGCTGGCCCGCGCCCCGGTGGCGTAAAGCATCTCGAGGATAGCCTTGTCTCTGAGGGGCCAGCGGTCCTGCTGGGCATTTGGCGCCGCCAGGAGCCGGTCGACCGCGCGGCGGTCCAGGACTTCGGGCAGCGTCAGCCACAGGCGCGGACTTTCGAGGTGCTCGGTGACGTCGCGCGGCGCCAGATTCTCGCTGGTCATGAAGCGGAAGAGCATGCGGATGGCCACCAGCGCCCGGCTGACGCTCGGCACCGCCAGGCCCCGGGCCTTCTCGGCCATCAGGAACCCGATAACCTGCTCGCCGGTGACCGCGGCCCAGTCGTCGGGCTCCTTGGCTCCCACGAATTCGGCGAACCGCTGGAGGTCCCGCTGGTACGCCGCCAGCGTGTTGACACTCAGGCCGCACTCGATGGTCAAGTAGTCCAGAAACGCGTCGATCGGCTTGGCGGCAACCTGGAGCACGCATTTAACATCGTCTTGCGCCGGCCGGGCGCTTGAGCGAAAGTCCGATAACGGCAACGGCAGGAACAGGCAACAGGGGCTGAATAAAGACTGCACCGATGACGGCACAACACTACTTGGCCGCCCCGCTCGCCGGGGCGCGCGTCTCTTGCTGCTGCTACGACAAGGGCAGGACGTCGCGCGCATGGCGGGGAGCCGAAGGTCGAAGAGTCGCCGTGGCGACCGACCGCGCGGCCAAGGGTGATGATTTGCATTGCAAAAGGCCGGTGCCGCCACGAGAATCGGTTGCCGGATCCGTTCTGGTTCACGCACCCGAGAAAAGGGAAAGGTCAACCATGCCGGCGCGACGCTTGCTCTGGATCGTTCTGGGTCTTCTCATTGCATTCAATGCAGCGGCCTTCGGCGGTCAACCGGCGGCCCCCCCGGCGGGGGAAGCCCCGCGCACCGGCCAGCCCGATCCGCTTCAGGCCCTCCTGGCCCAGTTCGGCGCGTCGAAGCAGATCGTCATGCTGCCGATGACCGACGGCGTCAAACTGGCCACCGACGTTTACCTGCCGCCGGGCAACGGGCCGTTCTCGGTGGTCTTCGCCCGGACGCCCTACGGCCGGACGCAGATGGGTCCGGCGGCGATCCTGGCCCTGACGCGCGGGCACGCCTGCGTCCTCCAGGACATGCGGGGGCGGTTCGGCTCGGAGGGCGATAACCTGCCCTTCATCGGCTGCGGCTGGGAGGAACCCCGCGACGGCGCCGACACGATGGCTTGGCTCCTCAAGCAGTCGTGGTGCAACGGAAAGGTCGGCACCGTGGGCCCGTCGGCCCTGGGCATTACGCAGAACCTCCTGGCTGGGGCGGCGCCCCCCGGCCTTGCGGCCCAGTACATCCAGGTGGCGTCGGCGAACCTTTACGCCGATGCGGCCTACGTGGGCGGCGCATTCCGCAAGGAACAGGTCGAGGGATGGTATCAATCCCACAAGTTCGATCCCAGGGCGGCCGAGATCTGGAAGGCCCACACGGTTTACGACGATTACTGGAAGCGGTTCGACTCGACCCTCAAGCACTCGGTAATGAACGCCCCGGCCGTCCACATGGGCGGGTGGTTCGACACCTTCTCGCAGGGAACCATCGACTCCTTCGTGGGCCGCCAGTACCACGGCGCCGAGGGGGCGAAGGGAACGCAGAAACTCGTCATGGGCCCGTGGGAGCACGGCATCGGCGGGTCGGGGAGGGTCGGCGAACTGACGTTCCCTGGCGGCAGCCCGCCGAAACAGTACGACGTGGTCCGCTGGTTCGACGCCACCCTCAAGGGCGAAGAAAACGGCATGCTGAAGGAGCCCGCCGTCGCCTACTACGTCATGGGCGACGTCGAGACGCCGGGGGCGCCAGGAAATCAATGGAGATATTCCGATGTATGGCCAGTCCCGTGCGCCGAGACGCCGTACTACTTCGCGAAGGACGGCGGCCTGTCGACTGCGAAGCCTGCCGCCGCCGGGGCGGCCTATCGCGAGTACACGTTCGACCCGGCCGACCCGTGCTTGACCCTCGGCGGCCGCAACCTCAACATCGCCAAGGGCCCGAAGAACCAGAATTCCATCGAGGGCCGCCCCGACGTGCTCACCTTCACGACCGGGCCGCTGGCCGAGCCGGTCGAGGTCACCGGCCGCCTGTGGGCGAAAATCTGGGTTTCGTCGTCCGCGGCCGATACCGACCTCTCGGTCCGCTTCTGCGATGTGTACCCCGACGGCCGGAGTTTCCTGATGACCGACGGCATGCTGCGACTGCGCTACCGCAACTCCCTCGCGAAGACCGAGCCGCTCGTGCCGGGCAAGGCGTACGAGGCGGCGGTTGACTGCTGGTCCACGAGCATCGTCATCAACAAGGGTCACCGGGTTCGCACCACGGTGACGTCCTCGAACTTCCCGCGGTTCGACGTCAACCCTGGCACGGGCAAGCCGGCGTGGGCGGAAGATGGGCAGGCCGTCAAGCAGACCAACCGGATATTCTGCGACGCCGAGCACCCGTCGCGGATCATTCTGCCGGTGGCCAAGCCGGCGGCACCGGCGATGCCGGCGCCGTGAGGGCGTTATCGAGGTGGTGGCCGAACACGGGCCCCGTCGAGTCGAAGACCCGCCGTGGCAGGCGGGGCGCCTGAATGGCCATAGGCCGTTGTTGTCGTCGCAGTCCGTATTCAACCACTGCTGCGGGTTCCCGGCTCCCTGTTCCCGCTATTGCCTCTTGTTGTCCGAATAGGCGTCAGCCCCCATGCGTCCAGTATAGCGCCGGCGCGCGCCGCCCCGCGAACGAGCCCGCGAAAAAAATTCTCCGGTCGGTCGGCCGCGGCCGCATTTCGAGGTTGACAGTCTTTTTTCGTCGGTGTAGGTTGAGGCTTTACGAGGGCGCGGTCAGGACGGGGGCAGCGGAATGGTGTTGGGTAGTCCGCCAGTGTTTTCCACGCGCAGCATGCCATGGGGGTGGGTTGCGCTTGCGGTCGGTCTGGCGATCGCGATTCCCGGCGTGGCCAGTCTTGGCGCCGAGCGCCCCCCCGCCAAAGGCGACGCCGAGTTGCTGCGCCTGCGCGACTTTCTGGTCGGTCCCGACCGCACGGCCGGCACCCGCCGCGATGCGGCCGAGGTGCTCATCGAGAAAGACAACGATGCCGCCCGGGCCATCCTGGTTGAAGTTCTGTCGGGGCCGACGCCCTCCGAGGCGGTGCTGGCCGTCCTTGAGGCCATCGCCGCCCGCGATACGGCCCACGAAGCGCTCATCGACCCGCTGTTTCACCTATTGCGGAGCGAAGATGAGTCCACCCGCCGCGCGGCCGCTCTCGCCTTCGGCGCTTACGAGGGCAGCGACAAGGTCCTGAAGGGCCTCAAGGACCTGGCGGTGGCTCCCGATGCGCCGCTGGGCGCCCGCCTGGCGGCCATCCAGGCCCTCAGTCACCTGATGGACAAGCGTGCCATCGACGCCCTGGTCCGCATGACCACGGACCCGAAGAGCCCTGTGGCGGCCGCGGCGGCCGATGCCCTGGCCGACATGACCGGCATCCGGGACCTCGGCCCGTCGAGCGGTGCCTGGGCCGAGTGGTGGAAGCACCGCCAGGACGAGCCGGAGTCGCGGCTGCTGGGGAACCTGCTGCGCCACTTCCGCGAGGAATGCAGACGCCGCGAGACTGCCCTCGAGCGCGTCCAGGCCCGACTCATCCGGCAATTGACCGACGCCTACGAGGCTGCCGACCCCAAGGAGAAGCCCCGGCTGGCCCTGGCCCAACTCGAAGACGCCGTGCCGCAAGTCCGGGCCCTCGCGGCCCGCCAGGCGGCGGGCATGGCGCGGACCGTCCTGGCCGCCGGCAACGGGGAGGCCCGCAAGCCCTACCAGGAACTCCTGGCGGCCCTGCTGAAGCACCTCGGCGATGAGTCGCCGACGGTTCGTGCCGCCGCGGCCGAAGCCCTGGCCTCATGGCAGGAGGCGTCGGCTGGGGCCGTCCTGCTGGCGCGGCTCGATTCCGAGAAGGTCCCGGAGGCGCGGGCGGCCGTGGCTTCCGCCCTCGGCACCTTGAAAGTCGTGGAGGCGGTGCCGAAACTGGTCGCCATGCTCGACTCGCCGAACGACATCGAGGTGATCCGGGCGGCGGGGGCAATCGGGCTGATCGGCGAGAAGAACGCCGCCAACGTCGTCTCGGTCGAGCCGGCCATCGCACCGCTGTGCCGGCTGGCCCGCAGCGCCTCGCAGGCGCCCGTGCGGGAGGCGGCGTGCCTGGCGCTGGCGAAGATCGCGCCGCCGCCCGCCGAGGACGTCCTATCGGCAGCGCTCGAAGACCCGACGCCGAGCGTCCGCTTTGCGGCGGCCCAGGGTCTCGGCAACCTCGGCAAGGCCGGCGACAAGACGATCGCGGCCCTGACCTCTCGCCTTCAGGACGAGAACAAGGGCGTGCGGCAGGCGGTGGCGGCCGCCCTCGCCAAACTCGATGGGCCGGAAGCCGCCGACAAGATGGCCGATCGCCTCAAGGCCGGCGCCGAGACCGAGCCCGCCGTCCGCAATGCCCTCTGGGAAGCCATCCGGGCCTTGGCCGACCGTGCGACCACGGCCGAGGTAGCCCAGGAACTGGGCGACCGTTTCTTCGCCCGCGAAGGGGCCGAGGAGATGCAGCGGGCGGCCGCCATGTACGACGTGGCCCTGAGCAAGATCCCCGCGGCCTCGCGGAGTTCGTCGGCCGCTCAAACGCTCTACGAGAAACTGGTCGACGCCTACGTGGCGGCCGGAACGTTGGACAGCGCGGTTCCGCCGCTGAGGCAACTGCTTATTGTCACCCCGCCCGAAAAGAAGACCCGCATCCGCGAACTCAACCAGCAACTCGGGCTGATACTGTTGGCGAAGGACCCGGCCGCCGATGCCGCGGCGTCGCTGGCGGCCGCCATGGAAGGCGCCGATGCCACCGCCAGGCTCGCCCTCGCCAAGGCCATCCAGGCGCGGGCCGAGGCGCTGCTGAAGGCCGAGCGGCCCGATCAGGCGGCTGACCTGTTGGAGGCGTTCGGCCGGCTTCGCCCGGACTGGGGTGGCACCGACTTGGCCGAAGCGCTCAAGAGGGTGAGGGACCAGGCCGTCGCCGCGGCTGTGGCCCAGGCGATCACCAGGTTGGGCGGCTCGGCGGAACAGGCGACCGCCGCCACCTCCACGCTCCAGAAGATCGGCAGGCCGGCGGTCGGCAAGATGCTTGATGCGCTCCAGACTGCGGCGGAGAATAACCAAGCCGCCCTGGAAACCAGGATCCTCGACGCCCTCGAAGCAGTGACCGGGCGCAAGGATCACGGCTACTCGCCGCAGGCGCCTCTCGACGAACGGCTCAAGAAGATTGCGGCTTGGCGGCGGATGTCATGAGCGCCTCTGCCTGGTTTTGGTGCGGTGCCCAGTCCTGCCCACCGTGGCCCTCGACCGGCCCGGCCGGCGTGGAGAAATGCGGAGTGCAAGAAAAGGCAGCGGCGGGAACGGGGAACCGGGAACAGGCAACAGGGGTGGAATACAGACCACACCAGTAACGGCATAGCACCATTTGGACGCCCCGCTCGTGGGGGCGCGTGTTACCATGTTGTTGCCTCGCGAGGATGAGCCATGAAGAGACGATGCCCCAAGTGCGGCGAGGAGTGGGAAATCAAGGGGCCTATCGGCTTCCGCGAGGAGTGCCCCGAGTGTGCCGCCTTCATCCACACCTGCACGAACTGTGCGAACTACGTGCCCGCCACCCGCGGCTGCCGCATTCCCACGACGGACCCGGTGCATGACCGCCAGTCGGCCAACTTCTGCGAGGAGTTCGAATTCGGCTCTGGGGGGGCCGGCGCCGCCGGCGAAGGCGCGCCCGCCCGCCCCGCCGAGTCCAAGCCATCGGCCGAGGAGGCGCGGCGGCGATTTGATGACCTCTTTCGGGACCCCAAGAAGTGAGCGCCGCGTTTTCCTGGCCTCGCTGTCCTTCAGTTTCCCTGGCGCGCCGCTTAGCCGCTGCCGCCACGGCCCTCGCTCTTCTTTTTGCGGCAGGCTGCGCGACCATCTTTCCGAAAGGCGCGTACTGGCGCCCGTACGAGGGTCACCTGGGGCCGCCCCCCGCGGCAGAGGGCCGGCAGGCTGCCGGGGCGGTCTCTCCGATGCCGCCGGCCGAGATGTCGCCGGCCGCGCGCGCGGCCCTTCAGGACGGCATCACCCGGCGATGGTCCGACGAAGACCTCTTCGAGTCCGCACGCCGGATGGACGCCTTCGCCGGGCGGTGCGCCTACGCCGACGCCATGGAGATCCTAGTGTGGTGGTATGTAGATCCACTTTCGTACCGGCGGTTGATCGAGGCGGGCCTGGTCAGTCTGCGGGCGGCGCTCGATAACCCCAAGTTCTGCCAGCGCTTCCCCGTGGCCGCCGACCAGGCCAAGCGCGAGCGGTTCGCCGAGGCCCTGGACATCCTCGCCCTGAAGGCCCGCGCCGCCGACCCGTGGCTTGCCCTGGAGGCGGCCGACTGGCTGGCCGTGGCCATCGAGAAGAACCATGGCATGCTTGGCCTGCCCGACGGCGCGGTGGTGGCCGAGTTCCTCTTCGGCGCGATGGACAGCCTGGACCCGTACACGCGGTTCCTGACGCGCGACATGAATCGCCAGTACGACGAGCAAATCGAGGGCTCCTACGTGGGCATCGGCGCCGAGATCGTAACGCGCGACGGGCGGTTCTTCCTGAAGGAGATATTCGAGGGCAGCGCGGCCGCCAAGGCCGACCTGAAGGTGGGCGACGAGATCGTGGCCGTGGCGGGCCGGCTGATCGCCGGCCTTCCGCGGGCCGAGATCAGCCGCCGCCTGCGGGGCAAGCCGGGCACGGAGGTCAAGGTTTCCGTGCGGCCGGGCGGCGAAGGCGAGCCGCGCGAGGTCGTCCTGGTCCGTGCCGTCATCCGCCTGCCCGACGTGCGAGACGTCCGGATGGTCGACCCGGCCAAGGGCATCGGGTACCTGCGGCTGACGGTGTTCAACGGGCGTTCGGAGGGCGAGTTGCGGCGGGCCATCCGTGACCTGGCGGGCCGCGGGGCGAAGCGGCTCATCCTCGACCTGCGCGACAACCCCGGCGGGTCGCTGCTCGACGCCGTGGCCGTGGCGGGCGTCTTTCTGCCGCGAGGGCGGGTTCTGAGCACGCGGGGCCGCATGCTCGGCGCCACGTGGGGCTACGACGTTCCCCCGTTCGAGTGCCCCGAGTGGCGCGGCCCGCTGGCGGTGCTCATCAACGAGAACACGGCCAGCGCATCGGAGGTGCTGGCCGCAGCCCTCCAGCGCCACGGCCTGGCCGTCCTCGTCGGGCGCCGGACCTTCGGCAAAGGCGCGGTCCAGATCGTGCTCGGCGCCGGCGGCGGCGCGGTGTGCGTGACGATCGCCCGCGTCTACGATCCGAAGAACGTGTGCCTTGAGGGCCGCGGCGTCCAGCCCACGCGCGCGGTCGAGCAGGCGCCCAGGCCCTCCGCGACGGTCCAGGAAGATCCCGTGGTGCGCGCGGCGATCGAGGCGCTGGACGCGGCGCCCCCTCCTCAACCATAGCGCGCAGGGCGTCGGTTACGGTTGGCGCGGCAACGTGGGGGCACGGCATGGCGTGCCCCTCTAGCGGTGAGGGTGAAGCCTCCCCCCGAGAATGACGGATACCCGTAGCGCGGGCGCTTGGCATTGACACGGAGCGCCCCGGCGCCTATACTTCCGCCGCTTGACGGGGGGCGCACGTCCGCGTCGGCGTTTTCGGAACCTGGGGACCTTGCGAAGCGGCCCTGCGCTGGGCGGAGCGCCCGGCGGCAGGTAGGGCGGCGACTGAAATCATGAATCCGAAATATGACAAGATCTTCGAAGGCCGCCTGGCGGCCGAGGACCGGCGCCGCCTCGCGGCGATCCCGAGCGAGCGGGTCCACGCGTTCGTGGCCGGCGCAGTGTCGCTGTGCCGCCCCCAGCGCGTCCGGATCCTCACCGACTCGGAGGCCGACCGCGCCTATATCCGCCGGCAGGCCGTCGCCGGCGGCGAGGAAATGCCCTTGGCCGCGCCCGGCCACACCGTCCACTTCGACGGCTACCAGGACCAGGGCCGCGACAAGGAAGTCACGCGGTACCTTTTGCCCAAAGGCGTAAGCCTCGGCGCGAACCTTAACTGCATCTGTCGCAGCAAGGGCCTGGCGGAGGTCCGCGGCTTTCTGGCCGGCGCGATGCAGGGCCGCGTGATGTACGTGGCGTTTTTCTGCCTCGGCCCGGTCAACTCGCCTTTCAGCCTGGCGTGCGTGCAGATCACCGACTCGGCCTACGTTGTGCACAGCGAGCACCTGCTGTACCGCCCGGGGTACGGGCAGTTCAAGCGGACGGGGGGCGAGGGGGCCTTTCGGTTCCTCCATTCGGCCGGCCGGCTCGAGGGCCACGTCAGCGCCGAGCCCGACAAGAAACGCATCTACATCGACATCGCCGAGGATATGGTCTACAGCGTCAACACGCAGTACGGCGGCAACTCGATGGGCCTCAAGAAACTCGCCCTGCGCCTGGCGATCCGCAAGGCCGACCGCGAGGGATGGCTGGCCGAGCATATGTTCGTCATGGGCGTCCACGGCCCGCGCCGGCGCGTGACCTACTTCACGGGCGCTTTCCCGAGTGCCTGCGGCAAGACCTCGACGGCCATGCTCCCCGGCGAGACGATCGTCGGCGACGACATCGCGTACCTGCGGGCCATCGACGGCCAGGCGCGGTGCGTGAACGTCGAGGCGGGCATCTTCGGCATCATCCAGGACGTCAAGGCCGCCGACGACCCTGTCATCTGCAAGGTCCTGACGTCGCCGGGCGAGGTCATCTTCTCGAACGTCCTGGTGAAGGACGGCCGGCCGTACTGGCTCGGCATGGGCGAGGAACTGCCTACCGACGGCATCAACTTCTCGGGCCCGTGGCACATCGGCAAGATCGACAAGCAGGGGGCCGAGATTCCCCCGGCCCACAAGAACGCCCGCTACACTATCGCGCTGGCCAGCCTCGACAACCTCGACCCGCGGTTCGACGATCCGCGGGGCGTGCCGGTGGGCGGCATCATCTACGGCGGGCGTGACAGCAACACCTGGGTGCCGGTCCAGCAGAGTTTCGACTGGGATCACGGCATCATTACGATGGGCGCGGCGCTGGAGAGTGAGACGACCTTCGCCACCCTCGGCCAGGCGGGCGTCCGCACGTTCTGCCTGATGTCGAACCTCGACTTCCTGGCGATCCCCATCGGCAAGTACATCGCCAACAACCTGAATTTCGCGCGGGGCATGAGGCAGGCGCCCTTGGTGTTCGCGGTCAACTACTTCCAGCGCGGCCGCGATGGCCACTGGCTGACCGGCATGCGCGACAAGGCCGTCTGGATCAAGTGGATGGAACTGAGGGTGCACGGCGATGTCGAGGCCATCCGCGGCCCGACCGGCTGGCTGCCGCGGTACGAGGATCTACAGCCGCTGTTCAAGAAGGTGCTGAAGAAGGCGTACACGCGGCGGGAGTACGTCGAGCAGTTTACCATCCGCATCCGGGAGAATCTGGCGAAACTCGATCGCATCGAGAAGATCTACCGGCAGGACGTGGCCGACACGCCGCCGATCGTGCTCGAGATCCTGGAGGCCCAGCGGAAACGGCTGGAGGCCCTGCGCCAGAAGAAAGGCCACTACGTCTCGCCGGTGGACCTGTGAGCAAGTTGCAGGTCGTGGCGCAGCCCCGGCATTTTGGCTGCGCGTGGGAACGGAAGCGCCGGGGCTTTGCTCCGGCCTACATGTCGAGTTTCAACTCCTCCAGCCGCTTGTCGATCGTCCGCGTCTCCTCGGCCGTCAGTCCAAACTCGGCGGCCCGCGCGTTCTCCTCGGCCTGCGCGGCATTGCGGACGCCCACCAGCGCGCACGTGATCCCCGGCCGGTGGATCGTCCAGTTGATCGCGAGTTGCCCGAGCGTCGCCTGGTGCGCCTCCGCGATGGGGCGGACCGAGCCGAGGAACTCCAGAATCCGCCGGCGGTTCTCCGGCTGATAGAACCTGTTCTGCGATCTCAGGTCCGTCTTAGGAAACTTCCGGTCCATGCCGATGCGGCCGGTCAAAATCCCGTTCTGGAGCGGGCTGTAGGCCAGGATGCCCACCTGGTGCTTCAGGCACCACGGAATGACGTCGGCCTCGATGCCTCGGCGCAGCATGCTGTAGGGAGGCTGGTCGGAGGCCAGCGGCATCACCTTGATCGCTCGGTCCATCAACTCGGGCGTGTAGTTCGAGACGCCCACCGCCCGCACCTTTCCAGCCTTCAGGAGTGCCGCGCACGCCTCCATCGTTTCCTCGACGGGCGTGGTCGGGTCAGGCCAGTGCTGCTGGTAGAGGTCGATGCAGTCGACGCCCAGCCGCCGCAGGCTCTGCTCGCACTCCTCCAGGACGCTCGCCCGTCCGGCGTACTGGCGGATGTGGACCGGCCGGCCCTGGAGGTCTTCGGAGTTGAAGTGCTCCTTGCCGGCGTGGCCTGGGCCCCACCGCAGGCCGAACTTCGTGAGGATCTGGACTTGCCCTCGCCGCCCGCGGACGGCCTGGCCGACGATTTCTTCGCTGTGGCCGAAACCGTAGACCGGGGCGGTGTCGACGGTGGTCATGCCCAGGTCGATCGCCCGCTGGATGCCGGCGATGGCGCCCGCGTCATCGGTCCCGCCCCAGAGCCATCCGCCGATGGCCCACGCGCCGAGCGCGATCTGGGACACCTGCACGCCACTTGTGCCCAGTTGACAGTACTTCATGCTTCCTCGCTTTCCGTTCTCCTGACGGCCCGGACGAAAAGACTTTCACTGCGGAGAACGCAGAGAACGCGGAGAAAAACGTCCGACGTTTCTTTTTTGAGAAGAAGTATGTCTTGCTGTTCTCTGCGTTCTCCGCGATGCAATCTGTTACGTCTTTTTCTGTTCGAGAAGGCGGATCCGGCGCGCCTCGTCCATGCGGCGGGCCATCGCCAGGTCGTTGAACTTGAGAATGGCGATCTCGGCCAGGTACGCGACCTCGCTCTCGGGTTCCAGGTGCCCGGCCCAGACGTGGCCTTCGCCGCAAGAGACCACCACGTGCAGGTGCGGCTCGCCGTCGGCGATGATGCCGCTGACCGACACGAGTTCCAGCGGCGCCTTGAGCGTGAAGAACTTGTCCTTCGGCGGAAAGTCCGTGTGCTCGATGTAGTGCATCTGGCAGGTTTTCAGTGTGCCGATGCCCGAGACCACGACGCCGTTTCGGATGTCGTGCTTCTTGATCGCCTCGCGGATGGACTCCAGGAGCATCTCTGCGGGAGCGAGGGCCACGACGACCACCTGCGTGGGGCCGGCGTGTTCGAGCGTGTTCATCGGAGGCTCCAGAGAATGTCACTCGTCACTTGTTGTTGGTTACTTGTAGCAGAAACTGCAAAAACAGCAAGTGGGCGGCGGCAAGTGACAAGCGACAAACGACAAGCGAAAGCCTTTACCTGACCGTATCATCCAATTTCATCCCGAGTTGCTTGTAGAGGCCGCGGCGGGTTCTCTTGTCTCGCCGGTGTTCGGCCCGGGCGTGCCCGGCGACCTCGAGGGCGATGCCTTGCGGTACGACGATGACGCCGTCGCCGTCGGCCACGACCACGTCGCCCGGGTGCACCAGCACTCCGCCGGCCGAGACCGGCACATCCTTCGAGTCGTACTTCAGGCGGTCCTGGACCATGCTCTGGCTGCACAGGGCCGACCAGAAGGGGACCTTCTGGAGGATGATCTCGTCGGTGTCGCGGACGCCGCCGTTCGTCACGTAGCCGCGCGCCCCGGCCCGCACGCCCGCCAGCGTGTTGTTCGATCCCATGAGGCCCGCGTCGACACCGCTGGCGTCGATGACGCAGAAGTCGCCCGGTTCGATGTCGTCCATCCACGGGTAGGGGCACACCTCGGCGTAATATCGGCCGACCCACTGCCAGTACTCGTCGGGCGACATCGCGGGGACGGCGCCGCCGTAGGGCACGTAGCGGCACGTCCGGGCGATGCCGAAGGCCCGCGTCCGCCACAGGGGCCGGATGGCCGGGCTCATCGACCCGACGTGGTGCATCATCATCGTGTCGAGCCCGTCGCGCACGTCGGCTACGCGGAGGTCTTCGAAGGCATGCAGAAGGTCTTGGCGCCTGGATCTCGATGCTGACATGGCAGCAGCCCCTCGCTCATGAATGCCGAATGACGAAACTCGAATGACGAATCAAACGGCAATGACGACACAGAGACCGCTGCGGCCGCGCGGATAGCCCCTTGGGCCATTCGTCACTGCTTTTTCGCAATTCATTCGTCATTCGGGCACCGTCATTTGGGTTTGTTGGTGCGCGGCTAGTGGTCGTTAGGGCTGGCCCAGATGGTGTTCCTCAACCCGTCCATCACGGCGAGCGCGTCTAGGTCGAGGCCCCAGTCCTCGTACCCCTGGAGGATGAGGCTCAGGTGATCCGGGTCGGGGAACGCAATGGGGTGGCCGGGGCTCATCTGGTAGGTCAACGCCTCGACAAGGCCCTGCTCGGTCCGGACCGTGACGCGGAGGTGGTGATACAGGGCAGGGCAGTCCTTGAGTTCGTCGAGCGCCAGGAGGTCCCTCGGGCTGACCTCGTACAGGGCGCCTTGGACGCGCTCGTCGCGGGCCGCCGCGATGTCCGCCCAGCAGCGGAAGACGAGTCGGTAGTCGGAGAGCACGGCCCGCCCCAGCGGCACAGCGTCGGGGCACCACAGGGACATGTGCGCCCGGCTCAGGTTCGCGCCGTAAGAGAAGTACACGATGTCGCCATTCAGAGGTGCGGATGACATGGCCCGGTAAGGCTACCGCGCCGGGGCCGACAGTCAAGGAAAAGTACTGCGAGGAACCATTTGCGTTGTGGCTGTTTTTCAGGAGGGCTGGCGCGGGGTGGGAGGCCGACAGGAGTGCCGGCGGCCGACGCGGAGGGCCGCAAAGGCCGCCGCGCCAAGTGGCGTTGCAGGTCTAGGGGCCTTTGCCTTCCGGCGAGGCCGGCTTCTTGTGCGGCCCGATCTTGAGAAACCTGACGCTCGGCTTGCCGGCAACGGGGAGTGTGAGCGTGACCTCCGGCTCGCCTTGCAGGTCCACTTCGGTGTCCGCGGCCACCCGCACCCCGATGCTGCCCGGTGTGCTTGCGGCGAAAGCCTTCACGCCCTTCTTGATCTCGACGATGAGCGGTACCAGGACCTCGCGTTTCATCTTGATCTCGACGTCCTTCATCACCTTCGGGTTGTCCGGGTCAGGGTGGACGGTCAGTTCCAGCGAGATCATGCCCTGGCGGATGGCGCTCCACAACTCGAGCCGGCGAACCGGGGCGGGCTCGATTACCTGGCCAGACGTGTCGGCACCCGGTTTGGCCTTCGGCGTTCCGCCGGGCGTCTTGCCGTGGCCCGGCCGGCGGGCGCCAGGCGACGGTTCCCCTGTGGGCTCCAGCGTCATGATGTTCGGCATGGGTTCATCGACGGTTGGCGGCGCTGGGGTCTTGTCACCCGGCGGTGCGACGGGCTTCGGCGACGGCTTGGCCGGGCTCGCCGGCGGGGGCGGAAGGGACGGGGTGATGGCCGGGTGGGGAACCGGCGTCCGCGGCAAGTTTGATTCGGGAGACCTCGTTGGCAGCATCAGGTAGACCGCGACGCCGAGGATCAGCCCTGCCAGGACGGCCGCCCCTGCCGCCAGCGGCATCCTCAGCGATCCGGCCTTGCCAGCCATACGATCTCCTCAGCGCACCGCGGCGCCATCCGGCCGAGGCGGGCCCGCCTCCTCCTTGGCCGACGGTGCGAGAATAAGAGTCTTCACATTCGTCGGCTCGGCCAGAGGCAGGACGGTGGTGGCTTCGGTGCTGGTCGAGAGGTCCAGCGTCACGTCCCTTTCGACCGCGACCACGACGAAGCCGCCTTTTCCGGCCACGGCCCTGGTGCCTTGGCGGAAGACGACGCTCATCGGCGTCAGGATTTCCCGCTTCAGGGCGATCTCGACGGTCTTGTCGGGCCGCACCGTGACCTTGCCGGAAACCACGCCTTGCTCGACGGCGCCCGCAAGCGCGTCCGCTTCGAGGAGGCGGCCGGAACTGGAACTGCGATGGCCCCGCATGGCGTCCCGGCTCGGGGGTCGGCCGGACGGAGGGCCGAAGGGCGGGCGTCCCGGCTGGGGCCCCGCGTTCGGTGACGTCCACGCCTTTGTCGGCGCAGGGGGTTTGGCCGTCCTGGCGGGCTTCGGGGCCGGCGTCGATTCCTTTGGCCCGAGCCGGATAATGCTGGGCACCTCAGGCTCGTTGGTGGCCGCAGTCTCGGCTTTGGCCGCGGGATGGTCGGTGTTCACGGATACCGCGGCGGGGGGCGGCGCGGGCGTCTCGGCCGGCAGCGATCGGGGCACGGGGGCCCGCGGCAGGATCGACCCCGACGGGCCCATCAGGAACAGCACGTAGATGAGAACGGCGAGGATCAGCCCCGCCAGCACCGCCAGCACCGCCATCAGGACCATGTTCACGCGTTGCGGCGGCGGCTGTGCCGCCGATTCTGCGGCGGGCGGCTGGGCGGCGGGCTTGGCCGCTTCGGCCGGAGGTGCCGGAGGCGCTTCGCTCTTGAGCGGAATCACGATGGCGGCGCCGCACTGCGCACATTTGCCGCGCTTCCCCGCCAGGCCGGCCGGGGCGCGGAGTTGGGCCTTGCACTTCTTGCAGAAGGTTACAATCGAGTCCTGAGCGGGTTCGGTTGTCATGGCCTCCTCCTGCTGCCTCCACGAAGGCAACAACGATCCACATGTCCGGATGGCCAGGCCGACACTTCAACCGCGCAGCCGAGCCATGTCCGCCGCAGCAACTCAGACTGCGAGCAGCCCCAGCGCGCATCCGGCCGAGGTTGCGGCATTCTCCAACAAGGGCGCGCTCTACACAAGATATAACCCTGCCGCGGCCCGAATGGGACGGCAATACAGGGTGGTGCGCCGGTGCGGATTCCACCGCTCGCGGGGTTCGGCGGCTGACAGGCCCGCCTTTCCCTTTGCGGATTGTCGTGCGCGCGATGATAATCGGTGGTCGCGGCGCGAAGACTCAGGGGTGGCGGCCCGACCGCCACACGGCCTGGGGCGCTGCGTCTGGGGGCACCTATGGTCGCGAAGGTCACGAAGGGCCTGGTCGTCATTAACACCGGCGACGGCAAGGGCAAGACCACGGCGGCGCTCGGGATGGCGCTGCGGGCGGTCGGCCACGGCAAGCGAGTGGCCTTTATCCAGTTCATCAAGGCCTGGTGCGTCGGCGAACACCGGGCGGCCGAGCGGCTGGCACCGGACCTTGAGGTCTTTCGCATGGGCCGCGGCTTCGTGGTCGGCCAGCCCACCGAAGAACACCTGGAGGCCGCCCGCGAGGCGCTGGAGTTCGTCCGCCGGTGCCTGAAAGAGGGCCGCTACGACATGGTCGTGGCCGACGAGATCATCTCGGCCGTCGGGCTCAAACTCCTCTCGGGCGACCAGGTCGAGTCGCTCCTGGCGGATCGCCCGCCCGAGGTTCACCTGGTTCTGACGGGGCGGGGCGCCTGGCCGCGCCTCATCGAGCGGGCCGACCTCGTGACCGACATGCGCCTCGTCAAGCATCCGTTCCAGAAAGGACAGGAGGCGCTGGAGGGGATCGAGTTCTAAGAAGAGGGACGCAGGGACAAAGGGGCGGAGGAACAACCAGGCGCCACGACATGGACATGCATGTATTCTGCCTCCTCCGTCCCTTCGTGCCCTTGTCTCTGGTATAATGGCGGCATCGCTGGAGGGCGCGCGTGGGTACCTTCGCGGTCTTCGACCACACGGCCGATGTGGGGCTGGAGGTGCAGGGCGAGAGCCTGGAGGACC
>Ga0315280_10001677_pt1 | contig 37522 bp, 34 predicted proteins | sample YL17G06_40_MG_FD_203697 | JGI IMG/M metagenome (GOLD analysis project Ga0315280, IMG submission 203697) | Sediment microbial communities from Yellowstone Lake, YNP, Wyoming, USA - YL17G06_40 | ecosystem: Environmental > Aquatic > Freshwater > Lake > Sediment | place: USA: Wyoming | collected... | reverse complement strand
ATGCGTTTTGCACCCTGCGGGCGGCGATCCGCCTTTTCTTGCGCGGCCATGTCGCTTCCTCAGCCCCCCGGCCTTCATCAGCCATACGCCCGCAGTTGAGAAGCCTTTTTGCGATAGACTCTACAGTGGCCCTGGCCGGGCAGGCTTCAGGTTGCGAGGATAGCAGGAGCCCGCGCCCCGATAGGTCGGGGCGGCTACAACATCTCGCCGCGACCTTCATGAGTAATCCAGGTTAACCGCTTTACGCCCGAAGGCCGCTGAGGACGATGCCCCGGACGAAGTAGCGCTGACCCGCCACGAAAACCACCAGAATCGGAACCATCACCATGACCGATGCCGCCATGAGAAGATGCCAGTCTGTCAGATATGGCCCCTGGAAATGAGCGAGGCCAATGGGAAGGGTCTTCTTGCCAAGGTCATCTATCACTATCAGGGGCCAGAGAAAGTCGTTCCAGGTGTGCAGAAAAACGAAAGTGGTGAGAGTCGCAAGTGCAGGCTTCGAGAGAGGCATTATGACATGGCTATATACTGCCAGCTTTCCAGCCCCGTCCATCTTCGCCGCCTCCTCCAGCTCCACCGGTATCGTCATGAAAAACTGCCTTAGCAGGAAAGTGCCATAAGCCGAGAACATGCCGGGAAGTATCAGGGCCCAGTAAGTGTCAGCCATCCGCATTACCCGGACGGCGGCGAAAAGGGGAACGATCACGACGATTGACGGCACCATGAGCGTCGCCAGGTATCCGAGAAAGAGCTTATCTCGCCCCGGGAAACGCAGGCGCGCAAAAGCATACGCAGCGAGAGAGCTTGTGAGCACCTGACCCGCCGTAACGCAGACGGCGACGAATAGACTGTTCAGGTAGAAGACCAGAAAGCCGTCGGCGTCTCGCAGCAGGCCCAGAAAGCCTCGATCTACTCTCAGGGCTTTCCAGGCGTCTGCATAGTTTCGCCATCGGAAATATGTTCTTTCGCGCGGCTTCAGTCTCGAAAGGGCGACGGCAAACCTGCGTCCTGTTGCGAGGTCGCGCACCACTGCGCCCGTTCGCGTGTATCTCAGCACAGCCACTGCGCTTTGCCCGGTGTCGAGCATTGCGTCAGCCACGGCGAACTCTTCGCCCTCCAGCCCCTGGCCGGGCAGGCTGACAGTTTCCGGCCTGGTGGGCAGCCACTGCGGCGGATAGGTCAGCACTCGAGAGGGGTCCTTGAGCGAAGTCGAAACCATCCAGACCAGAGGCAGCGACATCACAAAGCCGATGACCAGGAGAAGGGCGTATGATATGACTCGCTTAGCAGGCCTGTCATAAAGCCGAGGACGCCTGCTCGCGCCACGTCGGGCGGAATGTGGCATGGGCCTCTGGCCCATGATCACGGGCGAGGCGCCCGTGCCACATGGCTCTCCAGCCTTTATCAGGCGCCTGCCAGGGGCGTATGGCCATACGCCCCTACGAGCCTCCCCCCGGCCCGGGGAATGTCGCGCCAACCTCCGCAGCCAAGCATCAGCCATAGTGGACGAGCCGCTTGCCTATGCGCCAGTTGAGCAGCGTCAGGCCGAAAATGAGCGCGAAAAGGAAAACCGCGACGGCCGACGCATAGCCCATCTCGAACCACCGAAAAGCCCGTTGATATATGTAGAACATGACCGTGGTTGTCGCGCCGGCGGGGCCTCCATCGGTCATCATGAAGGCGGCTATGAAGCCCCCCTGGAAGCCGGCGATCACGCTCATGACGACGATAAAGAAAGTTGTCGGCGAGAGCATCGGCCACGTGATGTGCCTGAGCTTGCTCCACCAGCCCGCGCCGTCGAGCTCCGCGGCCTCGTAGTATTCCTGGGGGATTCCCTGGAGCCCGGCCAGGTAAAGAATGCAACTCGTTCCCCCGGCGATCATCCAGACGGTCATTATGATGAAGGCTGGCTTTGCCCAGGCCGGGTCAGCCAGCCACGCGGGGGGGGCCCCAATTCCGACAGCCCGCAGGAAGCTGTTCAGCAGGCCGAAATCCGGCTCGAAAATCCATTTCCAGAGCAAGGCCGTGGCGACTGCCGAGCATACCGATGGAAGAAAGAAGAGAGTTCGAAAAAAGACGACGCCGCGCAGGCGCTGATTCAAGAGCAGAGCGAGGAACAGTGAGAGGATAATGCCAATCGGTATGCTTCCCATGAGGAATATCGTGTTCCACAGGTAGCGCCAGAACTGGGGGTCGTTGGGCGCCAGCCTGCCGCCCTGATAATGGAAGCCCACGATTGAAACGAAATTCTCAAGCCCGACGAAGGCCGGCCTTCCAGCGAGGCTCCACCTGGTGAAGGACAGGGCCAAGCAGGCCAGAAGCGGAAGAAAAGTGAAGGCGAGGAAACCCAAGAAATTGGGCACCAGAAAGGCAAAGCTGCCTGCCAGGTCAATGGCTCTGGCGCGCAGCCGCAATCTCGCCGGCCTGGCAAAGGGGCTGCGCGGCTGCGTCCGGCGTCGCTCCGACCTTGTTGAAGGGCGATTCCTCATTCGACAGCTATTTCAGCAGCCCCCAGGTCCGGCTTCTCGGCCGCTACCCTGCCGTCAACCTCGACTCGTAGCTCAGGCCTCTCAGCCCGCCAACTCACGGCTGCGCTCCTTCCTCTCCAGGCAGCCCGCTCTGCGGCGAACCATTCGAGCCCCATGGGGAGAGGATGCAGCTCCGGCAGGCGCCTGCCCGGCCAGGGAAGCAGCGCGGCTGTCTCATGATCGCTCGACTTCAGTCGGACCCACCCTCAGTGTCTCTCCCTCCCCCTCCGCCGGCTGGCGGACGGGGGGAGTGCAGGTGGGGGGAAGGCCCGCCAACCCCAACGGCGCCATATCGAAGGCTCATCTCACCCCCACCCGGCCTCCCCCATCAAGGGGGAGGAGACTTAGAGCTTCTAACAAAACCCCCATGGCCCTGAAAGGCTCCGAACACGCTGCGAGGCCTGTAGGGCCCCGATCTGTCGGGGCCGGACAGCTTTCGGCGCGGGGTGCCTGCCCGAGCCGGGCCACGGCCAGGGGAACCCGCGCCCTACAGTCCCCGTCACCGGGAATGGGTTTTGTTAGAGATTCTTAGCGCCCTCGCCGGCCTGCGAAGTTGTGAGACAGCCTCCTCAGGGTGAATCCTCGAGTTTCTCGCGAAGATAGACTGCCAGCTTGGATGCCGAGACACGCTCCTGCTGCATGGTGTCCCGGTCACGCACAGTAATGGTGTCATCGTTCATCGTCTGGGAATCAACGGTTATGCACCACGGGGTTCCGACCTCGTCCTGCCTGCGGTAGCGCCGGCCTATGCTGCCCGCTTCATCATATTCCACCGGCAATCTCTTCCTCAGGTCTGCATAAATGGCTTGGGCTTTTTCGCGCATGCCGTCTCGTTTCACAAGAGGAAGGACCGCCGCTTTAAGGGGGGCAAGACCGGGATGCAGCCTGAGAACCACCTCGACCCGCCCAGGCGGGTAAACCTCGGCGCCGGCTGTTCCCCGGCCGCCGGGAACCTCCTCATACGCGTCGCAGATGAAGGCGAGGGTCGCCCTGTCCACGCCTCCCGAAGGCTCGATGACATAGGGCCAATATTTCTCTCGCGCGGCCTCATCGAAATATGTGAGGTCTTTTCCAGAATATTCCTGGTGGCGGCGAAGGTCGTAGTCCTGCCTGTTGGCGATTCCCTCGAGCTCGGCCCAGCCAAACGGGAACCGATACTCTATGTCGGAGCACGCAGCCGCATAGTGCGCAAGCTCGGATTTCTCGTGAGGCCGCAGGCGCAGGTTCTCGGACTTTATGCCCAGGTCAACATACCATCTGTGGCGCTCCTGCACCCAGCGCTCATACCACTGCTGCGCTTCCCGCGGCGGCACGAAATACTCTATCTCGAACTGCTCGAACTCCCGGCTTCGGAAAGTGAAATTACCCGTCGTTATCTCGTTGCGAAATGATTTGCCAATCTGGGCGATGCCAAAGGGAGGCTTCTTCCGGCTGACGGTGAGAACATTCTTGAAGTTCACAAATATGCCCTGGGCGGTCTCGGGCCTCAGATAGGCGACCGAGGCGGTATCCTGCACCGGGCCCATGAAAGTCTTGAACATCATGTTGAAGGGCCTTGCCTCTGTCAGCTCGCCGCCGCACTCCGGACATCTCAGCTTGGGAATTATGCGATTCAGCGCTTCGAGCAGGTCCGGGTGGTCGGCGGCGGCGTGTTCCTCGGAGATTCCGCGAAGCTCCTCGCGCAGAGAGGCGTCGGCATCGGTGGCCTGCTCCAGCAGATGGTCCGCGCGGAAGCGCTTCTTGCACTGCCTGCAATCCACGAGCGGATCGGCGAAGCTGTCCACATGGCCCGAGGCTTCCCAAGTCCTTGGGTGCATCAGGATTGCGGCGTCGAGCCCGACCATGTCGTCGCGGGCTGTGACCATTCTCCGCCACCACTCTCTCTTCACATTATCCTTCAGGAGAACGCCCAGAGGCCCATAATCCCAAACTGAACCAGTTCCGCCGTAAATCTCGGAAGATGGGAAAATTATGCCCCGCCGCTTGCACAGCGAGACAATCTTCTCCATCCGCTCAGGGTCTTTGCGATCCGCGTGCTGGTTCATCGCTCCGTTGGCTTCCGATCCGAGAATCCCGTCGCGCCACGGCATGCCGCTGTCCCATAATTGCTCGACCTCAGTCGCAGCCGCCCTCAGTGTCCCTCCCCCTCCGCCGGCTGGCGGACGGGGGAGGGGTCGTGAGGCAGCCTCACATGCCGCGCCTCTACCCGACCGCGCAACATTTCACTTCAACGCCCAACCTCGCAAAACCTCTACGCTCACGCGCGGGGGTGGCAGGTCCTGAAAATCTCCCTCAGGTGGTCTGCCGACACGTGGGTATAGACCTGCGTCGTCGTGATGCGAGCGTGGCCAAGAAGCTCCTGTATAGAACGAAGGTCGGCCCCGCGCTCCAGCAGATGTGTGGCGAAAGAATGGCGAAGAAGGTGCGGCCTCATCCTTTCGCCAAGTCCGCACTTGACCGCATGGCGACGAAGAATCTTCCACACGCCCACCCTCGTGAGTCGCGTGCCCCTGGGTCCGAGGAACAGGGCTTCCTCATCATCGCGCCGGGTCTCAAGATAAGAAGCCAGAGCCTTGACAGCCGGCCCGCCCATTGGGACAACGCGCTCGCGTCCGCCTTTTCCAAGGCAGCGCAAGAAGGCAAGCCGCAGGTTGACATCTTTCCTGTCGAGGCCCACAAGTTCCGACACCCGCAGTCCGCATGCGTAGAGAACTTCGAGCAGAGCGCGGTCGCGCAGGCCGAATCTGGCCGCTGGATTTGGCTGCGCGAGCAGCCTTTCCACCTCCTCCAGCGAGAGGGTATCGGGGATACTGCTCTCGGGCCTCGGAGCTTGCAGGGTTCTGGCCGGGTCGCCCTCCACAGCCCCCTCGCGCAGACAGAACTGGTAGAACCTCTTCAGGGCAGAGCAGCGCCGCCTTATCGTAGCGGAGCTGAGACCTTGCCTTCTGAGAATGCCCATGTATCTCAGAAGATGCCCCTCGCTCACCTGCTTCAGTTCGCAGATGCCCTGGGCCCTCAGAAAACTGGCGTGGTGGGTCAGGTCTCTTGCGTAGGCCTCGACGCTGTTCCTGGCCAGGCCTCGCTCGAGCATCAGGTGGTCGAGGAAAAGCTCAACAGAAGCGCTCAGGCTGTCTCCGGTCGTAGGTGCGCTCACAGCTTGAAGATGCGGCGGGCGTTCTCTTGCAGGATGCGCTCTTTGGCCCATGCCGGGATGTCTGCGTCACGAACCATGCCCAAGGCGTGAATGGGATGGCACAGCGGAAAGGAGCTTCCCAGGACCAGGCGGTGGGCGCCCACGCTATCCACGGCGAACTTTATCTTGTCGCGGACCGCATTGGCCCCGCCGCAGTCCAGCGTTATGTTCGTCTGATTCCTTGCGAGGTGGCAGGCATCAGTCCACGCCGAGCTTACAATCTCGCCGACCACGAAGTGCTGGGTGGAGAACTTGCGCGCCAGCGATGACAGGCCGTGCAGATCGTGCGTGTCGCGAAGCCGGACATAAACTGGCTTGTCGAACCGCAGCAGCGACTTCACGAGCAATTGAGGGGGTTCCGAATCCAGAGCGGGGTCCTGCGGGCCGGGCGACAGGAGCACCGCGCTGAAATCACCGCGCGCCAGCAATTTCTGCGCAAGCTCCAGCGACTCGTCGAGCAAGACGGGGCTCATCACAACGTAGCCGCTGAAGAAATCGCTTTTGGCAATCTCGTCTGCGACGATCGAGTTGCCTGAAACGAGGTCGCCGAGAGCTGCCGAAGACGATGCGACGAGCGACTTGCCTACCCCGAACTGCCGCAGCAGCTTCTCTACGACGGCGAGCCCAGGGTCTGGCACTGGATGGGGCCAGCGGCCCAGATATGTGAGACAGTCTATCGCCGGCATGTAAACTCTCGCATGTGACGGTCAGATTGGCGCCGCAATTCACACAAACGAGCCCACCAGCCCATTCTCGGTGCGCCTCCCACCCGCTAATCGCCCTTCACGAATCTGCGAGCGTTCCCCCCCAATATGGCCTGCTTCTCGCGCTCCTGCAAATCGGCATATTTCGCCCTGAGGAGCGACGGCGAGCAGTAGAGAACCGGGGAGAACGACCCAAAATATATTCGCTCGGCACCCAGCCGGCTGACAGCCAGCTCAAGTGCACCAGCGGCTATTAGGGAATGGCTGCAGAAACCGAAGCGCGGGGCGGCCTCCGCCGCCGCCAGGGCCTCGACCAACGTGTTCATGTCGGCTCCGCACATTATTAGCGGCATATCGAGTTCGCCTGCGGCCCTCGCAAGTTTTGTGGCAGTTCCGGGCTTGGAAGCCTCCACCAGGGCAGCGCAGCCTGTCTCAGCAAGTTTTGCGAGAAGAGCCGCCGCGTGCAGGCTGTCTGGTTCCCATCGTTGGGTCTCGGGAAAGAGGAAGAAAAGGCGGACGCCGTTTTCCACAGCCTTATCCACAACCTCGCCGGCGTGAAGAGTCGCGGCGGGATTGACTGCGCCAGCAGCCAGCAGGCGGGCGTTATTCGAGCAGGTCTCGGCAGTAAGCTCGTTCCCAGCCTCGCCGTCAATGAGGATTCCCATGCTTGAAGCGCAGAAAGCCTGCGAAATCTGGTTTTTTTCGAGAATCTCGAGCAGGGATTTCAACGACGTGTCGGCCATAGCCCCAGGCCAGGGGCCGAAAACGGTATGTATGTCAATGACGAGGGGCTCGGCACCGGGGCCCAGCAAGAAGGGTTCCTTCTGGCCGATATCCACAGGTGTGGACAAGTCTGTGGACAACTCAGGGCTCCTCAGACCTCGATCACCAAGCGCATCTGCTGCGTCTGCCGAACGGGTCTAAAACTTCTCCTGTGCTCCGGGCAAGGACCGAGGCGCGTCAGCGCCGACAGGTGTTCCCTTGTGGCGTAGCCCTTGTTCCTCTCGAAGCCGTAGCCAGGATAAAGCTCGGCAAGCCGCTCCATTATCCTGTCGCGCGTCACCTTGGCCACGATGGAAGCCGCCGCCACGCACGCGCACAATGCGTCGCCGTCCGTGATCGCCGCCTCTGGGACGCCGGCGCGAATCCCAATCGTGCCGTCAACTATCAGGAAGTCAGGCGCTACCTTCAGCTTGGCCACGGCCGCTCTCATCGCCTCGAGCGTGGCGCGAAGTATGTTCAGTTCGTCTATGCGAGCTGCGCAAGTTTCCTGGACGCTCCATGCCAGAGCGCAGTCCTGTATTCTCGCCAGCAGTTCTTCTCGCTTCCTGGGCGACAAGACCTTGGAGTCGTCGAGCCCTTTCAGATGCAGCCTGGGCGGAAGCACCACCGCCGCCGAAACTACCGGCCCCGCCAGAGGCCCCCTTCCAGCCTCGTCGAGGCCCGCTATGCGCGAAAAGCCCATTTCCCAGAAGAGTTCTTCCGGGCTTCCTCTGCTCGAAAACGCCGGGCTTCTGCGCTCAGTGAACAAGCCCCAGTCTCCCCGGAGGCCAGAAAATGGCCATCGCCTTTCCAAGAACCTGACTTCCCGGAAGGGTTCCCCAGTGATGGCTGTCGTTGCTGTTGTTTCGGTTATCGCCCAGAACCAGATACTGCCCGGGCGGAATCTTCTCCGGGCCCCAGTCGTATGCTGGCACGCGGTCCTCGCTGATGTAAGGTTCCCGCAGCGGATGCCCGTTTATGAAGACCCCCTCCCCTGACTTTATGGTAATTGTGTCGGAGGGCAGACCCACCACCCTCTTTATGAAATCCCTCTGCGAGGAAGAGCCAACCGCGCTGTCCGGAGCCTCAAAGACTATGACATCTCCCCGCCTCACCTGGTTAAAGCGATAGATGAACTTGTTCACGAGTATCCGGTCGTATTCCTCGAGCGTGGGCTTCATTGAACCCGTAGGGATGTAGAAAGCCTGTATAACGAATGGCCTTACGAGAAGAAACACGAGAGCGAAAGCCACCAGGCCCGAGTCGGCAAGCTCAACCATCAGCTCTCGATAGGGGCTCTGCTTCCAGGCGGTGAATACGACGCGCAGGGCAAAGAGCAGGGCGACAATCTCAACAATCTTCCAGGGTGAATCCAGGTTGAACATCTGTCGCGCTCAGCGTTCCTCCTTTATCCTTGCAGCCTTCCCCACCCTCTTGCGAAGGTAGTAGAGCTTGGCCCGCCTCACCTTTCCGCGCCTTACGACTTCCACGCCCCTTATCATTGGAGAATGAAGAGGGAAGGTGCGCTCAACGCCAACGGCGTGCGCCACCCGCCTGAGCGTGACGGAGGCCGAAGCCCCGCCGGACCGCCGCCTCATGACTACACCCTCGAACGCCTGCGTCCTTTCCTTGCCGCCCTCTATTACGGCGAACTGAACGCGCACCGTGTCCCCCGGCCGCGGCCGCGGCCAGTCGCCTCGCCTCTGCTCGTTTTCTATCTGTTGTATGAGTATGTTGGTCATTTCGGTCCTGCCTTTCACTCTGGCCGGCCGCTTTCTTCACGGTGTCTCTGAAGGCTCACCGCCGCAGAGCTGCTCCCGGATCTGGGCAAGCACTGAGAGGTCTTCCTCCCCAAGCTCAGCCTTCTGGAGCAGGTCTGGCCGCCTAATAAGAGTGCGCCGCAAAGCCTGTTCTCTCCTCCAGCGCCTTATCTGTTCGTGGTGGCCCGAAAGAAGAACTTCGGGCACATCCCAATCGCGGAAACAAGCGGGGCGAGTGTAGTGAGGATGTTCCAGCAGGCTGCCGGAGAACGAATCCTCTTCTGGAGCGTTCTCGTCGCCAAGCACGCCGGGAACAAGCCTCGACACGGCGTCAACAACTACCAGGGCCGCCACTTCCCCCGCTGTCAGGATGTAGTCGCCAACCGATAGCTCCTCCGTCGCCAGGTGCTCGCGCACCCTTTCGTCCACGCCCTCGTAATGACCGCAAACCAGCAGAAGATGATCCATTTCACAAAGCTGCCGCGCCTTATGCTGGGTGAATACCTGTCCTTGCGGGCTCAATAGTATGACGCTCTCGCGGCATCCCGCGTCCGAAGGACATCGGTTACCCTCCACAGCCGCGAATATCGGCTCCGGCTTCAGTATCATACCTCCACCGCCGCCGAAGGGGGGCTCGTCGGTTATTCTGTGCTTGCCTTCTGCATAATCGCGCAGCGGCACCGGCCGCAGCTCGATAAGCCCGGCCTGCTGCGCCCTGCCGAGAATGCTCACGGAGGCAGCCGACACCACCATCTCAGGGAACAAAGCTATTATGTCGAATCGAAGAGCCATTGCAGCCGCCCCTCTCGCCTATTCCCCGTTCCCCGTTGCCCGTTCCCCGTTGCGCCTGCTCTTACCCCTCTTCCTCTGGCAAATCCACGATCATGCAGCCGGCGGCCAAATCAATCTCTCGAACTATCTCCTTCACCGCCGGTATCATCGCTTTCTGGGCAACATACACATCGTGGGCGGGAGTGCGGAGAATGTCTTCAATCTTTCCCAGGTCCTTGCCCGACACCGTTATCGCACGGAGGCCAAGAATCTGGTGCCAGTAGTAGTGGCCCTCGGGCAGAGGCGCCGCCGACGATTCGGGAATCATCACCAAGGCTCCCCTCAGGGCATCTGCTGCTTCCCGGCTGCCGTAGCCCTCGAAGCTCAGCACAGCCCCTCGCCCGCGCAGCCGGCACTCTTTCACCACCGCCATCTCCGTTCTGCCAGAACGATGCTTCAGCCTCACCGTGCAGCCCACAAGCTGAAGAAACCTGTCCGGGAAATCAGTGAGAGGCTCTATCTTCACATCTCCAGTCAGGCCCACTGGCCGGCTCACTTCCCCCACGGCCAGGTCGAAAACTTCGTCGCCCACCTTCTTGGTTTCCGCGCTTTCTTGCGTGATTGTGGCCGTATCCCTGCTGCGGCGCGCATGGGCATGCGCGCCCTACGAGCTTTCTGCGCCCTCGCCATTCATGACGCTGCTCCAGCCGCGTTCGAATTGGCGTTCCGAGCTGAGCCCTCGGACCCCCGAAGCTGGATCGCGCAGGTGAAGGGCCTCCTGTGTTCGTGTCTGCGTTGTCAGTCGGAATCGGGGAATCTCCGCCGCGGAGATTCTCGACCTCGGTTTCCCCCGTTCAGAATAGCAGGAGGCGCTGCGCGAAGAATACTGAGCGTCATCGCACTACCGCGATCTTATCTCCACCACGACCCCATCTTTCACGACAATCTCCGCGCCGCGCAGCTTTTCCCAGAGGTCATCTCCCTCATTGATATCCACTGTGCTCTCGAGGGTTCCGCGCAGCTTCTCCTCGCCCAGCTTCCAGTTGCGAACCTCTTCCGACTGTTCCTGAAGCTCTCTTCTTACGGCCTCTCTCCTGTTCTTCTCTCCTTCAACTTCGCGCCGCAGCGCAAGGGTCTGCTGCAGGTCCAGGGTCTGCACGCCTGCCAGCAACTGTCGCCCCTCGAACTCCATTCTCTCCACATCGCGCTGGGCTGTCTGAACAGCCTCCTCCAGCTCCTTCAGGACCTCCTCCTTGTATTGCTCGGTCACTATCACCCGCACCGCCACGGGTCGTTTTATCGTAAGGCTCGTCATCTTATCCTCGCCGCTTGAACAAGTAGCTCGCCGCGCCAGCTCCGAGGCAGGAGGCTAACCGGGCTCCTGCGTGGGGGCTTCCTCCTCAAGCGCGGCCACATCAACCCACACGCTCTTCTGGTGGCGCACGCCAGCCGCCTTCCCCACAGCCCGCAGGGAATTGATCACTCTGCCGTTCTTGCCTATCACCCTGCCAAGCTCTTCAGAAGGCACGCGCACCTCGATAACCACGCTCTTCTCGCCTTCCACCTGTTTCACGGCCACGCGCTCGGGCTGGTCAACCAACCCCTTCACGAGAATCTCCACCACTTTCTTCACGGGATTCCTCCGCAGGCTTTTCGCCCTTCGTCTGCTTCATCTGCGAGAACTTCCGCCACACTCCGCCGCGCTGCAGAAGGCTCCGAGTCGTATCGCTGGCCTGGGCCCCTTTCGCGAGCCACCACAGAGCCCTCTCTTCGTTTATCTGCACTTCAGGCGGGTCCTTCCGCGCATTATAGTGGCCTATGGTCTCGATGAAGCGCCCGTCTCGCGGGCTGCGCGAATCGGCCACCACGATGCGAAAACTTCGCTGCTTCCTGGCTCCCACCTGTCTTAAGCGAATCCTGACCGCCATGAGCTTTCCTCCGATCCACTCGCGGACGCAAAGATGCGCGCGCCGCCGAATATCCTGCTTGCTCACAGTCCATGCCCGGCGTGGGCCCTGCTTCGCTGAAGGCGCACAGGTCTCTCGACGCCGAAATTGGCTGAGAGCAAGGCGACAAAAAATCTGCGCCAATGCCTTTGCCTTGGCGCAGAGGAAGTATAGCAGCGGAAAAAGACGGTGTCAAAGGCTCGTGTGGCTTTTGCGCCCGCACGGGTGTTGGAGGCGGCGGGCTTTGGCGGTAAGATATGGGGGCCAGGAGAGTCCGCCATGGCCGTCCGTGCGACAAGAAGGGTTCCAACCAGCTCAGGGAAGCTCCCAGCCCGGGTTGAGCAACTGATCAGCGTGTTGCGCTCGCACCTTCCCGCACTCCAGCAGCGCTACGCGGTGCGCAGACTCGGGGTTTTCGGTTCATATATACGCGGGGAAGAGGGGAAAAGGAGCGACCTCGACCTGCTCGTCGAGTTCGACCGCGCGCCGACCCTCTTGGAGTTTGTGCGGCTTGAGCGTTACATCAGCGAATTGCTGAGGGTCGACGTGGACCTGGTCATGAAGACGGCCCTGAAACCCACAATCGGACGCCGTATCCTCGAAGAGGTCGTGCCTGTATGAAGCGTAAGCGAGAGTACACAGGACTACTTACGGGACATGCTGGACTTTGCCGAGAAGGCTGGCAAGTTCACCGAGGGCGTGGACTTCCAGGCATTCTGCTCGAATGACGAGAAGGTGTTAGCCGTGGTGAGGGCGCTGGAGGTCATCGGCGAAGCGGCAAGGCATGTACCTGCATCGGTGCGAACACGCTGCCCCGAAGTACCGTGGCAGGACATCGCGGGGATGCGCAGCAAACTCATTCATGACTACTTCGGGGTGGACATGGAGGTGGTTTGGCGCACCACGCGGGAAGACTTGCCCCCACTGCGCGCTGCCCTGGCGCGCATGCTGGCAGACCTCGAACGGCGCGGTTCTCATGCCTGAACTGCCTGGCGAGCCTGCTCTACGAAGGGCCGGCGAGCGTGAGCAGTCAGCGCCTTCTGCGGCTGTCGCCGACCTCCTTGAAGAGTTCAGGATGACCGAGATTGCGCGGTCTGGAGGCGCTGCAACCAGACGACAGACCCGACTACGTCGAAAAGATCCGACGCCACCTCGCGGAGCTCGAGCGATAGCATCTGCCGGCTGACCTGGTGGCGAGCGGACAAAGGTTCGGCGGCGCGCTTACCGACCCGTCGGGAGCGCTTCGCCCGCCCTTGCGGATCAGAATCTCCAGCCGAGCAGCCCCTTCCCATTTTTCACCACATGCTCGGCCACGAAGTAACCGACAAGAGCGCCTGCGAAGACATCAGAAGGATAGTGCTTTTCCAGATAAACCCTGGAGACAGCCACCAGGCAGCCGAGGGCCATGTAGGTCTTTCGATTTTCCGGCTGCTCGTGCGCCAGGACGGTCATCACAGCAAAAGCCGCCGACGCGTGGCCTGATGGAAAGGAATCGAACTCTGAAGGGAAAGAAGGATCGGCTGCCAAGGCAGCTTTCTCGAAGGGGCGGCGCCTGTCAGTTATTTCCTTGAGCGCGCTGGTGATGAGGCCGGTCTCAATGGCCGCTGTCGCCGCCAGCTTGAAGGTTCTGCGATCGCGTTCGCTGGTAGCCAGTTGAGAAGCGGCAAGGCTTCCCGTGAGCAGCTTCCCCGGGCTCATGAGCTTGCTGGCATTTCTCATGAAGGAGCTGACGGACTCGGAATCGTTGTTGCGCCGGACGAAGTCCGCGGTCTCCTGGTCGGAGACGAGAAGACCTCCGAGGATCAGGGCAGCGGTGTCGGTCTCTATCCTGGCTTTGGCAGGGCCCGCCAGTATCAGGGCGAGCGAGACGCAGAAGAATATCGCGCGCGCTTTCAAGTTCTCTTGCAACCCCCAGCCGGGATGGTTTTGCCTCCGGATATTCTGCCGCACTGGCCAATCGCCTGCCACAGCTCGCCGGGCAGCCCAGAGCCCCTTAAGAATCTCTAACAAAACGCATCCTGGATGACTCGGACTGTAGGGCGCGGGTTCCCCTGGCCGTGGCCCGGCTCGGGCAGGCACCCCGCGCCGAAAGCCGTCCGCCGGGGCGCGCAGCTAAGCCCAAAGGGCCGCCGCGCCGGCCTAACGAACAAGAGCAAGGTGGAAATAGGTGACTGTCCCTATTTATCCCTCCGGCGTTTTCCTCCAGGCGAAAGGCGTTGGGTGCTCGTCCCAGGCTCTCAGGTACCGGTGGATAGACCTGATCACAGCCACGACGCTCTCGGAGAAAACTGGGGACAGGTACCTATTTCCAGTCTCACGGCGTTCTCTTGCCAAAGACGCCTACCATCGAAATCCTCGGTCCCCTCCGCATCTGCTTCGACTTCCCTTCGATTACACTCAGGGTAAGCCTTCGACTGCCCTTCGATCAGACTCCCTTCGGCGGAGTTCACCCTGAGCGCAGCCGAAGGGCTCAGGGTAAACAGGGTAAACGCTCAGGGCAGGCAGGACAAACTGACGAGGCCGAGAAGGGCCGGCAGTGGAGCCGGGCGCCGAGGAAGCCTCCCCCGCCACTTCAGGGGAGAGTCGCGCCCCCAGCGCGACGCTTACCACTTTCGGCCGCCTGACACAGACCAGACCTCAACAGCCAGCTCGTCGGCGGAGTCGCAGAGGTTGCCGGCGCCCCGGCCTGGAAGGCGGCTTTCCTCACCCTCTCCCCGGCGCTTTTGTCACTCCGGGCGCAGCGAGGAACTTTCCGGCTCGTCGAGGAAAACGTTAACTCCCCATCAGACTTCGGAGGAAAGTATGACGAACAGTTGCAACAAGGCAGCTCTCACGGATGAGGACCGCCAGCGGTATCACCGCCAGATGCTGATATCCGATTGGGGAGAGGCAGGACAGGAGAGGCTCAAATCTGCGCGAGTGTTCGTCGCCGGCGCGGGCGGCCTTGGCTCTCCTGCCTCGATCTACCTTGCAGTCGCGGGCGTCGGACACATCAGAATCTGCGACTGCGACAGCCCCGAACTTTCCAACTTGAACCGCCAGATTCTGCACAGCCATTCCCGCATCGGCATGAACAAGGCCGAGTCGGCGAAGATGACGCTGAGCGAGCTGAACCCCAGCATCGAAGTCGAGCCAATCCGCACGCGCATCGAGGCTGATAATGTTGACGACCTCGTAGGCGATGCTGAAATCATCCTCGACTGCATGGACAATTTCCCCACCCGTTATGTGCTGAACCAGTCGGCGAGGAGGAAAGGTATCCCGTTCGTGCACGGCAGCATCTGGGGCCTTGAGGGCAGGCTCACTTTCATCCAATCGCCGCAAACGCCGTGCCTTCAGTGCATCTTCCGCAGCGCGCCTCCACGAGAGGTTTTTCCCGTGCTCGGCGCGACGCCAGGAACGATCGGCTGTCTCCAGGCTATCGAAACGCTCAAATATCTGACAGGCGTGGGAAAGAACCTAAAGGGAAAGCTTCTGGTCTGGAACGGGGCTGATACGAGTTTCGCTATCTACCCTATAGCCAAGGACCCCGAATGCCCCGTCTGCGGAGGATAGCGAAGCCCCGCGGCAAGCGATTCCGCTCCTGCCCCGTCACGCTCAGACGCGTGGCGCATGCGAGCGAAACTCTGAAGTCAGCCCTTCGAGCCTGAAGGCGCGGACATAGCGCTCGATGCTCGCTTTCACTGCTTCGAGCACTTCGCGGTGAGGGTCTTCAGACAGGCCAGCCTTCTTCAGGTTCTCATAAAGCTGCCTCCTGGCCCGCCGCACGTCTTCGTGCCCGAATGTGTAGTGACCGCTCACCTCGACCAGTTTGCGCCGCATGGCCGGGTCCGAAAGCAGTGCCTCTTCACCCATCTTCTGCTCAGAAGGCCCCAGCCATTTCCTCCACCGACCGCTCTCGAGAGAAAGCTTCTCCAGCAGCTCGGCGAAGCCAGAGGGCTTGAGCGTCCGGGCCGCCTGTTCTTCCCGCTGCGCCAGATCGAGCAGCGCCACCGTCTCTGCGTGGGCAATTTCCGGCGCCACATTCGCGGCCGTTATTCCAAGGTCCGGGTGCTGCGACAGCGCAGTTTGAGGCAGGTAGTCAGCATTGTGCTCTTTCAGGCCAAAGCCAAGCCGCCGCAGCAGCGACGCGACTTTCTTCGCGTGCTCGCCGTCGAATCGCCCGATGTTCGCCCTCATTCGTATAAGCGTCCCCGTCTGGCCAACCACAAAAGCCGGCCTGGGCAGCCCGATGCTTTTCAACTCCTCGCAAAGGCTCTGCAAGAATCCCTCGAGAACTGAAGGCTCGGTCAGGCCTCCGCTTGTCTCCTCTGTCCCGACCTCATAACCCACATGTTTCAGGCCGAGGCGCTGCGCCTGAGCGTGCGCAGCCGAAACCAGTTCAACAGTTCGCTTTCTGACAAGCTCCAGTGGGAGGGGCGCGGGCAAGCCCGGGTCTTTTGTGGGGTCAATGTGCAGCAGGTCAAAGCCTGCCTCGAGGTCGCCGGCATAAGACCTCTTCGCCCTTTCCATTGCCTCTTGCGGGCCGAGGCGCGCAGCCCATTCTTCATCCTTGTGCCAGGGGCCGCCGTGGTCGCGGCAGATGAAAAGCAGCCCGTCGAATGAAGCCTCGCGGGCGCTGCGCCGCACCGCCTCCGCGAACGCCTTCTGGTCCCACCCCTCTGCATAGCCTCCGCCGAACTCTCGCGAGTCCACCTGGTTTCTGCTCGCAATAAACATGATCGGGCAGTCGCGGTCGCGCGCAGCCTCGATGCCGGCCGTCACGGCTGTCTCCGACATCGGCCCGACGCCCAAGAGCGTCGGCGCCCGTCCGTGTTCGTCGAATCGCCGGAGCAGAAAATTCACTATCTCGGGAAGCGTCGGCGGCCAGGCTGAAAACTCTCGTGTCATTTCCTTGACTCCTCGGCTTCTGTTATTCCGCGCCCACTTGCCCTTCGCCTCCATAATGATTAGCGAACCGTGGGGCGACGCGCCGTCCAAGCACAGCCCGTAGGGGAGCAGCGCCGCTGCTCCCGCAGTCGGGCTTCGGGGGAGCCGGCAGCGCGGACGGGAATCCCAGGGCGGAGCGGCGCTCCGCCCCTACGAAACTCACGCTCTATGGCTCCACAAGTCGCCGGCCATTGCCGATTCCCGATCCCTGTTGCCCGTTGCCTGTTCCCTTCTTCGCTCACAGGAGCAAACTTGGACGAAGGGGAAGCAGGATAGGTTGGAGGAATCACCATGGCCCGCCGCTCGCCTCGACTCATTCTCGTTGGGATGGACGCAGTGTCTCCCAAGCTCGTTCAGCGCTTCGCTTCCGAAGGCGTGCTGCCGAACATTTCGCGGCTCATGGGGCAGGGCGCTTTCGCGCCTGCCGTGCCGTGCATTCCTGTTTACACGCCCACGAACTGGGCGACGCTGTGCACGGGGTCGTGGCCTGGCACTCACGGCGCCGTCGGCTGGACCGAGCACAGCCTTCCAGAAGCCCTCGGAAGAGAGCCACTTTCCACCTTCGATTCCCGCGCCATAACAGCCGAGACCATCTGGGAGGCAGCGGAGCGCGCCGGCCTCGTCAGCCTGTGCATAGCCTATCCCGCCTCATTTCCCCGGCGCACTCGCAGCGGCTTCGTCGTGGCGCCTCTGCCAACGGGCCTGGTGTCTCTGGATCTGAAAGCTGGGCAGCTCTACTCCACCGAGCAAGAGCCGGGCGCCCAGCCACTGCATCTGCGGCCTGCCTCAGGGGCGTATGCAGCCATGCGCCCCCAGTGCATGCAGGCCACCCTTGTTCTTATCGAAGGGGAAGCTCGCCAGCCCACCCCCGCAGAAGTGGGCGCGGTTGAGGACGGCGGAGAAGCCCGCTCGGCAGCCGCCGTGCATACAGGACGGGCGGCCTTCGATCTCCTCTTCTTCCCCGGCAGCCCGCCGCAAGCCCTCGTCTTCCCCGAAGGCTCGACCAACGCCAACCAGGCCGAAGCCCAGATGCGGCCGGGCGAGTGGAGCCGATGGCTCGTCCGCGAATTCCAGACGCCAAACGGCGGAGTGCCCTGCTCTTTCCGCTTTAAGCTCCAAGAGCTGAGCCCCGACGCGCGAAAGGTGCGGCTCGTTCGCTCCGCCATCTATCCAGCTCGCGGTTTCACAGAGCCGGCTGAGCTTTCCCACGAGCTCTTCGAATCTGTCGGCCCCTATTTCGAGCACTCCGCCCACGGCGGGCCTTCCTCCTGGCGCGAATGGGTCTTCGAGGAGATGACCTACCAGGTTGACTGGCACTCCAGGGCGGCGCGGCATCTTCTCGAGACGCGCGGGTGGGATATCTTCTATAACCACTGGCATTTCCCCGACAGCGTCCAGCACCAGTTCCTGAGCATCGCCGATCCAAGCAGCCCAAACTATGACCGCGAGCGGGCAGAGGATGCGCTCGACATGCTGCGCCAGGCGTATCGCATCGGCGACAGGCTCGTAGGCGCGATGCTCGAGCTTGCAGGCGAAAAGACCGCGTTCGTTGTCGTCTCGGACCACGGCCATGTGAGCAACCGCTTCACATGCCATCTGCCGAGAAGGCTTGGCGAGTGCGGCCTCATGGCGTGGAAAGAGGAGCCAGGGTCGTTACCCCTGGGCGACGGCAAGCTGGACTGGTCAAGAACGAGGGCCTATATCCTGTGCGGCCTCAACATAAACATAAACCTGAAGGGAAGGGAGCCGATGGGCGTCGTGGCCCCAGAAGATTACGAGAAGACGCAGGAGGAGATAATCGAGTGCCTGCTCTCGTGGAAGGCCTGCCCGGCCAGGGAGCCGAAGAGCGGCGAGCGGGTTGTGGCGACAGCTCTGAAGAAGCGCGAAGCTACTCTGCTCGGCATGTGGGGCCCGCGGTGCGGCGACGTAGTGTTCATCTATAACGCTGGTTTCTCCTGGGGGCAGGTGGAGCCGGGGAAAACGGTTGGCGTCGCGCCGCCGAGCGCAAACCACGGGCCGCAGGTGCCCACCGCCGAAACGGCTCTTTCGAGCAACATGGCGACGCTCATCATCGCTGGTCCTGGCGTGAAAAAGGGCTGGCGGCCTGATCCAAACGCCGGCCTGCCTCGGCTTGTGGATGTGGTCCCCACAATCTGCCATCTCATCGGCATATCGCCGCCGCGAAACAGCGAGGGGAGAGTGGTGCGAGAGTTGATCGAGGGCGCATAAAGCCTATCCTGAAAACCGCTGCTCTTGTCCCTCCTCCGGGCAAGACGCATGGCCGGCGTCATTGCGAGCCCCGACGAGTCGGGGCGTGGCAATCTCGGACCTCTCCGCAGATTGCTTCGTCCGCCAGCCGGCGGACGGCAGGATGAACCTGCCCCGACGCCGTGTGTCGCGCACGCATTCTTCATACACCCGGCACGCGCGGCACAACATCCACGCCCGTGCGAGGGGGCCCAGCACCCCTGCGCGGCCTTCTGCAAGCGAACGCGGGCCAGGCGACCCACGATTGAGGCGCTGGGCACTCGCGTTCTGACGACTTTCCGCGACGCGGCTTGGAATGAGCGAGCCCGCGCCGCAAACGCAAAGGCCAACATAGCCCTCCAAACCCGCACCTTTTTCAAGGGCGCGGTCGAACCGGGCCCGCGGTCCGGGAAGGCCACATGCCAGGGCAAACCCCTGCGGTTCTCCCATAATTGCGCGATTTCAGTCAGGGCCGCTCTCAGTGCCTCGCCCCTTCGTGGGGGATGTGCAGGCGGGGGGCACCCCGCCAACCCCAACGATGCCACATCGGAGGCTCATTTCACCCCGACCCCGGCCTCCCCCGTCCGCCAGCCGGCGGAGGGCGAGGGATTATGGGACAGCCGCCTGCGGTCAGCCCGGGATTTCAGGGATCTGTTTCAGAGCTGCGGCGATCTGCGCCTCTGGATACTCGAAGTCCGGCAGTTTGCCCTCGAAATAGGCATCGTAAGCGGCAAGGTCAAAATGACCGTGACCGCTGAAATTAAACACGATGCATTTCTCTTCTTTCGTCTCCCGGCACTTGATGGCTTCGTCCACAACAGCGCGTATCGCGTGAGCGGTCTCTGGCGCCGGCAGAAAGCCCTCGGTTTGAGCGAACATCACAGCCGCTTCGAAAACGGGGTTCTGATGATAGGCCGCGGCCTCGATCACTTTCTCTTTCACCAGCAGGCAGATGAGCGGCGCGTCACCATGGTATCTAAGGCCGCCCGCGTGAATTGCGGGTGGGATAAAGCCGTGCCCCAGGGTAAACATCTTCAAAAGGGGCGTCATGCCTGCCACGTCGCCGAAGTCGTAGCGATACGGGCCTTTCGTAAGAGTTGGGCATGCCGTGGGCTCGGCCGCTATGAACCTGATGTCCCTCTTGCCGTCCAGTTTGTCCTTGACGAAGGGGAAGCAGAAGCCGGAGAAATTGCTGCCGCCTCCAACGCACCCAACCATTATGTCCGGCTTCTCGCCGATAAGCTCCAACTGCTTCTTCACCTCGAGTCCCACGACCGTCTGGTGCAGGATCACGTGATTCAGAACGCTTCCGAGTGAATACTTCGCGTCCTCGTGCTTCACTGCGTCCTCGACTGCTTCGGAAATGGCCAGCCCGAGGCTTCCCGGGTTGTCCGGGTTCTCCTTCAAGGCGTTCCGGCCGGCTTCGGTAACTTCGCTCGGCGAAGCAAAAACCTTAGCCTCCCAGGTCTGCATAAGGGAACGCCTGTAGGGCTTTTGGTGATAGCTGACCTTGACCATATATACAGTGCATTCCAGGCCGAACAATTTGCAGGCAAACGCCAACGCGCTTCCCCATTGGCCGGCCCCAGTTTCTGTGCAGAGCCTCTTCACCCCCTCCGCCTTGTTGAAGTAGGCCTGCGCAACTGCCGTGTTGGGCTTGTGGCTTCCCGGCGGGCTGCCGCTCTCATTCTTGAAATATATGCGCGCGGGCGTCTTCAAGTGCGCCTCCAGCCTCGCTGCGCGATGCAGAGGCGTGGGCCGCCAGGTCCTGAAAATTCCTCTCACCTCTTCTGGTATCTCGATCCACCTGTCTTGAGAGACCTCTTGCTTTATCAGAGCCAGGGGAAAGATCGGCAGCAGGTCTTCCGGCCCTACTGGTTTCCCCGTCCCAGGATGCATCGGCGGCGGCAGGGGCGCTGGCAAATCAGGCGCGATGTTATACCAGGCCTCCGGCAATTCGTTCTCCGGCAGATTGACCTTGATGCTCTCCATCTTTCCTATCTCCTCTCGAACCCTCGCGTTTTCTGAGGCTTACTCTTTGGCCCTTCGCCCCAGAATCTCCTGCAAGCAACCCCCTCGTTGTCGGCAGCCCCCGGTCCGCGCGGTGGGCAGATACTGCCTCACTGCAAGGAATCGCCGAGACGCCGCGGCGGACCAGAAGCTCCTGCGCGGCGGGCGTAGGCACGCCCCCACCCTAGTGGTGCGTCCCAGGAGTGCCTTTACAATACACGGCCTTGGACGAGATCCGCTCGCACGAGGCCGCACCAGCGCCCTTCCACGCGGGCGCCGTGGCACACTGTAAAGGTTCTTCAGGGACGGTGCACTAGTGGGGCCCGCCTATTACATTCACCAGCGCCTGTAGGGCGGGGACGCCGGTCCCCCCGCCGGAAAATTTGGGCGGCGGGCGTAGGCACGCCCGCCCTACACCGTGAACCTGATATGCGGGGCTCAAGAATTCCCCTTCGCGCCCTTGAGCTTCGTGGCTCGCGGCCCCACCTTCGACAGGTCAATTGCCTTGAAGCCAAGCGAGAAAGCAGGCGAGGCCGCTTTGAGCCTGAAATCGGCCTTCTCCGGGTCCACAAAAAGCGGATCCGCCACGACGCTGTGAACATCCATGCCCTGCTGCTTCCACTGCTCGAAGCTCGCCCCGGCGAAGTCCACCGGCTCTCCGCCAGCCTTCCAGTAAAGGTTGAAGTCCATTCTCTGATGCCCTGCCTTCCAGTTGCCCCCAAGCAGCGGCCCCTCTTTCCAATACACGATGTTGCGCCGGAAATTAAACGAGATGTGCTCCTCCGGCCGGCTGCGGATTACCTGGCCCTCCCGCGCGAGCGCGAATATGTTGTTCTGTATCAGATTCTCCTTGCCGTAGTGCTGGTGAAATCCGCCCGTCTTGGTGCGATAGACGATATTGTCCTCGACCAGGATATCCGTGCTTCCCTCATCCAGATAGATGCCCCAGCCGCCGTAAGTGCAGGACTCGACATCGTGGATGAGGTTGCGCCTCAGCCTCGTGCCTGGAGACACGCCAAGTGTGTAGATGCCCCCCATGTCGCTCAGCAGGCCGTGGCCTATGTCGTGAATGTGATTGTATTCAATCAGGTTGCGCTGCGCCTTGCTCGGCCCGTAGCCCCACGACCAGCCGACCGAGATGCCAGTGTAGAAGAAGTCGTGGATGTGATTGTGGACTACCCGGTTATCTCCACTGTTGCCGACCCATACGCCGACGGCGCTGTGAAAGATGCGTCCCCCGTGGCCAATATTGTTGTCCGCCACGGTCGTGCCGGAGCTGTCGTGCCCGGCCTTCACGCCGCCTGCGCCCAGATCGTAAATCGTATTGCCGACAACCTGGTTCTGTTCGCACCCCTTTGCCATTTCGATTCCGTAGGCGCCGACGTGGGCGATCGTGCAGCCTCGCACGATGCAAGACCGCGCCCCTTCCAGGAAGACTGCGCCCGGCACGTTCCAGGCGGCCTGCGCGTCGCCCGCCTTGTCAGCCGGCAGCGACCATTCCGCGTGGCAGAAAGTGAGCCCCTCCAGGCGCACATGCTCGACGTATTGCCCGTCGTCCGGCTTCCCCTCGAAGCGAACAAGCTGCGCCAGCCGCGGCGCGACGACCTCCACCTTCTCGGGTTCCTCACCTGGCATGGGCAGATAGTAAAGCACGCCCGTTTTGCGATTCAGATACCATTCGCCTGGCCTGTCGAGGGCTTCGAAGACATTCTCCACATAATACCTTCCAGCGTGCGGCGCAGAGTCAGCAGTCAGCCGGAAGACGCTCTGCTTGGTGAAGGTGACGATCTGCTCCGCCTCGTCCACGGCCTCGATGGGAAGATGCGATTCGGCCCAGAGGTGCATCGCTGTGACCTCGACATCGCCCAGGTTGTCCCAGTTTCGAATATCCCCGCGAGCGAACTTGCCCCTGTTCTGCGCCTGATTCCACGGGGCGTCCGGCTTTGCGTCTGGCAAGTCGGCGAAGTGGTAGAAGCCTTGTTTTGGCAGCCGCGTCCTGGGGCGGCGCTGGCCGTTGACGAAGAGCTGCCGAAAATACCATTCGCCTCGCTTCGCCTCTGGAATCTCCGCCGCCCACAGCTTTTTCCCGCCAACCTCAACGCGGCGCCAACCTTCAATGCGCCGCCCGCCGCTCAGCACCGGCCTTTCAGCTCGATATGCCGCATAGGTGACCGGACATTCTTCGGTTCCCGAATCCTGCGGCGACAGCGCGAGCGGCTCGGTCAAGAAGTATGTGCCTCCGCGTATGAGAACATTCGCAGGGCGCTTGATTCCGCCGTCTTTCCCTGGCCGAGCCCGGCACGGGCTAGGCTTTCGCAGCTCGCGGATGGCGTCGCGAGCCCTGGCGATCGTGGCAAAGGGGCCATCGGTGCGATTGGGATTCGGCGAGGCCAATTGCCCCGACCACCCGTCATTCCCGCCCGGAGCTACATAGAAGACTATTGGTTTCATTGCTGGACTCCGTCCTGACGCAAGTTGCGCTGAAAGGAGGCTAATCATAGCAAGCAGCATCTCGGCTCCATATCGGCTAAGCTACCCCCTGCAACTTCCCGAATAGTTTTTGCGCCGCTACCGTCAGCTCCTGCTTGCGCACGCCTGCGCGGAGTCCGTACTCCCGGATTTCGACGCCGCGCCTTTCCGGGGGCGGTCGGCTCGGGAGCAGCCAGGTGCAGGAACGCAGCAGCACACGCAGAAGATGGCCTCGTCAGGACGGCGGCGCCCCGTTCTGTCCGGGAGGGCCGCCGCCTTGCTACCGCACCCCAGGCAGGCCGCGCCGCAGCCAGCCTTCGGACACGCGAGGTAGGGCCGTGAGTGAGCCGCTCAACGAGCTTTCGGGTAAGGAGTGGATAAAGTTCACCCGCTCCTGGTTTGTTTGCGACTCGCCTCGATACTGGAAGAACAAGCCAACAGAGCTTCACCCCGCCAGATACCCCGAAGAGCTGGTCGCGGATTTCCTTCGCTTCTTCACGAAACCGGGCGAGTGGGTGCTCGACCCTTTCCTCGGCTCAGGCGCCACGCTCGTCGCCTGCATGGAAGAGGGCCGAAACGGCCTGGGGATAGAGCTTTCCAGCCGATACGCCACCGTGTCCCAGAAGAGGCTTGCCCAGAGATCGCTGGGCCTTTGCCAGCTTGTCCTACAGGCCGACGCCCGAGATATGGCGCGGACGGCCTTCTGGAAACCGTTCAGGCCTGAGCTTGAGAAGGCAGGGCTTCCTTTCCACCGAGGCCTGCCCCGTTTTCACTTCGCCATGACATCGCCGCCGTATTGGAAAATGCTTCGCACGAGCAGGGGAGGCGTTCTATCGAAGCACAAGCAGAGGATTGCCGCCGGGCTTGATGACCGCTACTCCGATGACCCGGCCGACCTGGGCAACATAAACTCCTACGATGAGTTCATCGAGGCGGCGGGACGCATCTTCGACGGCGTGCGCCGCTGCCTGATGCCGGGGCGGTATCTCGTCGTGGTCGTGCAGAACCAGAGGACGCCTGACGGGGAAGTCAAGCCTCTCGCCTGGGACCTGGCGAGGCGCCTTTGCAAGGGGGGCCTCGCTTTTCAGGGCGAGAGGATATGGTGTCAAAACACGAAGCGTCTCGGCATCTGGGGCTATCCCAAAATATTCGTCCCCAACTACCACCACCACTATTGCCTCATATTCCGCCGGGCGCTCCAACCATAGTGCTTTGTTGCAGAATTAAAGCTATGTCTGCATGTGTAGGGCGGGGACGCCTGTCCCCGCCAGCTCTTGTCAGTCAGTGCAGGAGATCGGGTCGGGCTGCGGTGAACTCGCCGACTGAGTGACGGGCGACTGGGGTAGGAAGGCTTTGGGCGAACTGCGCCGAGGGCTACCCTCAGCATAGGGACGGCCAAATGAGCGGCACGGCAAAGGCGAGTGCGAACTTGGACTGCGACCGCACGGTGCCCCAAAAGGCGCCGTGGTGGCTCCACCCTAAAGTAGTCTTCGCACCTTCGATCCTCAGCTTTGCCTTTGGGGTGGGCTTTGCCGTTGTCCTCTCGGTCCTCGGAGAGCAGGTCCGTTCGGTGCTGCGGGGCGCTCCCGTGTCTAAGCCAGATCAAACGATACTTGACAGATTGTTGGGACACCCTTGGCTCTCCCTGCTCCTGGGCGCCGTGGTGGGACTGCCGGCTGTGGCGCTCCAGAAGTCGCTACTCAAAACCAACGCTGAGCTCTACGCGAACCTGAACGTGCTGCGCCTGGTCCAGGGGTTCCGATGGAGCGTCTTGAAGGCCAGCCTGAAGGCCAACATCGTAGTTCCCCCTCTGGCTGTCCTTCCCTGCCTGCTGGCTGCGGGTCTCGCGTGGGCGCTGAGGATATCGTGGATCCCAGCGTTTATGGGAACGGGCATTCCTTATTTCCTGACGTATCCAGAGCAGAGAGAAATATATCGGGCAGTTCTGAGCAAGCTCGCACAGGTTGCCGACGATCGAGGAGGCGATGCGGCGTCCTCGGCCGGTGCCGGAGGCCCGGCGCAGCCTCCTTCGGCAGCCTCAGCTTAGGGCGACGCGCCGCCTCGCCACCGTCTCAAGCGGCCGGCGCTTCATATCGGCCGCGCTCGCCGTGAAGGAGGCCCGCGCTGCTGAGAGCAGACCTGCTCACGCTGATTCAGTTTGTCATTGAACTGCAGCGGCCGCCCGCCAAAGACTCCTCCCCCATCAAGGGGGAGGGCTGCCTGTTTAGCGGAAGATAAAGCGATGACCGTCCGCATGCAACAGGAAACCAGCCATGAGGTTCGACCCGCAGAAATACGCATCGAAGATCGAGGAATCCAGGCGCCGGCTCGCGATTGCCGAGAGCTTCCAGGAGCCCGACCGCGTTCCCATCCAGATAAGCGCCGCCGGCAGTTACTCCGCCTGGCTCATGGGCGTTGACCTGCGCGATTACTACCTCGACATCGAGACGCAAATCGAGGTCCAGCTTTTTGGTCTTGAGTGGGCTTTCGAGACCCTCGACGACGACCGCACCGGCTACGGCCTTCATGTTGACAACGGCCCCCTCGGCGAGGCCCTGCTCTGGGACATGCCCATAGAGCGCCCGCACGGAACATCGCCCTGGGCCGTGAGAATCATCCACTCGCTCGAGGACATTGACCGCCTGCCTGTCCCCGACCCTGCCCAGTCTCGCGGCATCCAGTGGGCGCTTGAGCGCGTCGAGCGCATGAAGCAGATAGCCTCGCGCCGCGGCATCAACCTTCCAGTCGGTGGAGGAGTCGGAATACACCCGCCGCTCTCATGCGCCTGCGCTTTAGCAGAGCCATCGAATGTATATGAATGGATGCTCACTCATCCCGACAAAATCAGGCTCTTTTTCGACAAGTGCTTCCAGGCGTTCTGCCGCCTCACCGATTTCATGAACGAAATTCACGGCGCGAAGAAGATCGAGCATCTCGGCCTTGCCGACGACAACTCGGCCTTCGTTTCGCCGCAGCTCTACAAGCAGCTCGTGTTCCCCTATAACAAGGGCCTATACGACCGCTATGGCTCGAAAGGCCGCCATCTCCACGCCGACGGCCCGAACGACCATCACTTCAAAATGTATGCGAACGAGATGAAGCTGACCGGAATGGACATCGGCGGATTCAGCGACATCGCAAACGCGAAGCGCATAATGCATGGAAAGACTGTCATTTCCGGAGGCATGAACTGCAAGGACCTTTACGGGAGCTTCGAGGAGGCGAAGCCGAAGATCGAGCGGGCCGTTCGCATCGGCGCTCCCGGGGGCGGCTACATCTTCGCCATCGGCGGCGAAACCTATGTCAAAGTAAACCCCCGCGCGCTGATACAGGCGGTTCAGTATGTGAAAGAGATAGGGCGGTATCCAGTCGAGCCTTGGGCGGTGTGAGCAGCAGGGCCTTGCCGGCGTTGCCGCACCCGGTTTGCGGGCCGGCGACGCATCGGCGTGACGGACGGCGCCTGCCTGGCCGATGGTGGAAACGAGCGAGTCAATCGCGCTCATCGCCTCGCATGAAGATTTGCAGGAGGCGATACGCACAGCCAGCGAAGAAATGGTTCGCTTCACAATGCAGGACCGGCGGCTCGGCTTTGGAGAAGCGCTCATGCTTGTCGGCGCGGCCGGAGATGTGCGCATCGGCCAACTCGTGAACCCAGCGCGAACTGTTAGAGTGTGCATGCCCAGGGCGAGTGGGAAAGGATCGAGAGATGCCCGATAACGCCGAGGCTTTTCAAGTTGCCCTGAGCGCAGAGGACGAAAGGCGCGCTCAGGAGCTGCACCAGCGCTCCATCGTGATTCTGGCGCATGATCATCTGTGTCGCCCTGAAGACCTGGACGCAATGCGGCGGGGCGGCGCGACCGCCAAGGTCGTGAAGCTGACAGTTGACGGCATCCGCTGGGATGAGAACGGGCGGCGCGTTCCCATTGAGGAATACGAGGGGTGGATCAAGCGCGGGCTTGAAGCGATGGACATTGTTTATCAATACGCCGAGCAGCGCCCCGAAGCGGTCGCGATTGTCAGGAGCGCGGCAGACATCGTGGCGGCCAAGCGAGATGGGAAGATTGGCCTGATCTTGAGCTTCGAGGGGCCGCGCCCTCTGGAAGGAAGTCTCGAGGTCCTGCGCGCCTATTATCGCCTTGGGCTGAGACAGCTTCAACTGACATGGGCGGCGCCCAATCAACTCATCACCGAGGGCGAACTGAACGAGTTGGGTCGGCAGGTGGTGCGCGAGATGAATCGCCTGGGTATTCTGATTGACCTCTCGCACCTGTCCGACAAGGCATTCTGGCAGGTTCTTGAAATCAGCCAGCAGCCGGTCATCGTCTCCCACACCGCTTGCCGCGCCGTCTCCGGAACCGGCGACACCCTGGCTGATGAGAAGATCCGGGCGCTTGCCGCAAAGGGAGGCGTCGTTGGCCTTCATTTTGTGAGCGGCTACATCACGGCCCGCCGCGGGACACAGCAGCCGACGCTCGACGATCTCATAGACCATGTCGCTCACATTCGTTCGATCGTCGGCATTGACCATGCGGCGTTAGGCGGCGATTACTTCCTCACGGCGCCGGAAGACAACTGGCAGTGGGTGAGAGGGGTTGAGAACATCAGTCAGATGCCCAATGTCACGCGCGCCCTGGTGAAGCGCGGCTATTCAGATGAGGAGATTCAGAAGGTTTCGGGCGGGAATCTTCTCAGGCTCTTCGGAGAAGTATGGCGGGCCTGAGCGTTTGCTGGCGTAGGCTTATCGGGTTTCGCGCATTGCATTCGGGGCGTAGAGCAAGCGCAGGCCCGCTGCGGGCTGCTCTGGTTGAGAGGTGAACCACGATGGAAATCAAGAAAGGCGAGCAACTGTTCGATTCACAACGGGCATCTCTGCTGATGTCGGAAGCAGGGCTGGATCTCGTCCTGGCTTCGCGGCGGCACAGCGTCGCATATTTGACCGGGCACTTCAGCATTATTTATTGGGAATACCCGGCAGTCGCCCATTGCCTGGAGAAGGCCGACGACGGCTGCGAAGGGCCTTACTACTTCGTTGGATTGCCGCGCGATTCTTCACTGGCAGCTTTCGCCGTTGCGCATGGAGCGGGCATCTGGAAAGGCCGCTGCTGGATTGAAGACATAAAAGACTGCTGCTATCGAGATGAGAGCCAGAACCCTGTCCAACAGATCGTGACGAGTATCGAGGAGAGAGGGCTTGCGAGAGCGGCAATCGGAGTCGAAATGAATTACATGCCCGCCGGGACGCTGAAGGAGTTGGAAAGGCGCCTGCCGCAGGCGACTTTCGCGGACGCGGCGCCTGCCCTGTGGAAGATGCGAATGGTCAAGACCGAACGCGAACTCGCTCGCCAGCGAGAAGCTTATCGCATGGCCGAGCGCATTTACAGCGAGATGTTCCGCGCGCTCAAGGAAAACCCCGGGATGACAGTCGGTGAGGCGCGCGGTCTTCAAATGAAACTGGCCACCGAGGCGGGATGCCCGCCTCTGCATTTCGGCTACCTTTTCCCGCAAGATGGCTCGCAGAAGCGCGCGTGGCAAACCGGCGACCCCAGGGTTCCGATTCAAAAGGGCGATGTCCTTCTCCTCGACCTTGGCCTTATCTGCGCTGGCTACACCACGGACTTTGGGCGGGTTGCAGTGCTCGGCCGCGCCTCCGAGAAAGTGAAGGCTGCATATCAGAAGGTGGTAGAGGTGCGCGAGACGATGGCTGCCGTCATCAGGCCCGGCGTGAGAGCCTGCGATGTTTATCAGGTCGGCGCGGACTTCTGCGAGAGGACGATGGGGCATCGGCCCGGCGGCCTGGGCCACGGCCTGGGAATTGAGTGCCACGAACCGCCAACTCTTACACCATACGATGAGACGGTTCTCGAGCAAGGCATGACCGTTGTCATCGAGGTGGGCGGCGGCGCGGATGGCATCTCTTTCTTGCTCGAGGACGGCGGCGTGATAACGCAGGCCGCTTGGCAAAGCCTCACCAGTTGGGGCACGGAGTTGATCGAGATTCAGTAGGCGAGGCAGGCTTACGGTCGGGCGCGGGGAAACATATTAACGGCCAACCGCGAGATCTATGGCCCAAGGGCCCGTCGCCTTTGAAACTCCAGATGGCGGGGTGCTGCCATGGCAACTCATGAGACCACGGCTGACTGGCGGAAACTCGTCCGCGACTTGGCCGATATGTATCCGTTCGACGTGACCGAGGTGGTCGTCGTCGAACTGATCGCCAACTGCCTGGACGCCGGCGCGCAGCGAATCAAGATCTCGATTGATTCCAAGAGACGCCAGCCGGTCCTTGTCGTCGAAGACGACGGCCGGGGCATGAGCGAGCGCGAGTTCCACGAGTATCACAGATTCGCGGCGGCCCTGAAGAGGCGAGGTTCCGGCATAGGCTTCGCGGGCCTGGGCGCGAAGATCAGTTTTAATGTGGCCGACAGGGTCATCACCGAGACGCGCAGCGAGTCGTTCAGCGGGGCTTCGGACTGGTCCTTTCGCTCCGATGGGAGTCTCAAATGGGACGACATCCCTGTGAAGCGTCTCCGCCAGCGGGGAACGAGGGTCGAGGTTCAGTTCAGGCCGGGCGGGAGACTCCTGTATCCTTCCTCGGAAGACCTCATTGCGCTGTTGCGTCGCCACTACTTGCCGCTCCTGGACTCCAAGTTTCTGGACCTGTATCAGCTTCTGGGCTGCTACTCCCGACGCCTCAGGTTTGTGGTGAACCGCCGGGTGGTCAGGCCTTTCAGGGTCGCGGCGGAGTTTTCCCTTGAAAAGGTGAGGAGGTTCCGTCCGGAGAGGGCGGGGAGGCAATTCGGATACGGCATCTTCGGGCTGGCTGCGTCGGAGTATCCCGTTTCGCCCGATATCTGCGGCGTGCTGTTGTGCACGAGGGGGAAAGTCATCAAGGGAGACCTGTTCAATCAGTTCCCGGGAGCCATGGGTCCCCGCCTCTTCGGCATGGTGGAGGCGCCGGAGTTCGTAAACTTCCTGACGACTCCAAAGACTGACTTCGTTCGCGCCGGCAGGCACAGAGAATTCGAGAGGTTATACGATCCAATAAGGCGCGAGTTCAAGTTGTGGCTGAAAGACCTGGGGATAGAGACCGCCGAAGCGGTGGGCACCGAGGAGGCAGCGAGACTGGAGAGAGAACTCAGGAAACTTGTGGAGGAGGTGCCCGAGCTGGGCCAGTTCTTCGGATTCCGTTCCGCCAAGAAGACCCTCGTGGAAGCCAAGGAGGGCTCACTCAGCGCCGAATTGCGGGAGGGCATAGAGCAGACTTTTCCTGTGGGAGAGGGCGCTGAGGGCGAGGGCAATGGCGGCGAGGGACCCGGCGCCGTGGATGAGGGCGAGCAGCCGGGGGAAGCCTTGGCCGAAGATGCGGAGAGCGGCGACAGACCTGCGAAGCCCATAAGTCGCACAGGCCGGCGAGGGCCGAAGGTGGCCTTCCTGGAGGCCCCCGAGAGAGTTGACCTGGCCTGGGTTGACGGAAACAATGTCGTAATCAACAGCGGTCACCCAGCCTATGTGAAGGTTCGCCCTCACGCAGGGCCCAGGAGACTTCACAGCCTTTTCGCGATAGCGAGCGCGGTGCAGAGATTCCTGGGCACGGCGGGCGGTCCCGACTCAACCTTCGTGGACAGAATGATGGCAGCATGGGGAAAAAGCTGACCAGGCAGAAGCTGAACTTTGTGTCTTTCGAACCCACCGATGGGCGATTCATCGCCTTCATTTCGGTGGAGGGGATGCTCTCCAGCGAAAAGGACCCCGAGCTTGACCTGCGAAAAGCGAGCGAACTATATCGCCGTTCAATTGAGAAAATGCGAAGGCTGATCTCGGCGATAAAGTCGGCCAGGGCTGATGGCAGGTCGGTGCCGGCTCGAAAGATCTGGGAGCTGGGACAGGTCATATTTGAGCTGAAGCGGAGAGTGGAGAAGCTGTCCCTGCAAGTCAACGGTCTTTACGACCACCTCGTCCGGGACCTGGGAGTAAAGCGAGAATGGCTGGAGAAGATCGTTATCTTCCGCCGATACCTGCCTGACAAAACGCTCATCCCCGAATCGCTCAACTGGGGCCGCTGCGCCCGGGCGCCGCGCACCAGTGCGGAGAAACTAAAGAATTTCCGCTGTTAGCGCAGCACGCCAGCGGAGGAGGGGAACATGTAGCCGGAGGCTTGCCCGGCTCGCCCAAGGGCTTCATGCCTGCGCGCGCAGCCTGAAAGGCTGCGGCTACGAGGCATTCCTGCAATATACGAGTCTCCTCAGAATCTCTGACAGAGCCCGGCACGGGGAACGCGCGGCCGGAATGAGGAACCGCCAAGCCGTGCCAATAGGCGACTCGATGCATCAGGGCACCCAGGGTGGGGCCTGTAACGCAAACTGTCAGTTTGCGCTGGTTTTGTTAGAGGTTCTCAAGAGGCCCTAACAAAACCAGCTGAGAGAGGGAATGGCAAGGGGGCAATGTCGGATAGGCGCCTCTGGCGGTGGCTGCATCTTCGCCATTGGCGGCGAAACCTATGTCGGCGTCAACCCTCGAACCCTCCTCCAGACCGTCCAGCATGTCAAACAAATCGGCCGCTACCCGGTGGAGCAAGGGTGTAGCAGGGGCGGTGCATGTCCGGCCTGCAGCCAGGGGGGGAGGTAGCAGGTAAACACGAAGCGAAGTAAAGGGTGTTGGGAACTATGCCTGCTGGCGGGGCGCGGGATTGCAGGGCCGCAACCGTATGCCAGACCCGAGGTTAGATATTGCCAGGAGGTGGTAGTCGGTGAATCCGTTCAACCAGAAAAGGAGGGCTCCAAAGAACAGAACGGTCACTCTTTCGCCGGAAGAGATCGCCCTTTATCAGCCGAGACTCCTGCGACTGCACGGCGAAGTTGAGCCTGGCGAAATTGAGAACAGGACAATCAACGCAGATCTATTTGAGATCCTGGACAGGCTGCCCAGATCATTTGCAGACCTCCTGTTTTTAGACCCTCCATACAACCTCACGAAGCGTTTTGGCGGCGCCACGTTCAGGGAGAGGTCTGTCGAGGAGTACAGAAACTGGCTTGCGTCGTGGTTTCCCAGACTGCTAAGGACATTGAAGGCGACGGCGTCGGTGTATATTTGTGGCGATTGGCGCTCTTCGACCGCCATTCATCTCGTGGCAGAAAAACACCTCATAGTCAGAAACCGTATCACATGGGAACGCGAGAAAGGGAGAGGTGCAAGGTCGGGTTGGAAGAACTGCTCGGAAGATATCTGGTTCTGCACCATGTCAGACAGGTACACGTTCAATGTCGACGCGGTCAAACTCAAGCGCCGAGTCATCGCTCCCTATAGGGATCAAGGCGGCAACCCCAGGGGCTGGCAAAGGGCTGGAGGGGGAAACTACCGTCTGACGTATCCATCAAATATCTGGACTGACCTGACAGTGCCGTTCTGGTCAATGCCAGAGAACACAGAGCACCCGACGCAGAAGCCGGAGAAACTTCTCGCGAAGATCATCCTGGCAAGTTGCAACCCTGGCGACCTGGTTCTCGACCCGTTCCTAGGCTCAGGCACGACGTCTGTCGTAGCGAGGAAGCTTGGAAGAAGGTATGTAGGTATTGAAGCTGACCCGACATACTGCTGCTTGGCAGAGAAGCGCCTTGCAATTGCCGAATCCGACAGGACTATCCAGGGCTACGCCGAGCGAGTTTTCTGGGAACGAAACTCGTTTGAGGATGGCAAGCGGCCCTCAAAACAGCAACAGAGCCAAAGCGTCCTCCCACTGCGGAGCGCAGACCCTCGCGAAGAGTTGAGATGACCAAGAGCCAGATTCTCTGCACTCACAAGCGCATGGAAATCGAAATAGCGGTTCTGGGGCTGATAAACTCGCATCCACCGTTCCTGTCCGCCGAAACGGCGGCAAGCACAAGAGCCACGGGCGACGCTATCCAAACTATAATCTCTGAACATCTCGGCGAGCTTCTTGGGGACCTATGTGCAGAGTACTTCCCGAAGTTTCCGAGGAGGGCAATGGGTGACTTGGCCTTCAGAGACACGGACGGCCTCTACTATGCCGTTGACGTTAAGACGCACAGGGCCGGAACACAGTTCAGCATGCCAAACCTGACCTCAGCCAAAAGGCTTGCTCGTTTTTACGAGCGCGACACGAATTACTTCGCTGTTCTGATCGTCAAGTACACCGCCGAAGCCACCGAAGTGATCGTAGAGAAGGTGTGCTTTGTTCCAATCGAGTGGCTCAGTTGGCAGTGCCTAACGATCGGAGCGTTGGGATGGGGGCAGGTACAGATTGCAGACGCCAACGTTATCGACATCAACGAAGGCTACTCCCGGAAGGCGTGGATGATCGAACTGTGTGATAGCATGCTACAGTTTTATCCAAAAGAGGTCGAGAAGATCATCACGCACAGGATTGACTATTTTGAGGGTGTTAGAGAGGAATGGGAGGAGAAAGCAGGCGCCTAACGGGGGCAACTCCCCCCGCCCGAGGGTAGCGGACGCAAAGAGTCATTAGCGAGGACCAAACTGCGGCAGCAAATCGGCGTGCGCTTTGAGCAGGTCGTCGAGGAGTTTTTCGGCAGCGTCCATGTCGTTGATTGTCGGGTCGAGGAGAAGCGCCTGAAGGGCGGCCTGCCGAGAGCCTGTTACGCCAGCCTCGACGACAAGCTCCATTATCGCTATCTGCCTTCGGCAGAGCTCGGCGATGGGCTCGGGAAGCGCGCCGACCTTCACCCCCCCGATTGCCCGGTCGTGAATCCGCGCAGGGATCTCAACGCAAGCCCAATCGGGAAGATTGCTCACTGAGCCGTCGTTTGGAATGTTGACCGCCAGCTCGCGGCTTTCCGCGCCCGTCACAATCGCCTCGATTATCTGCGCCGCCCTCTCTATCGTCCCCCTCCTCAGCTCATCAATCGAGCCTTTGCCGTCAGCCCAGGTCCGTATCTTCTCCCACATCCGGTCTCTGTAGCGCTCTGAGCCATCCCAGTCGAAACGATGCATCCTGTATTTCTCCCAGGCGCCGGTCTGCTCGAGGTGGAAGTAGGGGAGAAACTCGGCCACGTGGTCGTCGCTCGGCGATGGCCAGAGCCCAAAGAGATTCATGAGCCGCCTCGTAACCGGCATGAAATTCGGGTCGTAATCTCGGAGCTTCTCGCGCAGAGGCGGATACAGGTCCTCTCCTGTCGAGCGGCGCCGCGCTTCGAGCACCCATGTGAAATGATTGATCCCGGCGGCCGTCAGCGCGACTTCTTCCGGCGGCAGGTTGAGAACCTGAGCGATCGAGCTTTGGGCCATGCCGATTCCATGGCAAAGCCCGATTGCGCTGACTCCGGTATAGCGCGAGACCGCCCGGCAAAGCCTTGGAACGGGATTAGTGAAATTCACCATCAGGGCGCCGGGGCACAGCGATTCCATGTCGCGCGCGATGCCCATGATAATCGGTATGTTTCGCAGCGTATGGGCGAGGCCGCCCGGCCCACCATTTTCCGCGAGCGGCTGGCGAATGCCATAGCGGAGCGGAATCTCAAAGTCCATCCGCCACCTTTTCTCGCGCTCGACGGCAACCGAGACGATCACGAACTCGCACCCGGGGAGCGCCTCTTTGCGATCAGTCGTCGCCTCTATCTGGCAGCCCGCGCCCCATTCTGCATTCATGCGCCGGGCAAGACGGGCTATAAGCTCAAGGCCTTCAGGGTTAATGTCAACAAGCGCGAGAGCGCTGCCTTTCAAGCCCTCCGTCATGAGCAGGTCGGCGATTATGCCGGGGCCAAAGGAGGCGCTTCCCGCGCCTATGACAGCGATCTTGGTTGTGGGCATCGTTTCACCTCAGCCGTTATCAGCTTGTGAAGCGCGGGAGTTCGCCGGCCGGCGGACTCCCGCCTTAAAGGCGGCGGCAAGCCGCCGCACTCCACGCGCCATGTTCCGGGAGCCCCGGGAGCAAAGGCGCAATGGAGGCCATCCACCTCGTGCTTCCCTGCAAAAGTCCGCGCTATATGGGCGCCACTTGTCATCGCGAGCCCCGACTTGTCGGGGCGTGGCGATCTCATGCCCCGGCCTGCCAGCCGGCGGGCCAGGCTTTCGGGCGCGGTTCGGAGATTGCCGCCCACATGGCGGCATCGCCAGGCTAACGCTGGTGTATGCAACTGGCCACTATTGATTCTCGCAAATCACCTTCACTTGGGTCATTGCGAGTCCACCAGCCAGCGGATTGCGTACTGCCCCAATCCTCGCAGCGGCGCGGGTATCTTCGGGCAGGAGACGCGCTCCTGCCCTACGCGGACTGCTTTCTCGCCTGGCGGGATACCCCGGGGCGGGCCCGGCTATGTCGGGCCTCAGCCACAGGCCTCGCAATGACAAATGCGTTCGTGAACCAATTGTGCGAGAGTCACTAATCAACCGGAAAAGGCTCTGTCTTCCCGCTCTCCGCCGATTTCTCTGCCGTCTGCATCACGGCGATAACTCTCCGCGCCTCCTCCGGCTTGACAATCAGCTCCTCGCCCTTCGTGAGGTGGGCCCCGACATTCTGATAAAAGGCGGGCCAGTCGTTCTTCTTATGTCTCACTCTGGCCTCGGACGCGTATCCATTCACCTGGGTGAACAAGTGAAGGAAATCCTCGCCGTGGTTTTGCAGAATCGCGCCCTTCGTGCCAAGAATCTCCCATTTCGGCTTTCCAGCCGCAGCAAGATGAGAGAGCTGGACATCGCCGACAGCGCCATTCTCGAACAGCACGATGCCCTGAACATGATCCTCGTTCGTTACGTCGCGCCACACGAGCTTGTGGAAAAAGCCCGTCACGCTCTTTGGCTTGCTCGGAACGAGGCCCAGAAGCCAGTCCACGAAATGGGCGCCCCAGTCGTAGAAGGCGCCGCCCGATATGTCCTTGTTTGCCCTCCACCACCGCCCGGGATGGCCGTAGCCTCCTCCGAACGTCTCTATATGAAAGATATCCCCTACGAGACCTTCGCCGACTATCTCCTTCACGGTCAGGTAGTCGCCATCCCATCGGCGGTTGTGAAAGACCGTGAGCATAACCTTTTTCTTCTTCGCTGCTTCAATCATGGCTGTCGCTTCGGCCACGGTTATGCACATCGGCTTCTCAACTATCACGTGCCTGCCGGCCTCAAGACATTTGATGGCAATGCTGGCGTGAGTGTTGTGAGGCGTTACGACCGCGACGACCTTGGCTTCGGATTTCTCCAGCATCTCGTCCAGGCTCGTGAAGGTCTGGACGCCGGGTATCTGCTGCTTCGCCTCTTCGAGCCGCGCAGGCTCGATATCGCACACCGCGACCGTGGGGAAGCCCGCGTCTTTCGTGAGCCAGTCCGCATGCGCCTTTCCCATCCCGAACGCCCCACCATAACCTACGACCGCCGACTTTGCGCCATCCCGACAAGTCGGGACGGCGGACATCCTCTTGCCTTTTGCCACTCTCTTTCTCCTTTTATGGTGAGCTTGCCCGTCCGCCAGTTGGCGGTCGGGCTTATCGAACTAATCTACCGGCCCGTCTTTTCAACCGCCTTCTTTACCAGGCGCAGCCCTTCGCTTCCTTCTTATGATGAGCGATTTGCCTTCGCGCCGGCGAGCGCGAAATCCGCTATCGCCCACCGTCCAGCACATCCTTGCTCCTCGTGCGCTGGAGAGGTATGTCGGCATGGCTGCCTTGAAGCGCTTCCAGGGCAATGGCCACATCTTCTTCAACCTCGCGAGCGCTCATGAAACCCACCGCAACGGCGTCGTTCTCTTTGATTGACGAGTAAACGAACGGCAGCCCCGTCGGCGGCATCACGCGGCCAGCACCAAGCGGTTTTATCGCAACTACGGGCTTCGGCGTCGAGCGAATGACCCGCGCAGTCCAGTCGGTCTCAACAGGACACAGGAACCCGATTGGATTCAGCGGCTGCAAATAGACCTCGATGTCATACCCCGCTCGCTCGGAAACAGTCAGGGCCTCCGGCCGGTGAGTGCTCAGGCCGGGAATCATGCCCAGGTCGCGAATCAGCGCCGTGAGCTCTTGCAGGCCGGTTATCCTGTCTTCGCTCGGTAACAGATGCGAATCGGTATAGCTCGTGTGAGGCAAGCATATTTCGGCCTCGTGAGCCGCGCACCATCTAATTCCTTCGGCAACCACCGCAGCATCTGTCCCCGAAGGAGTGCACAACCAAATCCATCTTCTGCCTGTGCGGTCGGCAAGGGCCTTCAGAAGGCCGGGCATCCTCTCGTTGGGGCTGCTTATGA
>Ga0315280_10001676_pt1 | contig 37526 bp, 40 predicted proteins | sample YL17G06_40_MG_FD_203697 | JGI IMG/M metagenome (GOLD analysis project Ga0315280, IMG submission 203697) | Sediment microbial communities from Yellowstone Lake, YNP, Wyoming, USA - YL17G06_40 | ecosystem: Environmental > Aquatic > Freshwater > Lake > Sediment | place: USA: Wyoming | collected... | reverse complement strand
CAGCTCGGAAAATACATTCCTGCCTGAATTAATTTTTTGCTATCCCCTACAAAAACCATAGCGCAGCGGTTTATTTTTTCAAGATCTTATAAACTCCGGTATAACAATCTATTTACAGATTGATATACAGGTCAAAAGAATCAGGAAAAAGTTTTCGGCAATAGTTCGAGAGCCAAGCTCTGCTGCGCACCTACGCGGCGAGCGTGATCGTTTGAATAAATGCCCTGCAGCTTGATGCAAAGTGGGCCTCTGCCATTTGGCAAGTACGGAGGCATCGGCCCGTCCATAAACAAGAAGCTTGTAGAGCTTATGAACGGCAGGATCTGGGCCCGAGTTCGAGCCAGGAAAAACCATATTCACCGATCGATTGGATGCTCAATCGGTCATATCGGGCTCCTCTGTGATGGCCACTGCAGGCAGCGACATGTCCTCACCTGCATGATAACCATACAGCTCTTCAAGGTCGGCTTCCATCGCATGCATGAACAGGGCATTGGGAATATCCATGGGACAGAGATCCTCACACTGGCCGCAGTCTATGCATGAATCAGCGACATGGGAGTAGCGCAGCAGATGGAATCCCAACTCCGGCGGAACCTTGCCAGGGAATGCGGTGATATAGGGCTTGATGGTGTTGAACAGGGCAGGACATACCTCTACACAGGTGTAGCACTTTATGCACCTGGAGGTCTCCTCGATTATCATTTTTAGGCGCTCCTTGCTGCTGCTCAAGGGTTCAAAATCCCTCTTGCGCCATTTATCGGCCAGGTCCAATATCGCTTCCTCCCTTCTCTTGCGGGCCTTGATGCACGAAGCGTCAGGGACCTTTATGCCTACAGCCCCGGCTTCCAGAGCCCTGTCGATCAACTCTGCACCACGCTGGCTGCACACTTCGACAAAGGTGGCCTTTCCCACCATCTCCTCTTTAACACCCCATTGCCCGCATGCGAGATCTGCCTGTCTTGGGATCTTCATCCTACAGCGTCTGCAGTTGCTTCTTCGGCCATAGCCAGCTTCTTCGAGTTTGGGAATTGAGATGTCTTTCTGCTGACCATCGTAGATGATATGTAAATGTCCCTTATACATTGTCTCTTTTCTTACCGAGTCTGGATCCACCTCAAAGACCTCGGACATGATGCGCTTCATCATGGCAGGAGTCGTGGCTCCTCCGCAGTTGAGGCCGATCATTAACACGTTATCCAGATTTACCTGCCTTCTCTTTGCCTGCTCATAGACTCCCATCACATCGCAGCCTTTAAGAGCTGCTGCTATTTTCAAATCCTTCGCGCCGTCCAGATATTTCCCAAAAAGCTTGGAGAGCAGAAGCGTGCCCCCGAGGATGGTTCCAGCGGTTTCTATAACCTCGTCAGGGTCCGTGATAAGGACTGGTCTCGCATCGTATATGTCTGCACCTTTCTTGACCCCGAGCACTGCATCCACCATCTTCTCATCGAGGGCAAACTTCAACAGAGCAGTGACCGCACCTCCTGATTCGCCTTTTTCTCTGATCAGAGCATTGGTGGCCCAGGCATACACCAGATCTCCCTTGGCACTCATCCTATCACCTTTTTATCTTCTCTACCTTTGCTGCACACGCTTTATATTCTGGGATCTTGGCGATGCTGTCCAAAGCATTGTTGGTCAAGATGTTGGCTGGACATTCCTTGAAATGGAATGGTATGAAAACCTCTCCCTCCTTGATGTCTTTCGTCACCTTTGCCTGAATTTCGATATTGCCCCTGCGTGATGAAACTCGAACCATTTCGCCATCATCAATCCCAAGTTTCTCTGCATCTTTGGCATGAATCTCCACCCAGCCAGTCTTGACTTCGGCGTCAAGGGTCTTCGAACGGCGGGTCATGGTCCCGGTATGCCAGTGCCAGATGCTCCTGCCGGTGGTCAATATCAGCGGATATTCGGAATCTGTGACCTCCGCGGGTGGCTGCCACTCCACTGCGGTGAAAAGGCCAAGGCCGTCTTTTGTGGCGAATTTCTCAGTATGGAGTATCTGGGTTCCGGGATGGCTGATGTCGGGGCACGGCCACTGAAGGGCATAGGGATGCTCTAGACGTTCATAATTCATGCCTGCATAGGAGGGTGTCACCCTAGCGATTTCGTCAAATATATCGCTTTCTTTCTTGTAGGAGAACTGTTTGCCGTATCCCATGAGCCCGGCTATCTCACAGATGATGAGCCCGTCCGGCTTCGCCTGCCCAGGCGGATCGACGGCCATCCTCCATCTTTGCACGCGCCGCTCAGTATTGGTATGGGTTCCGTTTTTTTCAGCATAACAAGCGGCAGGAAGGATCACATCTGCAAACTCCGCGGTCTCGCTCAGAAAGATCTCCTGAGATACCATGAATTCAACGTTCTCCAGTGCTGCTCTCACATGATCGAGGTCAGGGTCTGAGAGCATGGGATTCTCACCCATCAGATACAGGCATTTTATCTTGCCGGGCTCATCCACAAGAAGGTTTATAGTTTCGGTCGCAGTATAGCCCGCACTACCATTGGCGATCTCATCCCCTCCCCACATCCTCATCATCTTGCTGCGAGATTCTTGGTCCGTGACTTTCTGATATCCGCTGTACACATCCGGCAAACAGCCCATATCGCAAGCACCCTGAACATTGTTCTGCCCCCGCAGAGGATTGACCCCGCTGCCCGGTTTTCCGATATTGCCGGTCAGCATCATCAGATTGGCAACGGATTTCACATTATCCACCCCTACGGTGTGCTGAGTGATCCCCATGGAGTAGATCAGGGCGGAGGGTTTGGATTTCGCGATCCATTCTGCAGCTGTAGCCAGGTCGGATTCTGGAATGCCGACAAGCTTTGAAACGTGCTTAAGATCGTAGCTCTCCTTCATCACCGTATTTTTCATTGGTTCGAAGCCTTTTGTTCTGCTGACGATGAATCCCCTATCCTCCCAGCCGTTCTCCAGGATATGGTGCATAAGTCCGTTGAGCAGTGCCACATCAGTGCCCGAATACATGGAAAGGTAGAGGTCTGCCTGTTTTGCCGTTGGAGTGTATCTTGGATCTGCACAGATGATCTTTGCTCCCCTCTTCTTTGCGATGATGAGCCTTCTGCCTATGAGCGGGTGCTGTTCAAAGGTATTGCTCCCTATGACGAATATGCACTTTGATTCCTGCAGGTCCAGGATGGAATTGGTCATAGCTCCCGAACCGAATACCTCGGAGAGCGCAGAGACAGTAGAAGAGTGGCATAATCTTGCACAATGGTCTATGTTGTTGGTCTTCAGAACCGTGCGGGCAAATTTTTGCATAAGGTAATTCTCTTCATTCGAAGCCTTTGCTGAGGCGAGGCAGGCAAATTCCTCTGGTCTGTAGGATTTGAATTTTTTCACTATCAATTGATACGCCTCATCCCAAGTGGATTCCACAAAATCCCCGTTCTCCTTTATCAGTGGCTTTGTGAGGCGATCCTTGCTGTGGATGAACTCATGCGCATACCTCCCTTTCTGACACAGTTTGCCCTCATTTATGGGAGGGGTGTGCCACGGCTCTATCCCCAGTACCCTATTGTCTCTTACCACCAGATAAAAACTGCACCCTGTGCCACAGTATGGACAGGTGGTGGGGACAAACTCCATTCCCGCAGCCAACATCGACACCCTATCAATCTCTCCTGCTCATAGTATATAGAGTTTAGAACCGACAAGATAATTGAAATTTAACAGCCAGTCGCACCTACCGGATCCACCACCTTCCAAAGCTTCTTTTATCGTAAGTAATAAGAGAAGGCTGAACCTCACGAGACAGAGCCAGAGCTACTATATTTGCAAAAGATTCCAGCAACCTCCTTTGTTCCGATAATAGTGTTAGGTCGGGCTTCTTTAGGTCTATTCCCAGGACGCCGACTATGCCATCATGCGCTTTCAGAGGAATATAGAAAAGGCTGGCCGAGGAGAGCGTATCAGTTCCCCGTCCTGCCATCTGGCCGTGCTGGAATACCCATGTGGCCACTCCTAGCTTGCGCTCATCCACGGTCATGCCCTCGCCAATTTGAGTTCCCACCTTCAGAAGTCCTGATTCTTCCGGAAGCAGAATCAGTACATTACAGTCAAACGCTTCGGCGATTCCTTTGCTGGCACTGCTTAATAGCTCCTCCTTATTTTTTGCCGCCATAAGGCTTCGGCTGAACTCATTAAGAGCAGAGACGAATCTTGCTCTCTGGCGCGCAATCTCGCCCTGCCACCTTACCCGATCGGCCAGAAGACTCGTCACTATGGCTACTACGAAGAAGACGAAAAAGGCGGGAAGGTAGCGCAAATCCGCCACTGAAAAGGAGAGATAAGGCTGGACGAAGAAGAAATCAAGGGCTCCGACTGCTAGAAAAGAGGCTGTAATTCCTGCCTGCCTTCCCCAAGTGGATCCGCTGTAGACAACTGGAAGGAGCATGATCATCGTCGTGTTGACGAAACCCAGCCACGGCTGCAGTATCCAGCAGAAGATGGTTATCATGGCTACGCTTAATAAGCTGCCGAATAATGGCCGCAGATCGATCCATGGTCTCCTTAGCTCGACCCCCTTCTGCTTAGCCTGGGAGCTGCCTATGACCAGCACGTGGATAGGTCCACTCTTAAGAGTGAGCTGGTTGACCACTGAGCCACTGAGCCATTTTCTCCATTGGCGCTTTCGAGGCAGACCGACAATAATCAAAGTGATGTTATGCGTCCGGGCAAAGGAGAGGGTCTCATCAGCCACGTTGTCCCCTGTCAGGATCTCCACCTTTGCACCAAGTTCCTCTGCCAGCCACAAGTTGCGGGCCAGTTGTTCTCGTGCCTGATTGCTCAGCTCAGCCTCATGAGGAGACTCCACATGGACGGCAAACCATTCAGCATCCAAATCGGAGGCCATGCGCTGGCCTATGCGTGCTAGATGCTCGGAGAGCTGGCTAGTGCTGACGCCTACCAGCAACCTCGATCCCGCAGGCCAGGGACCGAGGATATCATGAGTCTCCATGTAGGAGCGCATATCCACATCCACCTTGCGAGCAGCATAGCGCAGCGCCAGTTCCCGGAGACCCAAAAGATTGCCTTTTCGGAAGAAGCGCTGTGTTGCCTGCTCGACCTTGGGAGGTACGTACACCTTTCCTTCCCTGAACCGCTGCAAAAGCTCCTCCGGAGGCAGATCTACCACTTCTATCTCATCTGCCGTCTCCAGCACTCTATCGGGAACGGTTTCCCGCACTCGAACGCCGGTGATCTGATACACAATATCGTTGAGGCTCTCGACGTGCTGAATATTCATGGTCGTATAGACGTTGATTCCTGCCTCCAGCAGCTCTTCAACATCTTGATATCGCTTATCATGACGAGTGCCTGGCGCGTTGGTGTGGGCCAGCTCGTCCACTATGGCGATAGCCGGATGCCGTGCCACTACAGCATCCAGATCCATCTCCTCCAGCATGATGCCCCCGTGTGGAACCCGGAGAAGGGGTATTGTCTCCTGGCCTTCCAGCAGAGCCTCCGTCTCAGACCTTCCATGGGTTTCTACGAGGGCAATAACGACATCCACGCAATCTTTCTTGAGGGACCGTGCTTCTTCAAGCATCTGATAGGTCTTGCCCACGCCTGCGGCAGCGCCGACGAAGATTTTGAGCTGGCCCCGGCTACGCTTGGCATTCTGTTCCTCGTGCTGTAGCCGCCGCAGCAGGAGATCAGGATCTGGCCGGCACTCCTCAGGCATGGCTCACCTTCTCCCTTCCAGCTCATCCAGCGCCAGGTCTAGCTTGAGCACGTTCACCCTCTCCTGGCCCAGTATGCCGAACTGAGCAGGCTCAACATGCTGATAGATCAGCATTTTCACTTCGGACTCAGGCCATCCTCGCGCTTTGGCCACCCGCTGCAACTGAAGCATCGCCCCTTCCATGCTGATGTGCGGGTCCAGGCCGCTTCCCGAAGCCAGGACCAAATCTGCAGGCACAGATGTATTTGGCAGTAGATTGTTCTCGCTTCTGACCTGCCCTATCCTCTTGCTCAACTGCTCCATCAGCTTGGCACTGGTCGGCCCAAAGTTGCTTGCGCCCGAGCCGTTGGCGCTATAACCTACGGCCGAAGGTCGCCCGTGGAAATAGCCTGGGCTGGAGAACATCTGGCCGATAAGCTCTGAGCCTATGACTTTGCCGTCAACAACCAGCAGACTTCCACCTGCTTTTTCGGGCATCGTTATCTGAATTATGCCTGTAATAAAGAGCGGATAAACCAGCCCAGTTAGCAGAGAGAATGCTATGAACAGCAGCGCTGCCGTCTTTACCGCGTTTAGAGTCTCGGACATCTTCCTCACTCCAGATGCAGAAACACTACCAGTGTGTCGATCAGCTTGATGCCTATGAAGGGCACAATCAATCCGCCCAGCCCGTAGATTAGAAGGTTGCGGCGGAGCAGAGCGACAGCTGTAGTCGGATGATACCTGACGCCCCTCAATGCCAGAGGAATGAGCAGCGGTATGATGATGGCATTGAAGATGATCGCCGACAGCACCGCGCTTGTGGGCGTGGCCAGCTGCATGACGTTCAGCATGCCCAGCACGGGGTACTCGGCCGCAAATATGGCTGGCAGGATAGCAAAGTACTTGGAGACATCGTTTGCTACGCTGAATGTGGTAAGAGCACCGCGGGTGATCAGGATCTGTTTGCCGATCTCCACGATGTCCAGCAGCTTGGCAGGGTTTGAGTCGAGGTCCACCATGTTGGCCGCCTCCCTCGCAGCCTGTGTGCCTGCATTCATGGCCACCGCCACATCGGCTTGGGCCAGCGCAGGAGCATCATTAGTGCCGTCCCCAATCATCGCCACCAGGTGTCCATCTTTCTGATATTTGCGAATGGCTTCGAGCTTGGCCTCCGGCCGGGCCTGACCAATAAAATCGTCAATGCCCGCCTCGGCTGCTATGGCTGCCGCAGTCATGGGATTGTCGCCCGTTATCATAACAGAGCGAATGCCAACCAGACGCAGGTGAGATAGGCGCTCCTTGATGTTCTCTTTGAGCACATCCTTCAGGCGGATGGCGCCCAATACCCTGGAGCCCTCGGCAACCACCAGAGGAGTGCCGCCCTCTCTAGCTATGCTGCCAACGACAGCTTTGATGCCGTCCGGCATCTTGCCGCCTTTGCATTCCACATACGCCTCTATGGAATCGTGTGCCCCTTTCCGTATCTCCCGGCCATCCCAGTCTATTCCGCTCATGCGCGTCTCTGCGCTGAACGGGATGAACGATGATCCGTCGGGCGCTCTGATATCCCTTCCCCGAACGCCCAGCTTCTCCTTCGACAAGTCAACTATGCTGCGTCCCTCAGGCGTATCATCAGCCAGGGAGGAGAGCATCGCAGCCTCAGCTAGATCCTCGTTCTTTACACCTTCGGCGGGGATGAACTCTGTTGCCATCCTGTTTCCCAGGGTGATGGTGCCTGTCTTGTCCATCAGGACCACGTCCACATCTCCTGAGGCCTCCACAGCCCTTCCGCTCAGGGCGATTACGTTGTGCTGGAGCAGCCTGTCCATACCTGCTATGCCGATGGCAGGCAGCAGGCCGCCTATGGTTGTGGGCATCAGGCAGACGAGCAGCGCCACAAGAACGGGCACTGACACTACCATGCCCATGTATCCGGCAAATGCCTCAAGGCTTACAACTACTACTATGAACAGCCCCGTCAGGCCTATGAGCAGTATCTCCAGCGCCTGCTCATTGGGAGTCTTCTGGCGCTTGGCACTCTCGACCATCCCTATCATCTGATCCAGGAATGTCTCGCCAGGATCTGCCGTGATACAGATCTTGACCTTCCCAGATAGAACCCTGGTTCCACCCGTAACTCCGCAAAGGTTTGCACCTGCCTCACGGACTACAGGCGCAGACTCGCCGGTTATGGCCGATTCGTCAACTAAAGCCACCCCTTCCACGATCTCTCCATCGCTGGGGATGATCTCGCTGTCGCCCACCAGGACCAAATTGCCTTTTCGTAGCGAAAGTGCAGCTACCTGCTCTGTGCTGCCATCAGAAAGAAGCCTGTTGGCTACAGCCTCATTGCGGGCCTGGCGCAAGGTCTCTGCCTGGGCTCGGCCTCGACCTTCGGCCAGGGCCTCGGCAAAGTTGGCGAAGAGTATTGTAAACCAGAGCCAGATGCTGATCTGCATATCGAACCCGAAGTTTCCGCCGGTGAATAAATCGTATATTGCTATCAGAGTGGTCAAGATGGAGACGATCTCTACCACGAGCATCACTGGGTTACGCCAGAGTGTACGCGGGTCCAGCTTTGGAATTGAGTCCTTGGCTGCCTGCAACACATGGTCTGACTGCCAGAGGTTGGACATTTTTTCCTTCATTTTTCTCACCTCAGAATGTCCTTCCAGCCTGCAAAAGCAGGTGTTCCAATATTGGCCCGAGCACAAAGACCGGGAAGAAGGTCAAAGCGCCTACTACTATGACCGTGCCCACCAGCATCATCACAAAGAGCGGGCTGGCTACAGGCAGAGTTGCTGCGGTCGTGGGCACTATCTTCTTCTGAGCCAGAGACCCAGCAATGGCCAGCGCAGGCAGAATAGTGGCAAACCTGCCTACCAGCATAGCAAAAGCCAGAGTCAGGTTATAGAAGATCGTATTCGCATTCAGCCCGGCAAAAGCAGATCCGTTGTTTCCGCAGGCCGATGCAAAGGCATAGAGGATCTCCGATAGGCCGTGAGGGCCAGCGTTGTTCAGGCTGGACAGGCCCATAGGCAGCATCACAGCGAGCCCTGCCAGCAAGAGTAAAGCTACTGATGGCATAAGCAATCCAATGGCTGCCATGATCATCTCAAAGGGCTCGAGCTTTTTGCCGAATATCTCCGGAGTCCTGCCGATCATCAGCCCGGCCAGGAACATGGTCATGATGGCGTAGAAGAGCATGCCTATGAAACCGACTCCGACTCCGCCAAAGATCACCTCGCCTATGACCATGTTGAAGAGCAAAACCATCCCTGTGAGAGGCATCATGCTATCGTGCATGCTGTCAACCCCTCCGCACGAGGTCACCGTCGTGGACTGGGCGAAGAGCACCGAGGGGACTATGCCGAACCGCACCTCTTTGCCCTCCATGTTGACGCCTCCTGCCACGCCCAGCTTCTCAAGCAGGGGGTTTCCTGGCGTCTCAGCCCAGAGGGCCAAAGCAAGGCCCATCAGGTAGAGAACCAGCATGGATGCGAATATGGCCCGGCCCTGCCCTTGATTATTGACCATCGCCCCAAAGGCGAAGGGCAGCGATGCTGCGATCAGCAACATTCCCAGCACCTGCAGGAAATCCGTCAGAGGCGTTGGATTCTCAAAAGGATGGGCCGAGTTGGCGTTGAAGAAGCCGCCTCCATTGGTTCCCAGGAATTTGATGGCGTCCTGGGTGGCCGTGGGCCCGACAGCGATCAATTGTTCTGCGCCGTCAAGGGTTTGTGCGGTGACGTAGGGGCCCAGGGTCTGGACTACGCCCTGAGACGCAAATATCAGTGCCCAGATGATGGCCAGAGGCAGCAGAAGATAGAGCACCGATCTGGTGAGATCGACCCAGAAGTTGCCTAAAGTGGCAGTGTTCTTCCGGGTGAAGCCCCGAATGACGGCTATGGCAGCGGCTATCCCTGTCGCCGCTGATAGAAAGTTCTGAACAGTCAAGCCCAGCATTTGAGTCAGGTAGGTCATCGTCTGCTCTCCGCTGTAGGCCTGCCAGTTCGTGTTTGTGGTGAAGGAGACCGCGGTGTTCAAAGCCGTATCCCATCTGACAGGACCAAAGCCCTGAGGATTTAAAGGCAGAAATCCCTGCAGTTCCTGAAGCAAAAAGACCGCCGTTAAACCCAGCGCATTGAAGATCAAGAGAGCTATGGCGTAGGTCTTCCAGGACATCTCTCTCTTCTCGTCCACACCGCCCATGCGGTAGATGCCCTGCTCTACGGGCCTTAGCGGCAGCGTAAGCAGGGTGGGCTTGCCGCTGAAAACTTCGGCAATATATCTTCCAGTCGGTGCTGCCAGTATTAGCAAAAACCCTATCAACAGGGCTACATAAGCCAATTCCAGTGACATTTATGTCGCCTTCGAGAGGATATGATCTTAAGGAGATAATTTGTTGGTATGGTTATTATTATAATCAAAGACCTTGACTATAATCGTATTCTGAATTTATCTTGGCCATTGGCCATATATAAAACTGCTTGAATTTGAAGAATACCTGCAAGTCTTTACAGAGGCACCTGCTCCGCTAATCTTGCACCTAGTGGTTCCTGCCACTTCAGACATCAGCAAATGGGAGGTCACAGATGGATCACCTTCGACTATGACATACTCATCTTTTAATAAGAGGCAGTATGAATTTTTATTCACTCCAGTCGTTCTCCATGAAAGGAAAGCACATTCCACTATTGATATATAAAGTTATGCCCAAGATAAACGGCTGTAGAGTCCCGAAAAAATTTTCGCACCAACCTAAGATCCGAACATCAAGTTCGGTATATGAGGTTGAATCGGCGGAAAATTCATTGAATGAAGGGAGTGACACCAAGCGGATAGCAAGGGATATGAAGATCTCGCAAAGGCATGTCCAACCGGTCTGGAAATACTATGGAACATCGGGAATAGCGCCAAATGACCTCTACAGCCATGCCATAGCTTTGCCTCAACATCATCCTTTCTTTCCTATCCTCTCCTTTTCTAGATCTTCAACTACGGCCACATACCCCCGAACCAGGGATTTGCTTATCTCCGGCTCAAAAGCTATGTTCTCCACAGGAACTCCGTCCCTGTAGAGCTTCTGAACCTTCTTGAAGCATTTATAATCAAAATTCGTTTACAAAGGAGGAAGAATTTTGTCTCTAAAGAATGCTCACAAAGGGAAGTTGCTGGCCGCAGCTTTGATCTTGGCGACGTTTATGGTTGTAGCGCAGGCCTCGGACCAGCAGAGCCCTCTGACCGATAAGGAGAGGCAGCTGGCCGATCAGATCAACCAGTATCGGCAGGAAAATGATCTTTCAGCTCTACCGATCACTAACTCACTGACCAAAGTCGCACGTGCTCACATCGGGGACCTCAATTTATACCATCCTGACACAGAGACTTACGGGACCGGTAGTTGCAACCGCCACAGCTGGTCGAGCCACGGCGCCTGGACAGCCGTATGCTATACGGGCAGTGCCCAGTCCAGTCAGATGTGGAACAAGCCGCGTGAGATCACAGAGAGCTATGATGGTAACGGCTACGAGATCGCATGCTGGAACAGCCGAGAGATAACGCCTTCGGCTGCCATGGACGAGTGGAAGGGTAGCAGTGACCACAGTAATACCATACTCCAGAAGGGCATCTTCACTGGTACGATCTGGCAGGCAATGGGCGTGGGCATCGATGGCAACTATGCAGTCGTCTGGTTTGGCAAGGATGTGGACCCTGCCGGTCTGGTGCCCACACAGCGAGCCACTGACTACCCTGATGTGAAATGCGCCTTCGCCTGCTTGACGCTGTCGCCTAAAAAACCAGAATACGCTCAGGGCGAGCCGGTTCAATTCGTCTTGAAGAAAGTAGCCCCTGGCAGTGCAAACCTCGAAGGAGCATATTATGGGATAGAGAAGAAGAACAATGGCGAATGGAGTCTTTACAACAGTGTGGATCCAGAGCACTGGCATTTCAATACGCCAGTAATCGAGTACGGCAGCGGGACAAAAATAATCAATTGGGACCAGAGCCATGCAGGCGATCCGTATAATCGTGCCCCGATAGGCTCATATCGCATGAAGTTCTATGCGCCGAACGCCTTTGAAGGCTTCATCGCAGCGGAGTTCACGATAGCATAAAGGTCTCTACGGACGATAATCTTGCGCTTCCTGTGGGGTCTAATGCCCTCACAGGGTAGCCCTTAAGAGATATCGCCGAGGGCTAATTGCCAAATATGGCCTAGGCCTAGAAAAAAGGGTTTAGGGAACGTAATGGTAAAGCATCCGAGTATGGGGGGTAACGATATACAAATCTTTACCGGCTGCGTAGATCTCTTCTGCCGGAGGATGATCCACCAAATCTCTTGCAGCCTATTCTTAGCCTAATCCCCAGTGATTTGGCGGCCTCCCATTAATTCTATCTTCTACGCGGGCAAATTATGCATGATATTATTGCCCCTTTCCCAACCTTTTTATACCAACTTCGCCTCCTAGGCCCTGTTCACAATCGTGAATCACGCCGAAGCATCGGGCATAGAGGCTTTTTGGCTTCTCTGCCTTTTCCGTTTTGAGGCAATATGAGAATGAACGCCGAAATAAAAGCTCAGCTCTTGAGCGTGGGCAGTGCAGACATCGACGAAGCCTTGCTTCGTGGGACCACCAGGACCACCGTGCCCAGCTCCGGGCCTGGGGCGGGGCTGGAGTCCTTCTTCTTGAAGTCCGGCGGCCACAGAGTGCGGCTGTCCATCAATTCCCATTCGCCTCTCAAAATCGCCGGGGACAGTCAAGAGGTAGCGGTAATCAGAGACGGTGTCGAGCTGGTGCGGGCCGAGCTTGAGCCTGCGCTCTGCCACTGCCCGGAGCAGGCCTACCTGACCATCAGCGGCCGCTGCATCTACGACTGCAAGTTCTGCCCTGTGCCCAGGCTGCGGGGTGAGGTCAAGAGCCAGGAAAGGATCCTGCAGCTGGTGGAGGAAGCGGAGCGAACGGGGCGGCTCCGGGCCATCGCTCTCACCAGTGGCGTGGAAAGATCTCCGGAGGACGAGGCTAGAGTGGCAGTGCAGGAGGTGAAGGCCCTGCGGGAAAGATACGATCTGCCCATTGGCGTCTCCGTCTACCCTTCAAAGACCTCTTCCGAGGATCTCTACGCGGCGGGAGCGACTGAGGTCAAGTATAATGTCGAGACACTCAGCTCCCCGCTCTTCCAGAAGTGCTGTCCAGATCTTTCTCTCCCCTTGATTCTCAGGTCCCTGGAGAAGGCTGTGGACATCTTCGGCCGCAATAAAGTCACCACGAACTTTATCATCGGCCTGGGAGAGAGTGATGAGTGTGTGAGGTTTGGGGCATCGAGGCTGGCCGACATGGGAGTCATACCCATACTGAGGCCGATATCGCCGCATCCCCTGAGGACAGGAGAGATACAAGTGCAAAGGCCCTCGACGGACAGGCGGCTGAAGCTGGGCCGAATGCTGAGGAGGGTGCTGGACGAGCGCGGACTATGTGCCGATAGGGCAGAGAGCATGTGTCTTGCCTGCACAGGATGCGACTTAACCACGCATCGGGACATCTGAGGTTTGAGTGAGATGATAATAGCCTTGCCGGACGGCAGCAGAAAAGAGATGGCAGTGGAGAACGCCCGCATCCAGGACCTCCTCCGGGATCTGGGGATCAATCCCGTCGAGGTGATCGTGGCCAAGAACGGCCGGATAGTCCCGGAGGAGGAGATGGCAGGCTGCGGGGACGAGCTTAAGGTGGTGCGGGTTGTGCACGGAGGATGAGGACAGATCTAGATGCTCACAGATGCTGAAAAATCAAGATACTCCCGCCAGATTCGCCTCTTCGGCGAGGAGGGCCAGGAGAAGCTGAAAGAGACTGCCGTCTTCATAGCCGGAGCTGGCGGCCTGGGCTCAATCGTGTCCACCTACATGGCGGCAGCCGGCTTTGGCCGGATACGCATCGTGGACTGCGACAGAGTCGAGCTGAGCAATCTTAACCGGCAGGTGTTGCACTGGAGCGATGATGTTGGAAGGAACAAGGCGGTGTCGGCCCTGGAAACTTTGCGCGGCATTAACCCGGAGATCGAGGTTGAGGCGCTGGTGGAGACCATTGCAAAAGACAGCATCGATCGCCTCCTAGAGGGCTCTGATCTGATCATGGACGCCATGGACAACTTCCCGACCAGATATCTCCTGAATCAAGCCGCCCTGCGCCAAGGACTTCCGCTCTTTCACGGCGCCATCAGCGGCCTGCAGGGCCAGGCTGCAACCATAGTTCCAGGCAGATCGGCCTGCCTGAAGTGCATCTTTCCCCGCGCGCCTCCGGCCACGACCTTTCCTGCCCTTGGATCCACCTGCGGCGTGATCGGCTCCATCCAGGTCACCGAGGCTGTGAAGTATGTGCTAGGGCGGGGCCAGCTTCTGCAGAACAGGCTTCTGCTCTGGGACGGCCTATCCGCCAGCATGGACGAAGTGGTATGCGAGCGCAATCCAGGCTGCGATGCCTGCTGTGAATATTAATAGCAATATCCACAATTATCCATAAACATAAAGCAAGAGATGAGCGAATGACCGAAGGCAAAAAGGCGCTGCTGGTGATGGGCTGCCCGGAGGTGCCGGTGCAGATGAGCATAGTCCTCTATCTCTCCCACAAGCTCTGCAAGGCTGGCTACGATGTGACCGTGGCAGGCACAGACGCTGCCGTCAAGCTTCTCAAGGTCTCCGATCCGGAGAGCTATTATGTGCAAAAGACCGTCGACTTAGACCAGCTCATAGCCGATATCGTGGAGAAGAAGACCGACTTTGACCTCTGCTTCACCTTCATGCACAGCGATGCCGGCATGACCTATGGAGCCACATTTAGTGCCATTTCCAGGGCCAGGCTCTACGCCGTGGTCTTCGGCAAGAATGCCGAGGAGCTTGCAGAGACCATTGACTACCCCGCGGAGAAGATCGTGGCCAAGGCAACCCATAATCCCAACCCGCTGAAGAACAAGATCGACAAGGTGGTCCTGTGAGCTGCGTTGAGCAGATGAAGTACAAGCTCTATCTGGAGCGAACTTCCTTCAAGGATGCCCGTGAGTATATTGAAAAAAACTCGGAAGAGGTCTACTACGTCGATCCGGGCTACAAGATCTTCAAGGATTACTACATCATCGGCGTGCCGCCGGTGGCCATGGGCGTTAGGGGAAAGGAGATGCTCTTCACCTACGTCAAGCCCTGCCACGGCACCTTCGTCATGGGCATCGACTCTGAGGAGGAGATCACGCGGCTGCGGCAAAGAGAAGAGGAAAAGATCAAAGCGTCTCTGAAGAAGGGCGGCCCGAAAGCCAAAGCGGAACCTGCACCATCCAGCTTCAGCGATATTTGGAAAAAATAAAAATCCCAATGCAGACGGCAAGGCCATGAAGGTGAAAGTCAGAGCATTTGCCAGCTTCCGGGAGATTCTGGGCAGAGAGCGGGAGATGGAGATGAAAGAGGGCTCGACGGTAGCGGATCTGCTGGGCGACCTGGCTTTGGCCAGCCCAAGATTCAGAGAGGCTGCCTTCGATGACTCCGGCCAGCTCAAGGATTATGTCCTGCTCATGAAGAACAGGAAAAAGATTGATTCCCTGCAGGATCTGAAATCTGAACTATGCGAGGGAGACGAGGTGGCGGTATTTCCTCCCGTGGCCGGAGGCTAAAGGCATGATAACGATCACCAAAGATGACTTCTCCCTTGACGAGCTGGTCAGAAAGGCCAAACGGGATGATGCAGGCGCTATGGTGATCTTCCTTGGCATGGTCAGGGACGACGGCATCGAGAAGATGGAGCTGGAAGCCTTTCGGGAGGCGGCGCTGGCAGAGCTGGAGCGCATCGCTGATGAGGCGGCAGGCCGCTTCCACCTCACGTCCCTGGACATCGTCCACCGCGTGGGATCGCTCTCTGTGGGAGACAACATCGTGGCCATCGTCTGCTCGGCAGCGCACCGGGATGAGGCCTTCCGGGGGTGCAGGTACGTCATCGAGGAGCTGAAGTCCAGAGCGCCTATCTGGAAGAAGGAGATTGGAGAAAAGGGTGAGCGGTGGGCTGGAAATGAGTGAATTTGTAGTAGTTTTATGCACAGCGCCCATGGGTGGATCGGATAAGGTGGCCAGGGTGCTGGTGGAAGAGCGGCTGGCAGCCTGCGTTAACGTGAGCCAGGCGAGATCTTATTTTGTTTGGGAAGGCCGACTCTCTGTCGATCAAGAAGAGCTGATGATAATAAAAACAGAACAGCGGATGGTGGAAGCTCTGAAGAAGAGGATCCTGGATCTTCACAGCTACCAGGTCCCGGAGATCATCGTCATTCCCATCAAGGAAGGCTACGAGCCCTATCTCAACTGGATAGCCCAGTGTGTTGGTTAAGGCTTTATTTTCAGGGAGCTCTTTCAATTCATCATGGCCAGAGATCTGGACAAGAAGGACTTCGAGGCCCGGCTCAAACGTCTCTCCGCAGAGGAGATGCGCTACCTGGCCGATCTGGCTTTGGGAGGAACGGAAAGCACAGGCTGCCTTTATCCCGATTTCGCAGAGGCGTTCTTCATCGTGGCCGGACAACGGCTGTCCGGCGAAGTGGCGGACCAGTTGCGAGAGGCTTATGAATCCGGCGGGGAGTGCGTCGGCTGAAGATGACCACCTTCGGATTCATCGGGACGGGCCATCTGGGCAGCATGCTGGTGCATAAGTTCATTGAAACGAGGGCGATGAAGGCGGCGAATATCATCGCCAGCAATCGCACCCGCGAAAAGGCGGAGCATCTGGCCAAAGACTTGGGCATTCGTGTCGGGAACAATCGGGAGGTGGCCGGGCAGTCGGAGGTTATATTTCTCTGCGTGCGACCCCTGGAGATCAAGGCCGTCTTGAAAGAGCTCTCCGAACTGCTCAAGCCGGAGAAGCTGCTCGTCTCGGCGGCCGTGGACTTCTCTTTGAAAGACCTGGAAGCACTCTGCCAGGCAAGAGTGGCCCGGGTGGTTCCTAGCCTCGCCTGCGAAAATCTGAAAGGCATCTCCCTGGTGGCCCTGGCTACATCTCCGCCCTCATGCGGGAGTTTGCCTTGGCGGCATCGTGGAAGGGCGTGCCGAAGGATTTGGCGGAGGAGATGGTAAAGAAGACCCTGACAGGAACTGTTCGCTTCCTGGAGGAAGAGAGCTTCGAGGGTCTGATATCCTGTGTGGCGACCAAAGGCGGGATAACCGAGGAGGGGGTGAAGATCATCCAGGAAGAGGCTCCAGGGATGTTTTGCCGACTCTTCCAGGCCACCAGGGACAAGCACGAAGCGGTTAAGAGGCTGATCGAAGCGCAGGATTAGTGAATTTGGCAGAGAAGCCGTCTTGCGATCTCGCGAGGGGGCAGGCGATCCTGGCACCCTTTGATGGATCATTTTGACCGGGCTCTGCTCTAAGAAGCCGTAAGATTTAAATAGCCCGATGTTCACTAACTAACGGTTAGTATTATCAAGTAGTGGTTTGGCTGAAAGATAAAACCAGAGATGTTCTGGTCGGCATCAAGATTCGGTTTGAACAACAGCACAGGTTAAAAAATTACTTAAGCTTGCGATGAATAAATATATTGGAGGTTTTTGATGGCAGGAGAGATAACACTCAAGGTCATTGAAGCGCGTCCTTTAGACGTGGGAAGGGGGATCGCCAGGGTAGACCCGGCCATATTCCGCGAGAAGGGCTGGCAGGCAGGCGACGTCTTGAGCATTCAGGGAAAGAAGAAGACAGCTGCTCTGCTCTGGCCCGGCTATCCGGACGACACAGGCACGGGAGTCATCCGCCTGGATGGAAACACTCGCAGGAACGCCGGTGTGGGCATAGACGACAAAGTGCCTGTGAAGATCGTGCAGGCTGCTCTTGCCGAAGCGGTGGTCTTCGCGCCTACAGTTCCGCTGCGCATCACCGGCGGCGAAGAGTATTTGAAAAGGTACATGGAAGGCCGCGTCATCACCAAGGGCGACATCATTGAGATCTCAGTCATGGGCCGCAAGATCGAGCTCATGGCTACCCGCGTCGCTCCTGCTAAGGACGCGGCGGTCATAGGCGATCGGACCCGAATCGAGATCTCCGAGAAGCCGGCCAAGGAAGAGAAGGTCGGCCCCAGGGTCACTTACGAGGACATCGGAGGCCTCTCTGCAGAGATCAAGAAGGTCCGCGAGATGATCGAATTGCCCATGAAGCATCCCGAGCTCTTCGAGCGCCTGGGCGTCGAGGCGCCCAAAGGCGTTCTCCTCTACGGTCCCCCCGGCACGGGCAAGACCCTGCTGGCCAAGGCCCTGGCATCGGAGACCAACGCCCACTTCGAGACCCTGAGCGGCCCGGAGATCATGTCCAAGTACTACGGCGAGTCCGAGGAGAAGCTGCGGCAGCTCTTCAAGACCGCCGAGGAGCAGGCACCGTCAATAGTGCTCATCGACGAGATCGACTCCATTGCCCCCAAAAGAGAAGAGGTAACGGGCGAGGTGGAGCGGCGCGTAGTGGCTCAGCTCCTGGCGCTCATGGACGGCATGGAGACCCGCGGGAAAGTGGTGGTCATCGGCGCCACCAACAGGCCCGACTCCCTTGATCCCGCCCTGCGACGTCCGGGCCGCTTCGACCGCGAGATCGAGATCGGCGTTCCGAACAGGCAATCCCGGCTGGAGGTCCTGCAAATTCACACCCGCGGCATGCCCCTCTCCAAGGATGTGAACCAGGAGAAGCTGGCCGATGTGACGCACGGCTTCGTGGGAGCGGACCTGGCGGCGCTGGCGCGTGAAGCGGGCATGCGGGCGCTGCGGCGCGTGCTGCCCGAGCTGGACCTGGAGGTGGAAGCCATCCCCGCTGAGCTCCTCAACAAGATCGAGGTGAACAACGACGACTTCCTGGATGCGCTGCGGGAGATGGAGCCCTCTGCCATGCGTGAGGTCATGGTGGAATCGCCCAATGTGAAATGGGACGACATCGGCGGCCTTGCCGAGGTTAAGCAGCAGCTTGTGGAGTCGGTGGAATGGCCCCTGATCTATGCCAAGCTATTCTCGCACATGGACGCCAAGGCTCCCAAGGGCATCCTGCTCTTTGGCCCGCCAGGCACAGGCAAGACCATGCTGGCCAAGGCGGTGGCGACGGAGAGCCAGGCCAACTTCATCAGCATCAAAGGCCCGGAGTTCCTGAGCAAGTGGGTGGGCGAGTCCGAAAAAGCCGTTCGGGAGACCTTCCGCAAGGCCCGCCAGGCCGCTCCTGCCGTGATCTTCCTGGATGAGATCGACTCCATAGCCCCAGCCAGGGGCAGATCGACCGGCGACTCCCACGTCACAGAGCGCGTGATCTCCCAGATCCTGACGGAGCTGGACGGTCTGGAGTCCCTGAACAGCGTGATAGTGATAGCGGCCACCAACAGGCCGGACATCATCGACCCGGCCTTGCTGCGGCCCGGAAGGTTCGACCGGCTCATAGAGATCGGCCTGCCGGATGAGTTGGCCCGTCTGGAGATCCTGAAGATTCACACGGCCAGGAAGCCCATGGCCGCAGACGTCAAATTGGAGGAGCTGGCCAAGAAGACGGAGAGGTACTCAGGAGCGGACCTGTCGGCCATCGTCAATGAAGCGTTGATGCTGGCCATCCGGGAGTGCGTCCTGGGAGGAAAGGCCCAAGATGAGAAGCAGCTCTGCGAATACAAGGTGGAGAAGAAGCACTTTGATGAGGCCATGAAGAAGGTCCAGCCCACGGCTGCAGAGTCGGACATCTACAAGAGGTTTGCCGGAGCCAAGGCCTTTTAGGCCAAGGCTTCGGGCCTCGTTTCCTCTTTTTAGCTGCTAATAAGCCTATTTAATTATTATTAACCAATTTAATTACTATTACGATCGTAACGCTATTCTCTTATGTAACTCAGCAATAGGTTTATTATTGTCAGTTACATAAGATCCATCAGTGATTCCAAAGACCATATGCCAATCCCTGAAACGACAGGACCTCTCCGTGCTTTGTGAGATAAAGGATCTGGTAGAGCACCTAATCTCTGAAAGAGGTAAGTCTCCCGATCTGGCTGAGCTGCCGGAAGGAAGGGAGGTACTGACGGTTAAGAGGTCGGGATCGGTCACCTACCGGCTGGAAAGGATCTCTTGCGGCAAGAACTGCAAGGGCTGCCCGCACGGGCCTTATTGGTATGGCTACTGGCGAGAGGGCAGCAAAACGCGCTCCAAGTACATAGGCAAAAATCTGAGGGTAAAATGAACATCAACACGAAAAAGAGCTCACTGCTGGTCTTGTTATCTCTGGTGTTTCTTTTTTGCGGCTGCGTTTCGCAGAACCAGACGCCTTCTGAGAAGATCAAAGTGGCCACCACCATAGCTCCGCTGGGCGACTTCGTGAAGGCGGTAGGCTCCGACAAAGTCGAGGTCACAGTCCTGGTTCCGCCGGGAGCCGAGCCCCACACCTTCGAGCCCACGCCCTCGCAGATGAAAGAGGTGGCCAATGCGGATATGTACGTCATGAACGGGGCAGGTCTTGAGTTCTGGATGGATAAAATTCTGCAGGTCAACAAGAAGATGGCGAAAGTAGACTCTTCCAGGGGAATATCCTTCCTGCTCGAAGAAGGAGGCCAAGAGGACCCGCACACCTGGATCTCGCTGCGCAATGCAAGAGTGCAGGTGGAGAACATCTGCCAAGGCCTGATCCAGGTCGATCCGGCCAACAGGGATTACTATCTCCAGAACAAAGAGGATTACCTGCAAAAGATCAGCGTTCTGGACCGGGGATTGAATGAGACCTTTGCCGCAAAAAAGAGAAAGATCTTTATAGTGCACCATCCCGCCTGGACCTATTTCGCCAGGGACTACGGCCTGAAGCAGGTGCCGCTGATGAAGAATGAGAAGGAGCCCGGGCCCAAATATCTGGCGGAGGTGATCGATCTGGCAAGAGAGGATAATATCACTACCATCTTTGTGGAGCCGGAATACAATCCCAAGGCAGCAGAGATTATCGCCAGGGAGATGAACGCCAGCATCGTTTACCTCGATCCCCTGGCGGGAAACTACCTGGATAACATGGCCTATGCCGGAAAGGAGATAGCCGAGAGCCTGCCATGAAGATCGTATCCATCAGCGACCTCTGGGTCTATCGGGGAGAGCACGCCGTCCTGGAGGATATAAACCTGGACCTGGAGGAGGACGACTTCCTCGGCCTGATTGGGCCCAACGGGGGCGGCAAGTCCACGCTGCTGAAGGTCATGCTGGGCCTGATCAAGCCCGACCGCGGAAAGGTGCAGGTCTTCGGGCTGGCCCCGCAAGAGGCGCGGGGGCGGGTGGGATACATGCCCCAGAAGACTCTGTTCGATCAGGGATTCCCTGTCAAAGCCCTGGAGGTGGTGCTCATGGGAAGATACAGCCGAGCCGGTCTCTTGCGGCGTTACGGCCCAAAGGACCGCGAAGCAGCGCTGCAGGCTTTGGTGGCTGTGGGAATGAAGGACCTTGCCGGACGAGAGATAGGCGCCCTCTCCGGAGGCGAGCAGCAGAGGGTCTTTGTGGCCCGCTCCCTGGTCTCCGAGCCCAAGCTGCTTTTATTGGACGAGCCCACCGCTGGCGTTGATGCCGCTCAGCAGACGGAGTTCTACGATCTGCTCTGCCATCTCAACCGCGAGATAGGCATAGCCATAGTGCTCGTATCCCACGACATTACAGCCATCTCCCGTCATGTCAACAAGATCGCCTGTCTGAACCAGCGGCTTTACTACCACGGCTCCAAGGAGCTGACCAATGAGGATATCGAGAAGGCCTATGGCTGCCCTGTGGAGATGATAGCGCACGGAACGCCTCATAGGGTTTTGAGGGAACATGATTGAGCTGCAACTCGATTTTCTTCAGTACGACTTCATGCGCAGCGCCCTGGCCGCGGGCTTGGCCGCCTCGGTGCTCTGCGGCATAATAGGAATATACGTAATATTAAATAGAATTGTTTTTATAAGTGATGGTATAGCTCACGCCGCCTTCGGGGGGATCGGCCTCGGCTACTTTCTGGGCCAAGACCCCCTGGCCTTCGGGATAGGCTCGGCTCTGGTCACTGCGTTTGGCATCGGCCTCGTTAGTGGGCGTCGCGTCTCGGAGGACACGGCCATCGGGGTTTTTCTGGCCACGGGCATGGCCCTGGGAATAATGTTCATGAGCCTGAGCAAAGGATATGTCAAAGACCTCTTCGGCTTTTTGTTCGGCAACATCCTGGCCGTGACCTGGAATGATGTATTCCTGATCCTGGCCCTGACCCTGGCCATCCTGGTCCTGGTCTTTCTGCTCTACAAGGAGTTTCTTATCTTGAGCTTCGACCCGGTCTATGGCGAGGCCATCGGCCTTCCTGTGCAGAGCCTGCGGCTGCTGCTGCTGGGCATGGTGGCGTTCAGCGTGGTGGTCTTGATCAAGATCGTGGGAATAATAATGGTCATAGCCCTTCTGACCATTCCGGGCGCCATAAGCCGCCAGCACATGAAGAGCCTGGCGGGCATAATGGCCGGGTCGGTGCTGCTCGGTGCCGTCTTTGTGACCATCGGCCTGCTCGTCTCCTATCTGCTGGACGTTCCCTCCGGGGCGACCATAATTCTGACCGCTGCCGTGACCTTCTTCCTCAGCACGGTCATCACCAGATAGACTTAATTAAAGGATGCAAGTTAGTCTTTAGGGAATATGAGGCTCATCGGGATCATCTGCATTCTTTTGCTTCTCTGCTCGGCATGCCCTGCAGAAGATCTCATATTTTTTGCAGACGACCACTACAAGGCCGTTGGTCTACCCCTGCTCAACGCCTCGGTCATGACTCCCTATCTAGAGCCGGGCGACTCTGCCCTCCGGATCGCCCTTGCCAACAGCGGCCGACTTGAAGAGCTGATGCCCATAAGCGGCAACGGCTCGGGCCAGGATATATCGCTGGAGAGGCAAGAGGAGATGCATAGCGTCGATGCGCTTAACGTCAGAGCATCTCTGGCCGGGACGGGGCCCCTGACTGTGACCTCCGGGCGACGGCAGATCGAGTCCCTTCCCTGCGGCGCCGTGGCAATGCTGCAATTTAATCTCTCCATAAAGAACGGAGCTAACGGCTGGTATGAGCTTCCCCTCCGCCTGGATTATGAGCGCCAGGTGGATGTGAGCGTGAGCAATGGAGAGGTCTCGCCCCTCTACCTGCCCGAAAACCTCAGCACCAGCATCAGGGTATTTGTTAAAGGAGCTTTTGGTCCTGTGAAGGTTTTGGGAACCAAATCTGAGCTCTTCCCTGGGAAGAGCGGCACCATCATGGCTGTGATCAAAAACGACGGCCAAGAGGTTCTTCGCAACTGCACAGCCCGGCTCATGGCCGCGCCTCCCTTCCATGCCGAGGGCGATGAATCCTCTTCTTTGGGTGATCTGCTCCCTGGCGCTCTGGCTGTTGCCAGCTTTCCAGTCAGAGTGGACGGCAACGCCAGCCTGCAGGATTACCAACTGGGCTGTGAGGTCAGCTCCCAGGAGGGACAGACCGTGCTCGCCATGCCCCTGGCCCTGACCGAGGCAGATAATTCCTTCTGGACAGTTGCCGCACTGATCTCGGCATTATTGATAATCGCGGTCCTGTCGACTTTTTGGCTCCTGGGAAGGCGCGGGCTTTGGCGTCGGAAGAGGTGGATAAGGTGATCATGGCAGATAAATCGGTAGAGTGCAAAGGAATCTGCAAAAGCTACCAACGCCTCTTCGGCAGCGGTACCATGGTTCTCAAGGATATTTCCCTGGATATCGATGCAGCAGAGATCTTCGGCCTGCTCGGGCCGAACGGCTCGGGCAAGACCACCCTCATCTCCATCTTCTCCACATTGATCTATCCCGAGCAAGGACACCTGCGCATCATGGGCCTGGACGCAAAGCGGGATAAGGACGTGATAAGGAAACTGATAAACATAAGCTCCGCCAAGCCCAACTTCCCCTGGAGCCTGACGGTGAAGGAGAACCTGCGCCATTACGGCATGCTCTACGGCCTGCATGGCTCGACCCTTGCCAAGACGGTCGAAGATCAGATAGACGCCTTTGAGCTGGGCGAGTACAGGGACATGAAGTTCGAGGATCTCTCCACCGGCCTGAAACAGCGGCTCTCCCTGGCCAAGGCCATGCTGAACCGCCCTCGATTACTATTCCTGGATGAGCCCACCACAGGCCTTGACCCGGATATGTCCATGAAGACCAGGCTGCTGATACAGAGGATCCACCACGAACAGGGCGTCTCCGTGGTCTTATCCACCCACTACATGCCCGAGGCGGAGATGCTCTGCGACAGGATCGCCTTCCTGCGCAAGGGCGAGATCGTGGCCCTGGACACGCCCCAGAACTTGAAAAACCATCTCGGCCTGGGGGAGCGAGTTGTGGTGCGCTATGAAGGGGCGATGGACATTGCAAAGCTGGAGGAGGTGCCGGGGGTTCTCAGCGTTACTGCCGTTTCAGGCAGAGCGGAGATAGTGATCGACAGGAGCACAGAGAACCTGGACAGGATCATTAAGCTCTTTTCCAGGGCGAATATTCTGGATATAAGCATAAAAGAGCCCGATCTGGAGGATGTCTTCCTTGAGCTGGCAAGGTGAATTGAATAAGTACCTGGCTTCAGCCTACAAGAACTGGATCATCTCCAAGAGGAACGTCTTCACCCTCTTTGAGCTCTTCTTCTGGCCCATGATCAGCCTGCTCTCCATCGGCCTTCTCACGCGATTTCTGAACGTGGGCCCGGGCATGGTATCCTTTCTGCTGGTGGGCGCCATAGCCCTCACCATCTTGCAGGTGGCGCAGATCGATGTGGCCTATGTGCTCTTATTTGATATGTGGTCCAAGAGCATCAAGAACACCTTCATCGCTCCCATAAAGAGCTACCATCTGGTCTTCGGGGCCCTGCTCTTCGGCATCGTCCGGGGGAGTGTGGTCTTCGCTATCCTGGTGATCGTTAGCCATTACCTCTTTGGCTTCGATTTCCTGAGGGGAGGCCCACTGCCGGTGCTCATATTCCTGGCGGGGGTATTCTCCGTGGCCGCAGTCATCGGCATCACTGTCTGCATATCCATCCTCACCTTTGGCCAGAAGGCGGATGTGGCGGCCTGGAGCCTGAGTGGGCTTATCCTGCTCGTCAGCGGAATCTACTATCCGGCGGAGGTGCTCCCTCCCGCGCTGCAGATGCTGGCCAGGGCTATTCCTTTGACCTACTTCCTGGAATACTACAGGTCTGTATTTATTCCCGGCCCGCATAATTTAGCACTGGGAGCGGTGCTGGCAGCTCTGTACCTGTCCGTGGGCCTGATCCTCTTCGATCGATCCATAGAGCGGGCCAGGAGGACTGGCATTCTGTTGAGGCTGTCGGAATGATACAAGGCATGGTGGGAAAGGTTCAGGCGGGAGACCTGCAGCCCGTGCGGTTGATGGGCGTCATCAATCTCAGCCGTGAGTCCTTCTACAAGGGCTCTGTGGCTGGCCCAGATGAGGCTCTAACCTTGGCCCAAGCCATGCAGGAAGAGGGCGCGGACCTGCTCGATCTGGGGGCAGTCTCCACCGCTCCCGGGTCGCCTGCGGTGGGCGAGGCTTTGGAGAGAGAGCGGCTCTTTCCCGTCTTGAAGGAGGTTCTGGATAACCTGGAGATCGAGGTCTCCGTGGACACACAAAGGGCAGGCATCGCCGACGATGCCCTCAAGCTTGGCGCTGGCTGCATAAACGACGTCTCAGGCCTGCAAGATCCGAGGATGGCCAGAACCGTGGCAAATTACGATGGGTCCTTGATCATCATGGCCTCGCGTCAGAGACCGGGCGACTTGCTAAATCTCGATCAGATAATTCCCCGCTTGGGAGAGCGGCTGAGGTATGCCGTTGAGGAGGGCGTGTCCCTGTCAAAGATCTCCGTCGATCCGGGCGTGGGCAAATGGATACCGGAGAAGACTCCTGCACATGATCTGGCCATCCTGGACGGCTTCCAGAGGCTGCGCAGCCTGGATCGCCCAATCGTCGCCGCCCTCTCCCGGAAATCCTTCATCGGAGCCACATTGGGTCTGCCCGATCCCTTCCAGAGGCTTGGCGGATCTCTGGCGGCCACAGCCATAGCCGTCTACCTGGGAGCGCACCTGGTCAGGACGCACGATGTCTCGGCCAGCCTGGATGCCGTCCGCATGGCCCAGGCCATAAGGGGCCGCCCTGCGAAGGCCAAGGATGACGCCATCGACGTGGAGGTCTTAGGTTATCTTGGCCGGGGAGAAGATCTCGCGGAGACCTTCCGGCGCACCCAGGTGGACGAGAGCGGCATGGGAATCCTCTGCAAGAAGAGCTCTTTTCGCATCCTGGCCGTGCGGGGCTTGAGCTCCATGGAGGCCCTCATAATCAAGCAGGAGATGCTGGCCCGCGGTGGGGACGCTGCCATTCCCAGGCTTGCCCTGCGCTGTGATACCCGGCCGGAAGATGTTTTAATCTTCGGCACCGTCTCCCAGATATCCGGCCTGATGAAGAACCTCAAGGGCCAGCCTTTCCGCCTTTCCCAGGTGGCCTCGGCCATGCAGGATGCGCTGGATAGGCTTGACAGCCCTGAACGCTACAGGTGAGCTTCTTGGAAGTTTTGGGCATAAATACGGACATTGTAAGAGTCGGTGACGACCTGGTGGAGGCTCTGAAGAAAGGCATGGCCAAAGCAGGCCTTGCCTTCCAGGATGGGGACATTCTCGTGGTCTCGGAGAGCACTGTCGCCACAGCAGAGGGACGCGTAGTGGCTCTGGATGATGTCACACCCAGCGATCTGGCCTTGGCCCTGGCAGCGAAGTTTTGCAAGGATCCGCGAGAGATGGAGCTGATCCTCTGCGAGTCGGACGAGATAGTTGGAGGCATACCAGGGGTGGTCCTCACCATGAACAAGGGCTTCCTCTATCCCAATGCGGGAATAGATAACTCCAATGCGCCGCCTGGTCATGTGGTGCTCTTTCCGGCTGATGCACAAAGGTCCGCATCTGAGATTCGCAGGCGCATGGCCGAGGGAAAAGAGATCGGCGTCATCATCGGTGACAGTCGCACTCATCCCCTGCGGCTGGGATGCGTCGGCGTGGCCCTGGCCTGCGCAGGCCTGGAGCCCGTGGAGGATGCGCGGGGCCAGAAGGACCTCTTCGGCAGGGAGTTGAAGATCACCCGCAAGGCCGTGGCGGACAACCTGGTCTCCGCGGCCCAGATCATCATGGGCGAAGGCGATGAGGGGATCCCGGCGGTGATAATAAGAGGCGCGCCAATACCCATCCGAGAGGTGAGAGGCGAGATCCCGACCATCGCACCGCAAGAATGCATGTACATCGGCGCGCTAAGCTCGGGGCCGTGCCATTACACCGGCGGATACGACGAGCTGATCGATCAGGCGAAGAAGGCCTTTGCCAACGCCTATGCTCCTTACTCTGGATTCAAGGTGGGGGCGGCACTTCTGGCCAAGAGCGGAAAGATCTATATGGCCAGCAACATGGAGAACGCCTCCTCCGGTGCCGATATCTGCGCGGAGCGGGCCGCCCTGGCCAGGGCGCTGGCCGAAGGCGAGCGCGAGTTTCTGGCCATTGCCGTGGTGGGAGACGCTCCCGAGCCAATCTCACCCTGCGGCATATGCCGGCAGAGCCTGATAGAGTTCGGAGGGGACATCCAGGTCATCATGGCCAACCTGCGAGGCGAGGCAGCGATGGCATCTCTGGCCGATCTCCTGCCCAGAGCCTTCACGGGCAGATGCCTGGGAAGGCCGGAGGGGCGCTCCAACTGAAAAGACTATCTGATCATGAGAACCGGCGTCGTTAACCTGCCGCTGCACGGCGGCTCTGCTCCTCCCTGGCTCTTCAGGCGCATGGCGCGCCTGGCGGGCGAGATAGTGGATGCTCTGGTCTACGAGCACGGCCAGGAGGAGTTCCTGCGCCGGATAGCCGACCCGTACTGGTTCCAGGCCTTCGCCTGTGTTTTGGGCTTCGACTGGCACTCCTCGGGCGCCACTACGGTTACTACTGGCGCTCTTAAGATGGCCTTATCGCCAGAGAGGCACGGCCTAGCCGTGGCGGGAGGAAAGGGCAAGACCTCAGGCAAAGCGCCAGCGGATATCTTGGCATGTGCTGAAAGCTTTTCCCTGCCGTCTTGCAAGGCCGACGAACTGGTGAGAGCGAGCAGGATGTCTGCCAAGGTGGATAACGCCCTGGTGCAGGACGGCTACCAGCTTTATCACCATGCCTTCTTCTTCACCGAGCGGGGTGATTGGGCGGTGGTGCAGCAGGGAATGAACGAAAGCTTTGCCCGCCGCTACCACTGGCTATCTGACCGCGTCCGGAGCTATGTGGAGGAGCCCCACAGTGCCATCTGCTCCCAGAAGAAGGAGAGGTCAGTGCTGGATCTGACTGCCCTGGCGAGCCGCGAGAACCGCAAAGTCACTCTTGACCTGGTAAGAGATGGCCCCTCCCACTTGCGTTTCGCACAGCGCAGTCTGCTGGATTTTGCCTCCGGTGGGTCCAGCCCTGTCCCGGAGTTCTCCCTGCCCAGGCGCCACGAGCTCGTGGCCCTCCTGGACATAGACGATGCAGGCAGAAAGGCACTGCAGATGGCCTATGAGCTTCAGCCCGCCAGCTACGAGGAGCTGGTGGCCCTGAAGGGCCTGGGGCCAAAGCGTATCCGGGCTCTGGCGCTCATCTCGGAGCTGATCTACGGAGCTCGCCCGAGCTGGCGCGATCCTGCCAGATTCAGCTTTGCTCACGGCGGCAAGGATGGCACCCCTTTTCCTGTGGACAGGGATACTTACGATCAATCCATCCGCACCCTGCAGGAGGCGGTAGAGGGCGCCAGGATCGAGAATAAAGAAAAATATGAGGCCATCAAGAGGCTAGGAAGATACACCGGCAACCACTGATATTGCTCGCCGGCGCTACGACCACCAGCCTTTGTGGCAGGCATCTTTCCTCTCGATGATGAAAAATCCTTCTGCACAAAGGTTTATTTCCTTTCAGGGGGCTGGAAACGTCCAGCAATTTATGAGGAATGCTATGCGACTTTCCATGGACTTGGAGCTGCAGGATGTGCCAGGGCAGCTGCTGCTGGCGCTGCAGCCCCTGAAAGAGAACAAAGCCAACATCATCAGCGTGGTACACCACCGGGATCGCAAGACACCACGCGGAACCATCCCCGTTCGCCTCGTGGTGGAGACGGACCGATCAAAGCTGGACACCATCAAGAACCAGCTAAAAAACAGCGGCATATCGGTGGTGAGGGCCGGCGAGGATCGCTTCATCGAGGCCGTATCCGTGGTTCTGGTGGGCCATGTATTGGACAGCGACCTCGGTGACACGGTGAGCAGGATCGACTCCACCGGATTTGCCGAGGTGATGGACCTGGCCCTGACCATGCCGGGAGTGAATGAGCCATCGTCTGCCTATCTGAAGATCCGGGCCACCGGCAAGACCGAGATCCAGAAGGCTCTTGGCATCTTGCGCGAAGTGGGTAGAGAGAAGAAGCTGCTCGTGATCGAGCCCATCGAGGCTGAGGCGGTATGAGAGACGTCAAGGTGTCGCTGGTGGGCTATGGCGTGGTGGGGCACGGCGTGGTCGACGTTCTGAATCGCAAGAAGAAGATGCTCCGAGAGATGGGGCTGAGCCTGAAGCTGATAAGCGTCTCCGATCACACTGGCACCGTCTTTGCCGAGGACGGAATCAATGCAGAGAAGATCTTAGGCGAGAGAACGCTGCAAAATGTGGCCACCTGCAGCATGAAAGGCAAGGAAGCCGTGTCTGCCATAGACTCCGATCTGGTGATAGAGGTCACCCCCACGAACATAGTGCACGGCCAGCCCGGCCTGGGGCATATGGAGGCTGCGCTCTCCAGCGGAAAGCACGTCGTGACGTCGAACAAAGGGCCGCTAGTGGTCTCTTACGGCCGGCTCAAGAAGCTGGCCGAGGACAACGGAGTCATGCTGAAGTTCGAGGCCACGGTGGGCGGCACCATGCCCTTGATCAGCCTGGTGGAGCGAACGCTTGGTGGCAACACCATCTACGGCATCAGGGGCATCTTCAACGGCACCTGCAACTATATCTTGACCCGCATGGCGGAGGAGGGCATTCCCTACACTCATGCCTTGAGCGAGGCCCAGGACCTGGGGATGGCCGAGGCCGATCCCAGCTACGATGTGGAGGGCGTGGATACGGCCGGCAAAGTGGTCATCCTGGCCAACGCTCTCTTCGACATGAACATCAAGTACAGCGATGTGGATGTAATAGGTATCACTGGCGTCACACCCGAGGCCCTGGCCCTGGCCAGGAAGAGAGGCTACGTGATAAAGCTTATAGGAGATGTACCGGCTCTGACCGTCAGGCCTATGCTGGTGCCGGTGGACAGCCCCCTAGCTGTAGCTGGAACGCTGAACTCGGCAGCGATCTATACGGATCTGTCTGGAACCATAACCGTCACCGGTCTTGGAGCCGGTTCCATCGAGACGGCCTCAGCCATCCTGACGGACATCATCAGCATCTACAGGACCAAACGCATCGACGCCATATTCTAAGACATAACCATGACCGGCTTTCTCGGCTTCGCAGAGCTCTGCCAGAAGGTAGAGGGAAAGAGCAGTACCCTGGAGAAGATCGATCTAGTCGCGGCATTCCTGGCAGGGCTAAACGAAGCCGATCTTTCTGTGGCCACCAACTTCGTCATGGGCACCATCTTCCCGCCCAGCTCGGACCTGGTCATGGGCGTGGGGCCGAGCATCCTCTACGAAGCGCTAGCGCTCGCCTGTAACTGCTCGATCGGGCAAATTTCTGAAATGCTACGTACTACGGGTGATCCTGGTCTTGTAGCAGCCAAGTCGGTGGAAAAACTAATATCTATCGAACTTGTGGAAGCTAAGAATGCTATCGGAGATGCCCATGCAGACACCTTCGTTCCGGAAGATTACAGGTGGACAGTTAAAGATGCACTCTCAAAAACGACTCGCGAATTCATTAGAGAGCCAAGTAAGAACGATCTTATCGCATTCAAGAATGAGCTTGGATACTCGTCGGTGAAAGTCATAAAAAGGGACCCTGCTAGCAGGACGATGATTATCAGGCCACTCGACAAGAGTGGTCTTGCGGCTTTTGCGGGCGGAGAAGCGCTCTCAATCTCCGAGGTTTATCAAAGGTTCAAGGACATAGCACGAGCCTCTGGTAAGAAAAGCCAAAGTATAAAAGTCAAAAATCTGCGTTTCCTCTTCAGCCAGGCATCGTCCCTGGAGGCTCAGTACATTGCCCGGCTGGCCATCGAGGATATGAGGATCGGGGTAGGCGAGGGCGGGGTGCGGGACGCCGTCGCCAGGGCCTTTGCCAGGCCAAAGGAGGAAGTGGAGAGGGCTTACAACCTCACCATAGACATGGGCCTGGTGGCGGTGAGCGCCAGGCATGGTACGCTCTCGGAGCTTACTGTTACCCTCAACCATCCCATCAAGATGATGCTGGCCCAGCTGGGCGAGGGGATATCAGCCTCGCTGCAGGAGCTGGGGACGGCGGCCATCGAATGGAAGTACGATGGCGCTCGCGTGCAGATCCATAAAGAAGGGGAGAGGGTGCGCATCTTCTCCCGCAGGCTGGAGAATGTGACTGCCTCTCTGCCGGACGTTGTCCGCGCCGCATTGCAGGTCAAGGCCAAGAGCGCCATACTGGATGGAGAAGCGGTGGCCATCGGCCAGGACGGGAGACCGATGGCCTTCCAGGAGATCCTGAAGCGCTTTCGAAGGAAATATGACGTGGAAAAGCTCGCTGCCCAGATTCCCTTGCACCTTTTCTTATTCGACCTGATATATCTGGACGGCAAGAGCTTGGTTGATCTGCCTCTGACCAATCGCAGAGCCCTTCTGGTCGAGGTGGCCGATCCTTCTCTGCTGGCCGATCAGGTCTTGTCCGACAGGCCCAAGGTGGCGGAGGAGATCTACCGCCAGGCGCTGGATGCGGGCCACGAGGGCATCATGATCAAGAATCCCTCGTCGGTCTATGCGCCGGGGAAGCGCGGCAAGAACTGGCTGAAGATCAAGCCGGTGATGGAGACTCTGGACTTAGTAGTAATAGGAGCGAGATGGGGCGAGGGCAGAAGAGCCAGATTCCTGGGCTCATACCGGCTGGGATGCCTCGACCTGGAGACGGGCAAGCTCCTGGATATCGGCTGGGTGGCCACGGGCCTGACGGACGAAGCGCTTTCGGATCTCACGGAGATGTTCAAGGATCAGATCGTCGTGCAGATGGGCATGGAGGTGGAGCTGAAGCCGGCTGTGATCTTCGAGGTGGCCTACGAGGAGATCCAGAAGAGCCCTAACTACTCCTCCGGATACGCTCTGCGTTTCCCGCGGCTGGTTAACGTTCGCGATGACAAATCTCTGGAGGAGGCGGACACCCTGGAGAGGGTCGTATCGCTTTACAGAGTGCAGAGGGGCCGTAGCTCCTCTGTCTGATGGCTAGGAAGGAGGCTTTGAGATGATATTCAAGAGGCTGGAAGAGCTGAAAGATGAGGATCTGCAGGCCCTTTTCTCCCGGGAAACGGGTATCCAGGATGTATTGCCCGTGGTGAATGAGATTCTCATGGAGGTAGGATCGAAGGGAGATGAGGCTCTTTTCCAGTACACTGAGAAGTTTGAGGGCGCTAAATTGGATGACCTGCGGGTGAGCCAGGAGGAGATTGACGCCGCCTACGAGGCAGCGGACGAGCGGCTTCTCGAATCCCTGATCCAGGCGGCGGAGAACATCTTCGCCTTCCACAATAAGCAGCAGGAGCACGATTTCTGGATGACCGAGGTCTCGCCGGGGGTGGCCGTGGGCCAGAAGGTAGTGTCCCTGGACTCAGTGGGAGCCTATGTTCCAGGCGGGAGGGCCGCCTATCCCAGCTCAGCCCTGATGACTGTGATACCGGCCAAGGTGGCGGACGTTCCCAGGATCGTGGTATGCACGCCTCCCCAGGCGGACGGGTCAGTCACACCTCTCACCCTCATCGCCGCTGATATGGCCGGAGCGGACGAGATCTACAAGCTGGGCGGAGCACAAGCCATAGCTGCCATGGCCTTCGGCACGGACACCATCGACCGAGTCAACAAGATAGTTGGTCCGGGCAATGTTTACGTGACGGCAGCCAAGATGCTCCTGAGGGGCACGGTGGAGATTGATTTCCCGGCGGGCCCAAGCGAGGTCCTGATCATAGCCGACCGGACGGCGGACCCTGGCGTCATCGCCGCAGATATGATCGCCCAGGGAGAGCATGATCCCAAGTCCCTGTCAGTCCTGGTGGCCACGGATGAGCTTTTGGCCAGCGCCGTAACGGAAGAGCTGAAGATTCAGGCGGCGGGTGCTGATCGCCGCGCGATCGTGGAGCAGAGCCTGGAGCACAGCGCAGTTCTTGTAGCCAGCGACCTCGACGAAGCTGTGGACTTCTCCAACGCCTTTGCTCCCGAGCATCTGGAGATCATGACCAGCGATCCTATGGGAATGCTGCGATTCATACGCCATGCGGGCAGCGTATTCCTCGGCCGCTACACGCCGGTCGCGGCAGGCGACTACGCCAGCGGTACGAACCATGTGCTTCCCACCTCCGGCTATGCCCGAGTGTTCTCGGGCCTGAACGTGGACCACTTCACCAAAAAGATAACGGTGCAGATGATCACCGACGACGGCCTGCTGGGTCTGGAGGAGACGGTGACCACCCTGGCCGAGGCGGAGGGGCTGAAAGGCCACGCAGAATCGGTGAGAAGAAGGCTGGAGCCGAAGGTTTGAGGCCTGATGGTCACGAGAATGTCCGAGCATCTTCTGGAGATGGCCAAGGCCCTGGTGAGAGTGAAAGACGGAAAAGTTGAGGTGCTGTCCGATCCCAAGATCAGCCGCTGCCCTCTAAGGAGAGATCTCTACGGCATCGAGGCGGAGAGCCGCAAGACCGTTGAGCGTGTCCTGCAAGAGCACATGCAAGAGCTCGGCATGTACGGGCCGGAGCGTATCCTGGAGCTGCAAGAGAAGCCGGTGAGCTTCGGAGCCTCCGAGATCCTCTCGGACGCCTTCAGCGAAGGCCTGGTTGATGCTGCCGTGGTGGTCTGCGAGGGCGCGGGAACGGCGGTGGTGGCGAGGCCTGAGGTGCTGCAGGCCGTGGGAGCGCACATGACCGGTCTCATCAAAACTATGCCGATTGCAGAGATTCAGGACGGTCTGGAGAAACGAGGCTGCATTCTTGTGGACAGAATGGGAACTATTGACCAGGTGCGAGGCTTGGAGAGGGCAGCGGCGGCGGGATTCGAGAAGATCGGCGTGACCGTGGCCGGGACAAAGGCTTCCGAGGCTAGGTTGCTGCGAGAGCTTGGGGTGAGCATGGGAAAGAGGCCTTTTCTCCTCGCCGTTCACACTACGGGAATAAGCGAAGCGCAAGCGAAAGAGCTGGCCGAGAGCTGCGACATCGTCTGGTCCTGCGCCTCCCAGGCGGTGCGGGATATCGTGGGAAGAAGATCAAGGCTGCAGATCGGCATCTCCATTCCCGTCTTCGCCCTCACGGACGAAGGAAAGCGGCTGATTCTGAATCGGGCCCAGCACTTCCAAGGAAGCCTGGTCCTGCATCGGGCAGGCCTGCCGCTGGCACCCGAGGAAAAGCAGCCGGAACCTCTGATTTAGGCTTTATGTCAACTCGATTCTGATAATTCCGTTCCATCTCCTGGACATATCGCCAGTGTCTGGGCCTTGACCTGTTTCATCTTCTCCGGGCCCACGAAGACCTCCACCAGTTTCAATGCGAACTCCAGGGCTGTACCCGGAGACCGGCTGGTGATGAGGTTTCCATCCACCACGACTCTGTCTTCGCAAAACTTTGCGCAGGCCTCCACCTGGGCCTTGCCCGAGGGGCTGACCGTGGCCTTGCGGCCCTGCAGAACTCCGGCCTTGATCAATACCGATGGCGCTGCGCATATCGCCGCGACGTATTTTCCGGCTCGATCCATTTCTCGCACCATATTCAGGATGCGTTCATCGTTTCCCAGATTCACAAAGCCGGGAGAGCCGCCGGGCAAGATCAGACCATCGAAGTCTCTGAAGTCAATTTTGTCCAAGCTGGTATCGGGCAGCACCTTAATTTTATGAGAGCCTTCCACCAGCCCTCCCTTAAGCCCTGCCGTCACCACCTGCACATCAGCCCTTCTCAAGATATCGATTACATTGACGGCCTCGATCTCCTCGAAGCCCTCTGCCAGGGGCACTAGAACTCTCATGCTCTCCTCAGCAAAATATTGGATTCGATCTCATATAGCTATTACTATTATCCTCTGCATTTTGAACGCCACATAAACAGCTTTATACATTCCTTGTCGGCGCTGTCACTTGTTTAAGGGCAAAGGACTCCACTTTCATCTCGCGGCCTGTCGCGACTTCGTCGCAACTCCCGTTAACTCCGCGAGTTAACGAGACCATCCTGAAGGGTGGGGTTTTCCCGCTCTGTCCTCTCCACTCCTGCAAGATAAAAGGCGGATGTTGTACATGGATTTAGGAACATCAAGCCATATCTATCTCGTGATGATATGCGTGTGCCTGAAAGCCTATAACGAGGCCATTAGGGACTTCGCATCTGCAGCAGAAGATGCATATATCCCGATATGCTCTGATGTCGATCAAGGAAGAATCTTAACATGATCTGCTTGAGATGTGGTAACTGCTGCCTTCTCTTGGATATCTTTATAGTAAATCCCAGGTCGATATTGCCGGATGGCCGCCTAGATCCCGAGGACCCTTGGGTTATGATTCCGAAGCCAGCCGGAGAGCGCTGCCCTCACCTCTGCCGCGAGGGCGATCACGCCGTCTGCGCCATCCACCATCTTCCCTGCTACCAGGGAACTCCCTGCCAGCAGTTCGAGCAGGTTGGTCCAGAGGAGGCCGCGTGTGTCATGTTTTATTTCAGCAGAAAGAACATTTAGCTGCCATCTCAACAATTAGCTATGGCTTCTCTCCAGGGTCTCGGAGGCGATCAGAAATCCAATGGCCCTCTCTGCCAGCGGATATCTTCGCACCAGTGCCCTGAACCTTTTGCCGTGGTTTGGCTCCAGAAGATGGGCCAGCTCGTGCACAATCACGTAGTCCTCGACCCACTGGGGCAGTCCGGAAAGCTTCTGGCTGATCCGGATGGTCTTGGCGGTGCAGTTGCAGGAGCCACGCCTCCGCTCCTGGCGCAAAGAATACTGAATGGAGTCCCAGGTCAAACATCCCTGGAAATATTTCTTGTTCAGGTAGCCGGCTCGGGCATCCAGGTGGGCGTCATCCCTGGCTGCATCCCGCTTCACAAGCCTGGCTTGCAGGCGTGAGATATGGTCTTGCAAGGAAGCGTCCGAAATATATGCCGGCGCTAAGACCTCCATCCTTCCCTCTATCATCCTGGCCTGGATGGTCTTCTTGCGCCTCTTGGACCGCTTTACAACAACCTCCATGGCATCGCGTCTCCGGACCTCTCTAGCGTCGGTGCACTATTAATAACTATCATTCTGAAGTTAGATAAGAAATGTATTGCATGAGCATAGATTTCTAAATATTTGGCACGTCTATACGCTTCATCTCGCCTCCACCTTTCCGGAGAAGGGAGCACTAATGATTATGTAAGTGTAAAAAAAAATGTAAGATATTTATGTATCTATGGTCAAAGGGAGATTGGATGTCTCGTCTTGGATATAGATGAAATTAAAACGATAAGAAGTAAGATAAATGAAAAGAACCTATCCTGGTCGGCAGGCACTACATCCCTCTCCAAGCTTCCAAGGAGCAGCGGAAGAATTACCTCGGCCTTGTCATCCCTGAAGATGAGAGAAAGAGAATCCAGGAGATGATGCTGCAAGAGGATGCGCTTGCCGCATCGGATTCAAAGCAAACTCCTGAAAGCTCCATCTCCACCACCGGCGAGATGGTTCTGAATTCCAGCTCAGCAACCTCCTCCAAGCCGTTCTTTTCGATCAGCCCCTGAAAGATGGCATGGAGAGTCAGAAGCAACTGAGCACGCTTTACAGAATAGTAAATCTGCTCGGGAGCAAGGTCCATTGTGCCCCCATCTGAGACCTGGCAGCTTTTTTCCAGACGGAGACCCAGATGCCTTTCTGCCAGGGCTTCGAGGCTGTGATCGGGAACCCTCTTCTTCCAGGGATTCTTTGGTGATTTGGAAGGCATCAGATCGTAGTAGCCGGACCAGCATAGCTGAGAAGCCAGCAGGATATCGAATATGTTCTTGAATTTCAGCCTTCGCTTCCGGGATGCGCGGATGAAAGATAGCTCGAAATTCGCATTATGAATAACCTTCTTAATCAGATCGTCTTCCATGAGCGCTGCAAGATCGTCCAGGGCCTTTTCTCCTAGATCAAGAAAGTCTGCAATATAAACTTGGCCATTTGGAAGCGCCAGCTGTGCCAGCCGGATTCCAGATGTCAGAGGATCAGGGCCGGTAGTCACTATGTCCAATCCACAGATCTTATATCCTTTGATCTCTTCAAAAGCCTGATCCCATGCCTCCAAGGATTCTATCCTTGTTATCGAGCCTGGTTCAAGATTAGGCAATCATCGCCCTCCGGTATGCAAGAAAGCCATTAGCCCATGAGGCGTATTAATATATCTGATAAAGCATGGGCTTATTGGGAGGCCGCAAGTCTTTCAGGTTGCGAATAGCTACCACTGGTGACACGCTGCTATATGAGCAGGGGGGGGTTCAATCAGGCAAGAAAAGAAGATAGCATCCATTCCTGCATTACGAGAACAATGAATTGGCTGAACAGAAACTAAAGGATAGCGGTCATAAGAGGATTTCGAAAAACTAATCAATCGAAATGTTTATATACTATTAATACTATATTATTTTGTGTATGAGAACACTCATAGATTTTGCCATTAG
>Ga0315280_10001675_pt1 | contig 37535 bp, 38 predicted proteins | sample YL17G06_40_MG_FD_203697 | JGI IMG/M metagenome (GOLD analysis project Ga0315280, IMG submission 203697) | Sediment microbial communities from Yellowstone Lake, YNP, Wyoming, USA - YL17G06_40 | ecosystem: Environmental > Aquatic > Freshwater > Lake > Sediment | place: USA: Wyoming | collected... | reverse complement strand
AGCAATACGCCATTGGCGTGCGAGGAAAGGTGAAGGCTCGGAAGGAGGCTCCCCGTGGCGTGGAGGTCTCTCCTACCGACATGAAGATCCTCGCCGATGTCGTCTATCCTCTCCCGTTGGATCCGACGGGGCGAGTCCCCGCGGACATTGATGTACGGCTCGATGCTCGGGTCATGGATCTCAGGAGAAGCACATCACGAGCAATCTTCAAGATACGTCACGAGATCCTCCGCGCAACAAGAGAGTTCTTGATTGCTAACAATTTTACGGAGATTCAAACACCCAGACTGATCGGGTCAGCGACCGAGGGCGGCGCCGCCCTATTCTCGTTAGACTACTTCGGCCAGAAGGCGTACTTGGCTCAGAGCCCGCAACTGTACAAGGAGCAGTTGACGTCGGTCTTTGAGAAGGTCTTCGAGATCGGGCCCTTCTTCCGAGCCGAGGAATCGCGCACTCGGAGGCACATAAGCGAGTTCACTTCGCTAGACATCGAATGCGCCTTCATGAACCAGAAAGGCGTCCTCGAGATCCTCGAGCGCCTCATTCACGAAGCATACAGGTCACTGGTCGACAGGTGTTCAAGAGAGCTGGAGACACTGAACGTCCGCCTCGAAGTGCCGCCTCTGCCTTTCAAGCGCCTCACCTACGATCAAGTCATAGAGACACTTACCAAGGAAGGGGTCGAGGTCAAGTGGGGAGAAGACATCCCAACAGCCTCCGAGAAGAAACTTGGCGAACTCTATCCGGGATATTATTTCCTGACGGATTGGCCCTCAGAAACCAAGCCATTCTACATCGCACCGAGAGAGGACCACCCCAAGTACTCTGACTCATTTGACATGATGTACGGCGCGCTCGAGCTTGCCTCAGGCGGAACCCGAGTTCACGAGTACTCCGTGCTGCTTGAGAGGTTGAAAGGGCAGGGTCTTAACCCGGAGAGTTTCAAGGACCACCTGGCCGTCTTTCGAATGGGCCTCGCCCCCCACGCCGGTTGGGCAATAGGCCTTGACAGACTTGTCATGCTCGTGACAGGCGCCGAGAACATCAGAGAATGCATCTTCTACCCAAGGGACCGAGACAGACTACGCCCCTAGGCCATCTGAGCGCTCGAGTGGCACGGACACGTTACGTTTAAGTGGCAAAGTAACTGCGAGTCATCATCATGGCTCGACAAGGTTCTACCAGACACGTCGTGGGTCTGCTGACGGAGCGCCAGATAGAAGTCCTGAGGCTGAGAGCGCAAGGATACACACAGAAGCGAGTCGCCGAGCAGATTGGAACAACCAGAGAGAATGTTGTTCTCATAGAATCCCGGGCAAGATCGAATATCGAGCGTGCTAGGGCGACCCTCGACAGCTTGAAGCATGAAGGACTTGCAGTTGCGGTGGAGATTCCGAAGGGAACTCATCTCGTTGACATTCCGCGAATGGTTCTCAACCGTGCAAACCGCGCAAAGATCAAACTAGGCGCCAACTTCACCCGAATCTATGAGGACATACGTTTCAAGGCAAAGCATCACGTCTCTGGTACTCGCGTTTCCAGACCAATCGTGGTGACGGTGTTTCCTGACGGCGACTACTCGATCGAATAAGAATCATCAACGATTACTGATGTCAGCGTCGATTCGTCGTTCGGAAAGTGTATATATGACATATGTCATGCGCTCAGAGCGCAAAAAAACCGCAATGTCAGGCCGTATAACGATAGAATACGAAACTACGGCTTCCTCCAAAGTGGGCACCAACAAAACGTGAACTCAGAGCCTCGCTAGCCTGCACCTCGCCAGCAGAGTACCTCGGGAACGGTCACGCCTTCAGGCACAGGGGGCAGCAGGTAGGCTGCGCCGTCAACTACCCTCACAATGCCTAACACCCCCTTCGTTCCACTCGGCAATCCTGTCTGTGGTGCAACGGCAAGAACGACTAGGTATTCGTCACCAATCCACGCTGGCCGTTTCGTCGACATATCATGCGAAGTTGTCACAATCGACATCTCCTTCTTGGCTGGTAAGTCCACGACCGTTATCAGGTCTCGTTGCTTGGCGCCGTCTTTGATTGCCGTACCAGCAAGAGCTATCTTCTTGCTGTTTGGTGACCACGTAAAGCTACTGACAATCCCGAGTTTCGTGGGAATTCCCGTACGTGTATGTGGCGGTGCCACATCGATCAATTCTACACTGGCCTGTACTCCCGACTGAAAGAGAAAAGCAACCTGTTTGCCGTCTGGCGAGAAAACCATCTGGGTGCAGGCGCCGGTTTCGCAGAATTGTAGTCTGGTAAACTCCTTGGCATTTGCCGCTCCGAAATCTGACGACCGAGCCAAAAACAGATGCTCACCTGTGTCCCTGATCAAGACCGAATCTGAAGAAGCTGTTTCAACAAACCAGCGCTCTGGAAGATTGCGAAGCGTGATTCCGGTTCTAGTCACAGTCGCTACAGTAGTGGTATCGGCCTCAATGCTGCCCGAGCATACAACCCCAAAATAACAGGACAGAGTTGTAAACTGCGGAAATGGTCCAGTGAAGCGCTGGTATCCTAGCATGTTGGAGCCAGCCCAAAGTGGGCACCCAAACTCGCCGCGTACCCGCACGACTCGCCCTGGCTGTGACACAACGGAGTAGGATTGAGGGGGACGCGACCTATCGATCACCTGAGCCTTTCCTGTAAGATCTAGGACGTGATTCACATGGTCTCCGTTCTCAGTTGTTGATTGGTAGGCGATCTTTGACCCGTCCGGGCTCCAACTCAAACATGAGATCTGCGTATTTGCTGCGTGTGTGGATAGGATGCGTGATTCTCCAGTGTCAAGATCAACGACGTGGATATGAGTGTCCAAATCGCTATATGCAAGGTATTTCACGTCAGGTGATGGTTTCATCTCCGACTGCCCGATTGACTTGTTCGTGAAGACTTGCCACTTGGGCTTCTCCGAAGCCCGCACATTCACATTCATGCTGTAGACCGCCCATGGTGAATCCAAGAATAGAGAACCTGAGAATGGTGGAGAACTGAGGGTGAGGATCGTTGCCGTGGTCTTCGTGACAGTGGAAAAGACTGTACTCGTCGCAGTTACGGTTACCGGAGGTCGGAGTCCAGCGGTTCCTGCCGCCCCGAGGAGATACCCTACTGACGCACCGATCGCCAAGAAGACGAGCATTGCTACAACAGTGCATCTCTTCGAATCCAGTGGATCCCCTCTCCTCCTCCGTGATAGTATCGAGCGTTTTAGCAGCGAACGCCAAACAGGCAAACAGTGAAGTCTCGGAAACCCAGTAGATAGTATGACTCGTTCAGGATTTCAGACTTTGCATCCCCCCTACGCCAGAGGAGAAGGCTGACTGGCTGTCAGTGTCACGGTTTAAGTAAAGGATAACGTATGTCATGCGCTCGGAGCGCAAAGAACAACCGCAATGTCAGGCCGTATAACGATAGAATACGAAACTACGGCTTAACATAGGTTATGCGCGGCAGGCTCCTGCAATGGTCACCAAAGAGAACGTCATGCAGGTCCTCAAGAATGTGAAGGACCCAGAAATCGGTGCCAGCATAGTAAACTTGGGCATGGTCAAAGCTGTTGAAGTGCATGGGAGCACAGTGCGGGTTGACATTGCACTGACAGTTCCCAACTGTCCACTTAGAGACGCAATCAGAGACGACGTGATCAAGGCGGTCTCAGGAATAGAAGGTGTCGCAAGAGTTGACGTCCAGCTCTCCTCGATGACGGACCAAGAAAGAGACCGGGTCTCACAGACGCTGAGGAATCGTCCCACAGCAGAGCAGAGTACTGTTCAACAAACATGGCGTTCTCAAGCGACAGGAATCGACAAGCTTCCCAAAGGAAAGATCGGCCAGATCATAGCAGTCACTTCAGGTAAGGGAGGAGTCGGGAAGTCGCTGGTCACAGCTCTGCTTGCCGTTGAGCTCCGAAGGCATGGTTTCTCCGTGGGAATCCTGGACGCGGACTTGACCGGAGCAAGTATAGCGAAGATCTTCGGAGTCAAAGACGGTCCAATTCAGACACCAACCGGCCTAGCCCCACCCGCCAGCCGCGCCGGTGTCAAGTTGGTTTCCATGAATCTGCTCATGGATCGTGATGACGCCGCTTTGGTTTGGCGTGGTCCCATGATCAACAGCGCAATACGCCAACTCTACAGTGACCTTGAGTGGGGGGAGCTCGACTTCCTACTCGTCGACTTGCCTCCCGGGACCTCTGACGCCCCACTGACAGTTTTCCAGTCTCTTCCACTCGACGCGGTCTTGATCGTCTCGTCTCCACAGGACTTGGCTGTAACGATCGTTGCCAAAGCGATCAACATGGCCAAGATCATGAACGCCCCGATCCTCGGCCTAATAGAGAACATGAGCCACGTGACCTGTCCGGATTGTGGAAGGAGGATCGAGCTGTTCGGAAAATCCAAGGGACAAGAAGCCTCCGACGCTGCCAACATAGAGTTTCTCGGGTCGATACCTGTGAATCCGGTGATATCGCAGCTCTGCGACGAAGGGAAGATTGAGGAGTACAAGAGTCCGGAATTCCAAGCGATAGCCCAAAGGTTGATTGAGAAGACAAGACAGCTCAAGGTGCCTCAAGAGCTGAAACGCACGGAGAAGTCGACGGGGAGAGAGTCAGGGAGGTGACTTGTTTGGTCACCATGGAAGAGATCGTGAAAGCGCTCAAGGAATGTTATGACCCTGAGATCCCAGTCAACGTCTGGGACCTAGGCCTAATCTACGATGTTGCAGTTGACGGCGAGAAGGTGCACGTGAAGATGACGCTCACTGCCCCGGGCTGTCCGATGCACACGTTCATCTCACAAGAGGTCAAAGAGAAACTGCAAAGCGTCAATGGAGTGAAGGAGGCGACTGTGGAGGTTGTTTGGGATCCGCCGTGGAGCCCTGACAAGATGAGCCCAGACGCCAAAGTCCAATTGGGCATCCAATAGGCTTCGCGGTGCAGATTCCCGGAAAGAACTGATGAGCAATCTAGCTGGCAAACCGTGCGACTACTTGGCTCCGAGTTCGCGTTTCTTCCAGCGTAGGTTGCGGCCTCTGCACTTGCGGCAGTTTGAGGCCGCTTTGGCGTTTCTTGCTCCGCAGTCGCGACATACTTTGTAGTGTAGTCTGTGCTCCTGCGCGAGTTGTTTCTTGAATACGTCTGTTATCGGCAACGTTGAATCGCCTTGAGGACTCGGCCCTAATGCCGGGGGCTCAGATATATCTTGTGCGAAGCTCTCAGACTGTGCCCATTGGAGGAGCCGCCGATGAGCGACAGCGTCGAGTCAAGCATTCGAGACCTTCACGAGAAGATCTTGACCTGTACGCTTTGCCCGCTCTCGGAGAATAGGCGCAAGGCGGTCCCCGGCGAGGGACCAACCGACGCGAAGATAATGTTCATCGGCGAAGGACCTGGCCGACAAGAGGATCTCGAAGGTCGCCCGTTCGTAGGCAGAGCAGGGAAGTTCCTCGAAGAATGCCTTCAATCGATCGATCTAAAGCGAGAGCAAGTCTTCATCACAAACATCGTCAAATGTCGCCCCACCGAGAAGGCAGGCAACTGGGCGAGGGATCGGAAGCCCACCACGGAAGAGATCGCAGCCTGCAAACCATACTTGGACAAACAGATCGAACTTCTCAGACCAGATGTCATTTGCACGCTCGGAGACACAGCAAAGTCTCAAGTCTTCGAACGGTTCGGTCTAGAAGAGGACACAATTGGACACGTACACGGCAGGCTGTTTCTGGCTGGGAATCTGAGGGTCGTCCCGCTCTATCATCCCGCGGCGGCGCTGTACGACAACAGTCTTCGCCAGATAATCATGATTGACTTCCAAGGCCTACGGCGAGAGCTATCGCAGGGTAAGCTCACAAACTTCTAAAGCATAGATCAGCAAGAGAAACGCAGGTATCTCATCGTGCATGGGCCGGTAGTCCAGCTCGGTTAAGTGACGCTGCCCTCACATCCTACGCATGAACGGTGAGTACGGCAGAGGTCGAGGGTTCAAATCCCTCCCGGCCCACCAGCTTCAGCCCCTTCGTTCAATCACCATTGTCCTATCATCGTAGCGAGCTCTTCCGGGCCAGAACGTTTGCAAAGCCGTGCAGATCAAGCTCACCGTGGTCTCTGTCTTCTTCAGTCTTCTCTTCATATCTCATTATGTAATAATGCGGCTGCACTAGTCTGAGCAATTCGTTGTGACGAAAGTAGTGCTGCACCACAAACGCTAACTCGCTCTTCTTTTCCGTGTGCTTGAATCCCGGGTCATCTACTGTATGCACTTCCACGAAAAGAATGCCAGAATCCTTCAGGCACTTGGTAATCTTCTCCAAGAGTAACTGACCATCTAGCTCGGGCATGTGATCAAGGCACGTCGCCGATGTCACGAGGTCAAAGGTGTCAGAAGGGTACATCCAACATCTTGCATCACACTTCACCGGGCGTATTCTATCTTGAAAATGTGCAACTTGCCGAGTTTCATCAGCTTATCCAATGCAACGGCTGAAACGTCTATTGCAGTGATACTGAACCCTGCACTGGCGAGAAAGAGGGTATCTCTCCCATCCCCACATCCAATGTCCAGAGCATCTCCTCGAAGACCTGTGGCTAAGATGAAATCTTTGAGCTCTTCTGAGGGCCTGTCACCGAATGCCCACATCCTCGAAAGAGGTGCCGCTTTCCGGGAAAGAGGTGCCGGTTTGGGAACTCGAGCCGTCTGCCTCGGCTGCAAACAGTACTTGTCTCTTTTCCCTGGGCTACCAACGACTGTTCCCAATACCTCCAGGCGCCTGAGCCAGACCGATGTTGAACCTTCAGTACAGCGCTCTCTCCTGACTGCATCCTAGGCCATCTCTTCCAGCTAATTCTGAGCCCAACTACTGCTCGTTCTCAGCTCTTTTTCAGCCAAGAATCTGCTCAAGAACTGCTTGGTTGAGAGTTCTAAACGCGAGTCTAAACCTATCCCGGCCCACATTATTGAATCGCAAGTCCGGGCTGTTTCTTGACTTGTCTCGGTGGGAGAGTCCAGTCTTCGCGTATTCGTTGTTTCGGGGCTTCGTCATTTTGCTCGAGAGTTTGAAACTGTCAGCTTTGCACTGTCTCTCAGAATGACCGTCCTGAACAACAGCCTGTATTCACAGAAGGTGCGCCCAACCGAGTGTCGTATTGAAGGTGGAGGAGGTTGCAGGTGTCGAGTCTGAGGTTCGAACGTGTGCCATACTAGGCGAGGACGGCCAAGATATCCTTGTAGCGGCGTACGATCCCTTCTACCAGATCTTCTCGGATCTGCTCCGAGGCCATGACTACAGCTCTCTAGTCAACACTTCTCGAGCAGCAACTCTGAGCATTAGGACCATCGTCGGGTCTGAATCGTACGTTAGGAGCCGCTCTTCCTCTTCCTCTCAGAGAAGTGCAGTATGGTTAGTCCGACTATCTTGTCACCTTTGTACCGCAAGAGCACGTCATTCTCAGTCAACTCAGAATCATCGGCCGCGGTTTCGGGATCGAACGAGATGTAGAGAACGTCTCCCTTCTCATCGTACTCGATATCGATTCCTTCTGGAGCGAGCCTTACAAGTTCGGTCTTTGCCATATTGCTCTCCTCTTCCTCAACAACTTCGAATGGTCGGAGGTTAAAAACGCTGTGATAATGAGTTGCTTGTCTTCGCGATAGACAACCACCATGTCCTTGGGGCCCAGGGGCGTCTGGTCGTAGTGTTTCAATGCCAACAGTTCCTTTCCATGTCCTTGAAGAATCAGATCCGGAGCACTTGTCGTCTCCAGGATGAGCGATTCCATACCTCTGAGTTCCCGATGCTTGCGCAGTATCCTCTCAAGTATGATCGGATGGAGCCTGACTTCAACGTGATTGATTGTCGTTGCTTTCTGATGGTCCAATCTCGTATCTCCAAGTCGATTTGAACGATCCTGATTCTCACACTCCATCCCAATCTGAAGATATGAAAGCATGTCTTCCCAAGAACAACCGAACTAGGCTACCCGGATGGTAACCGACGCCCGTCGTATGGCATTGTTCCTAGCGCGATTCTCGGTTGTGCATCGGGAAGCTCCTAGGTTCCGAACCCTATTGAGCTTAGAAACCCACGTTCTGAACCCGCCATCGTTCAGCTCAGACACATCTGAACCAGAAAGAGAGGGACCCAAGGATTCTTGGTGAGCCGTGAAAGGGTGTGTTAGGAACCAAGGATGCATGAAGCTACATCTGAGCGGAAAAATCGAGGGTCGCAGAATTCTAAGACTTGAACCCGAGGTTCAATACACTCCGCTCATTTCGAGCTTGATTCTTGCTTGTTCTTAGCTCGGTTTCAGCCGTTCCTTAGCTGAGAGCCTGCTTGGTTGAGAGTTCTAAACGCGAGTCTAAACCTATCCCGGCCCACTATCCCAAACCCCCTATCTGAGCTGATTTTGAGCTGTTTTTTCAATAGTTCGCGGAGCGGACGATCTTCCGTGAGAAAGTACTTGCAGTGAGCCTTGAGCGCTGTCGCAACCAAAACAGCATCGGTGGTGCTAACTCTAATAATCTGTCGAAATCAGTGAGTTCTCTATTGAAAAGGTCATCTGTGAGAGAGTCAGCATTGTCGACGTGTCAGGTGGACATCGGATCGAGGCCCAAGGGCAAGTCAACCCAAGGATACTTTCTCACTGAAAAAATCGTTTCGGCTTGGCTAATCACGTCGAGAGACAGTTTCTCTATTTCGTCGTAACTCGCTCTTCCATCAATAGTTTTCATGAACAGCCCCTTTACCGCCGTTCTAATTTTCGCCTTGAGGTACTCTCCTGTTTCAATCAGCAACTTTCACATAGCCGCCGAGCTCGCCGATGATTTCTTTGACTACGTGTGTTGCAAATTCTTTATTAGAGAACCGACGAGAATCGCTCCGCGTAAAGGGCGGTAAGGGATGAGAGTGGTAGTTGCGGAGATTAGCCAAGAGACTGATACCTTCAGTTCCCTTTCTACGACATTAGAGGATTTCGAGCAGAATGGTCTCTACTTCGGGGATGAGATTCTGGAGAAGATGCGCGGTGTTGGCGAGTTAGGCGGGTTTCTTGCTGCTTCTGAGAAGGAGGCACGTGAGCTAGAGATTGTGCCTATCGTGCGAGCAAATGCCCTCGCCGGCGGAAGAGTGACGAGAGAAGCGCTTCAGTTCCTTGAGGAGAAACTCGTGTCGGGGCTGAGGAAGGCGAAACCAATCGACGGCATCTTCCTGTCATTGCACGGGGCAGCGGCCGCGGAGCAGGTAGACGACGTGGAAGGATACCTACTGAAAGCTCTACGGGAGGAGGTAGGTGACGACATTCCCGTCGTAGTCCCGCTGGATCACCATGCCAACGTTACGCAACTGATGGTTGAATCTGCTGATGTGTTGGTTGGGCACGAAACACAGCCTCACGATTCTTTTGAGACAGGCGTGAAGTCGGCCAAGATCTTCTTTGATCTTCTCATGGGCAAGATTTCACCCACCGTTGCTTGGGAAAAGATTCCAATGATCACCCATCAGGAGCAGTACTTGACTTTACGCGGACCTATGAAGCAATGGTTCGATCTAGCGCGAGAGATGGAGAAACGCCGGGGCGTCGTGTCGATTTCGAACTTTCCGATGCAGTGTTGGTTGGACGTATCGGAAGGAGGCTGGAGCACCGTTGTCCATACTGACAACGATCCGGACTTGGCGCGGGCGCTGGCGGTGGAACTCGCGGAAAAGGCATGGGAGTTGAGAGAAGCTTTTTGGGTGTTGGAGAGCGTGTCGCCGGAGGAGGCCGTGCGCCGTGCAGTGCACGCCAAAAGGGGCTTGGTCGTTCTCTCGGACACGGGAGACAGCGTGTTCGGGGGCGCATCAGGTGACAGCACCTGTCTGCTGAATGAGATGCTTAGGCAGAGGATAACGTGCACAGCCCTCCTACCAATGTTCGACCCTGAAGTCGTGAATGCAGCGATCAGGGCTGGTAAAGGCAGCGTTATCACAGTAGACATAGGAGGCAAGTTCGATAGCAAGTTCAGCAAGCCAGTGAGGATCACGGGCAGAGTAATCGACATTGGTGACGGTCGTTTGAAGGCCAGCGTCGGTGGCCTCGAGTCTTTTGACATGGGCAGGACCGCTCTGTTGGAGGTTGGCAGTATCAAGATAGTAGTGAGCGAACGCCGAGGCATTGGTGGAAATCATCCGATCGTCTACACGCGCTTCGGCGTGGACCCAGCTGAGGCTAAGATGGTCGTCCTGAAAACAGCCAGTAATTTCCAGTATTACGGATCGATGATGTCGGAACTAATACGGGTCGATTCACCTGGCCCTACGACATCGCATCTCGACAGGTTGAGTTGGACAAGAGTACCACGCCCGATGTACCCGTTAGATAATTTGCCGGAGTGGCATGCAAGAAACCGTTTAGGAAGGTCTCGATCTTAGGGCGACCTTAAAGTCTCGTAGAGGCTCGGAGCAATTGAGGTCTAGCTGACAGCAAGATGAGGTTGGTGGGGTCAAGCCGGCAGGATGGATCCGATGACTTGACAACGCCACGACTTGGGATGATGGTAAGTCGTTGGAAAGGACTTGTGCTCCTTGGCCTAGTCCTGACACTCACTGGTGGAGCTATCTCTGCACTCGAGTGGCGAACCTCCAGGATCGTCGCTTCGTACGATGGGGTGCTTTCCAGCTGTGTGTCTTGTGCCTATCCCTACGACTATCAAGATATACTTCGGGCTTCTGCAGGTGATGTCTTCAAGATCAACTTCACCTGCAAGGAAAAAGAGAGCGAGGTCTTCGTTGCAGTTCTTAGCAAGAGCGCAATGGACAAGATCGTTCCGCATGAATTCGAGAATCTATCTCTGCGAATGTTACGCGACCAAATCAAAGCCTCGGCAAAGCGATGGGCTGAGGGACATTCAGGCAGCTTTGAATGGACGGTTGATGTTTCCGGCAGCTATGGTTGGATTGTCGTGGCGTACAGGGCGCTGGTAAGCCTGGAAGGATCATGGGAAATAGGTTTCAAGATCGTGATCGAGCAGTCGAGACGTGATCTCGCGATAGCGTATGTCGGGTACGCTGGAACTGTCCTTGGCATCGTCCTTACGATTTCAGTCCTGCTGCTCCATTCCGTGCGGAAACGTCATGAAAGAATGATGTACGAGGCACTCGCATAGTGTTGTGACATAAGGTTCTTCATGGTTTGGACTCCAGAAAACCGGGGCCAGTGAGCGAGCCTGCAGGCCGCGGCGTAAGCGAACGCGATGTGGCACCGAGAGGTCGCAGATGGGAAGGCCGAGACAGCCGTCAGTGAAATAAACTTGGAACTGTCCTCTAAAACCCAACAGTCGAGCTGAGACTCGTTCCTCCTGCGCTAGTTCAGCGAATCTCTTTTCAAGCTCTACACAATCGTCATTCAGATTCCTTTGCATTTCTCCACTCTTAATAGCCTGGAGAGTGGCAAGGGAGGCAGCCATCGATACTTGGCTTGCGTTATAGACACCTGCGCATCCGACCTTGTTCCTTGGCCTGGTGACCTCTACTACATCTGCACGCCCAGCGACGGCGCTCATTGGAAAACCATTGGCAATGGCTTTCGCGAATGTTGCAAGGTCTGGAGAAACCAATAATACTCTTGCGCGCACCAGATTCTTGTTAAGGGCAGCCAAGTTCAGGTATTTTGCTCCACTCTCTCCTATGTCATAGACGATTTCATACTGATAACTGTCAAACCATTCCTCCAGCGGCATGCGTGGGAATGCAACCTCGAACACGTACGAAGCGAGTACCCTAGTGACACACAAGCATGAGTTGGATCAACGTTCACGTGCTTCTAGCAGGTTCGATCATACTATCATCGATGACATTCTAGAGCATGACTGGTTGGGTCCAGAGAGTGGCTTTGGTGCCCAGGCCCATGGCCATAGCGTTTCTATAGATTCGATAAGCTAGGGCCGTATCCTCCGTCCCCAGGCCCACGGTCAAAAGCACTATGATATCGTCGCCTGGCTCCCTCGCTCGAAGTCTTCCAGATATAATCTCTCCCAACTGTCCATATATTTGTCCATCACGAAGATACCACTCACCCAATTGCATGCCAGGATTGCTATGCTGATCAAAACGATGCTTTATTTGCTGCCAGTCATCCACCACAATCTTGCTACAGCGCCCTAGTAACTCTGAGGACAATGGAGGACCTGCCGTTCTTCCGATAAACGCGCCCGGCTTAACCCATACGTTCTTAATTCTCTGCGATTCCGGAGGAACCGGTCCTCTAGGAAACCCTGCGCAAGTGAAAATTACGTCAGCGTTCCTAAGAGCTTCCTCCATGGAGTTAACTGATGTCGTTTGAACACCCAGCTTCTCTTTCATTTGCTTGGCCCATTCGGAACACACTTCTCTTCTTATGTCAAAACCTCTAATCTCTCTTAGTCCTGGAAGTACCTCCTTTGCCATCATCGCATGGGACCGACCCTCAACGCCTGTCCCGATTATCGAGACTATCTCTGAATCCTTCTGCGCCAGATACTTAATCCCTATGCCAGCAACTGCTGCGGTTCTGACTGAGGTTATCAACCCAGCATCCATAATAGCCAAAGGCCAGCCGGTATGGGCATCATTCAGTACTTGGATACCTATCAGCAAGGGCTGTCCCCTCTTGGCGGACTCAGGCAAGCCTCCGATCCACTTTATTCCCACTACATCTAAGTCCCCGCCAACATATGCAGGCATAGCGTTGATGTGCCCCCTAACTTCCTCACTTGCGATGTCGCCCCATCGTAGAACAACTTTGAACGGTAGGATATCACCGCCAGTGGAATGAAGCCTCAATGCTTCCTCAATTACTTGCAGAGCCATCTTGCAATCGATGGCCCCAGCCCTAATCATTTCCTCCTGAGATAAGGTCAAGTATTGTAATGTCTTATCCAAGGCTGACGCCACTGCATCGGAGCGGCGCTCCCAGGATAAGATGTTTACGTCCTCTTCCTAAGATCCGAATCAAAAGGCGGGATCAGAATGACTTCGCTTCTCCCTCGCCTAGGATCTGGAGCACACTGCAAAAAGTTGTGACGCGGTGCGTGGAAACGTCCGCGAACGTCTACTACTTGATGCCTATCAACTAATAGAAGCAATTGAAAAAGTAACAACCTTGTACGGAAGACGTTAGAATTAGGATTCGAAGTGAGAACCAAATGTGGTTGGAGATTCTGAACGCCTTTTTTGACCGATCTCAGCGAATCTCCGAATGTTCCCCCAAGTGCTGAGAACATCATGTCGGAGATGTCATGCTCGAGTAGTCGTAGAAACGAGGTATTCATGGATGGCTCTGTCCGGTAGCCAGATGGCGTTCTCGGCGGTTTCTTGAGTGTTCATAGGCGGTTACGAAGCGGCTGTAATCGTCTAGGACGGTTATGAACCATCTTTGTACAAGCTTGGAGGCGCACAGGCAGAGGCTGCTAGATGCTTCACCTCTCGCCTAGTGTGGGTTCGTTTGACCCCGAGTTTCACGCCTGCGGTCACCAAACGCATGTACGTACGCCATGGAGTTGAGCCGTCCATTATTGCACTCACGGGAACAGCATCGTGGGTCATTCTTAGCGACATTCAACGAGAGATCAACGTAAGCGAAGATGAGGAAACGAAGTGCGGCTACTCGTCGAGAGGGAACAACGGTCTCGGCGCTCTTCGGAACTCAAGCTGCTTCAAATTCGACGCTGAAGCGCCGCGAGTGTCACCGCACCGCCTCCCAGCTTCTTCACGATGGCCCTTACCTTGACCGGTTGGTAGAATCGTTTCCCGAGCTTGCCGCCAACTTCCAGCGTCAGAGTCTTGCCGACATCTCCCTCAGTAATCCGTCTCACAGCCTCAGGATCTCTTATGGGGATCAGCACTGTGCAGTCCACGGCTGCTTCAAGCAAAGCCTTCAGGACAACTGTGCTATCGCCTGGAGACCCGGAATTCGTGCTGTCAGCTGAGTCGCAAAAGACAACAGGCCCGCCATCGATCTTGAGTGTCTCATCGATGGCTCGCCTTACTGGAGTTCCATCCACTAGGAAGCTTCTTCTTGATCTCCATGCGGATTGTGCTAGTGATTCAGCTAGTTCCTCGCCCTTCTTCTGGCCGTTGTCGGTGAAAAAAAAGATAGAAACCATCCAAACAAACCATCCAAACAAAAGACAGAAACCATCCAAACAATTCAGGATGCGAAATAATAATGGGAAACTACAATCCTGATCGGAGGGGGGCTGATGACTGAACTTGATCAATTGAGGACCAAGTTAGGCGTGTAACGAGCGGAAGTATAATCGCGAAGACAGCCCATGCCAAGGCAAGCGACGACCCCAAGCCGATGCTGCTTTGGGTGAGCCGGATGATCATCATCATCGGTGTCGTAGTCAACATTAAGACAGGGATTTGGCGTCCAATCGTCCACAGACTATAACGAGCCTCGTATGCTGCTACTACTCCGACCATCGGGAATACGGTCATGAAACCGCGGAGAATTGTCTTGGCGATTTCGAGGAAGATCACGACGATAGAAACTGCTGGAAGCTTGATCCAGACCGGCAGCGGGCTACGATGTCCCTGCTCGTTTCGATGAGGTAGGATCTTCAAGAGAAGTGCAGCAATGACAAGTGTCCCGATGCTTGATACCCAGAATATCGTTTCACTCTGTGGCAGGACCACGGTAATCCCATAGCCGAGAAGACAATATGATGAGGCGGCCAAGATGATTGACAGAATGATGTTAAGACGAAACTTGTAGTGGAAGACCCGAACACTATGCGTGAAGATGAGCAATAAGCTTAAGCCTAGAACATTTGTCGCGTCTATTGGTTGCCCCAAGGCTAGGGAAGCGACAGTGAATGGAAAAGGAAGATTCAGCACCAAGGCTTTCCACTTCGGGTCATAAAGATACGCAAGGACTGTTGCCTGCAGGGAAACGACTACAACCAGCATTATGTCCCAGAATCCAAACGTGATGCTCACCAAATACCATTCTCCTACATGACTGACTTGCCCGCCGTCGCATGTTCCTGAACCGAAATTCCGAAGAGACGCTGCATACTGCCATCCCCGCTTAAACGCTTAACCTGGAACGAGACTGTGCTCTGGTGATAGCCGCCAGGAGGTATCAAACCAAATGTAACAATCAGAGGCTCTGTCGAACTATCCGGACATGACGAACCGTCAAATGTGGGGACAGCCACAGCCCGCAAACGCTGTTCCGGAGTGCATCGCAATCATGAGGCTTGCTCCCACGGCCTGATATTTCCCTTCGTGGTTAATGACAGCAAGTACAACAGACAAGGGGAGCACCTTTGCAAACCTATGAAGAGCGAAGATAAAAGTCAATTGTAGATGTTGTTCAGGCTAACACAGCCCGCCGGAATCCGTGAGCTAGCTACCCACATGTGGCAGTGACAAAGAGAGCCGAATTATTCGGAGAACGCGTGGGTGGCATCCGGGAATCGAACCCTGCGCAGAAGAAGGTGAATCATTCATAGAAGACTCGAAAACTGGATCATAATCCCACGGCGAAGCATGCGATCAAGCTTCTGGAAGAATTCATCGGCCACTACGGTAAACCTCACCAGATCCTGACGGATCGTGGAACCTAATTCTATCCCACAGGGGGCGGGTCAGAGTTCACGGGGTTCTGGTGGAAACGGGATCGAGCATATCGTTGGGAGTGTGGGGAGGCCATCGACGATCGGTAAGATCGAGGCCTTCCATAAGGCGTACGCCTGCGAGTCATGAATGTTTCCGAGCCATGCGCGATCAAGAACATATCCGGCCATGGTCTTTGTTGAAGATTTAGAGAACTAGGCTTTCCTTATGATGACTCTTCCTGCTGCGTTGCCGGTCAATTCACCCTTCTCAATGCTTACGATGCCATTCACGATAACGTACTCCACGCCTTCCGGTTTGCTCCTCGGTTCATGGTATGTGGTCTTATCGGCTATCGCATCGACATCAAGGATTGTAATGTCGGCGTCGAATCCTTGTCTGATCAAGCCTTTCGTCGACAATCCGAGTTTTTGAGCTACCTGGGAAGTCATTTTCCTGATGGCATCTTCGATGGTCATCAGTTTCCTATCTCTCGCGTAGGTACCCAGGACCCGTGGGAAACTTCCATATGCTCTGGGATGTGGAGTACCCACCCCAAGGTCAGGTATTCCGTCAGTTCCGATCATCACGTATGGGTGACTTATCACCTTCTCCACATCTGCTTCGTTCATCAGAAATAGGATCATCGTTGCACTCGTTCCGTCTTGAGCAAGTATCTGGAATACAGCTTCATACGGATCCTTGCCCAGTCTTTCCGCGATTTCAGGGACACTCATGCCCTCAAATCTACTATAGTTGGAAGAATATGACAGGAATATGTTCTCCCATCCTGCTTGTTTAACAGGATTCTGCCAGTCCGATCTCTCCTCAATGAATCTCCTTAATTCCTCTTTGGCTTCCGGATCATGACATCTTTGTTTCAGCTTTTCCTGCCCACCCTGATGAGCCCAGGGGGGCAATAATGAAGACAGGTATGTGCTCGCGGCAGTATAGGGATAGGCGTCAGCCGTAACGTCGATCCCCTCTCTCCTTGCTTCCATTATCATCCGCAGCGTTTCGGTTGTCTTACCCCAATTAGACCTCCCCATAGCTTTGTAATGAGATATTTCTACTGGCAGTGCAGCTTCCCTTCCAATTCTTATGGCTTCTGCAACTGCTTCCACTACTCTATTGCCCTCATCCCTTATGTGGGTAGCATAAAGTCCACCGTATTCTGAGACAACTTTTGACAATTCTATGAGCTCCTCAGTCTTAGTAAATGCTCCAGGAGGATAGATCAGCCCTGTGCTCATTCCAAGGGCCCCTTCTCTCATTGATTGAGCGATTAGTTCTTTCATTTGTCCCAACTCCTCTTCGCTTGGATCCCTTGTGTCCATGCCGAGTACAGCGATCCTGACGGTTCCATGTCCGACCAAGCCCGTGATATTTGTTCCTAAGCTTCCAAGTGACTCCAACTTTCGGCAGAAATCGCCGTATGAGGACCAATCAATCGCAACCCCTCCCTCCGGTATCAGTATCGACAGGTAATTCTGCAGCTCTCGAGCGGTTCTCTTGTTGACTGGTGCCGGGCTTATTCCACAGTTTCCTACTACTACGGTCGACACGCCTTGTCGCAGTTTTGGTTTGTTCCAGATATCCCTGAAGAAAATCAGGTCATCGTGACTGTGCATATCTATGAAGCCGGGACACAGCGTCGATCCTTTGGCATCTATGGTTGTTCGTGCGCTTTCTTGATCGAGGCGTCCGATTTTTGCGATTTTGCCGTCTTTGATCCCGATATCTGCCCTGAACCATGGGTTTCCTGTCCCGTCAATGACTTTGCCTTTCGTAATGACAAGGTCGAAGTCCATCGAAATAATCTCTCCTAGGGCAGTTGTATCGGGTATCTGCCGTACTTTCTTGCCGTCTCGACCATTGCTAGGCAGTTGTCAAGCTTCGCGTCGACATACCATGAGTTGCTTGAGCTGAGTATATATCCCCCGCCAGGAGCTGCCTGTTTCAAGCAGTCCTTAGTCTCCTGAACTACCTCTGTAGTAGTCTTTCGGCAGAGGTTATCAACCGCCACGTTGCCGATCAGGATCAACTTGTCGCCGTATTTCGACTTAGTCGCTCCGATATCCATGCCGGATGTGGGATCCAGCGAGTGGAGGCCGTCTACGATCTCGGCTAGATCTGGCAGAAGCGGGTTGAGGTTCCCATCGGAATGTTTGATGAACTTGACTCCCAAGCGGTGGGCCTCTTCGACCTGACGCCTCAGGTTTGGGAAGACGACCTCTCGGAAGAAGCGCGGGGGAACCATCGGCCCGTTCTTCTCTGCGTAGTCTCCTCCACTGATCACTAGATCTACTCCGACCTCGCGCATCCGCTTCAAGATGGCAACATTAAGTCGGTGAGTCTGTCAATCGTCTTCTTGATGAGAGCAGGTTTCTCGTAGAGCCATTGTACAAATCTGTTCATGGTCAGGATCTCGTATGCTGAGGTGAAAGGTTCTCGAAGTAAGACCGCTACGGCGAAGTTATCGTCCGCCAGCTTCCTCATGTGCTCGAGCTCAAAGAGCCTGCCAGGCGACTCTGGGTCAGGGGAAGCAAACTTCTCGAAGTCCTCCGGGGTATGGAAGATCCCCTGAGAGGGGAAGGGGGACCAAGTACTTGCCTGGGCATCGAAGCGTAGAATACGGCCCCATTCGTCAGTTATCGAGCCGTCAGCGTTCTTCGTCGCCTCCCATTCGTCGGGTGTCGAGACATCACAAGGGATCAGTTCGAAGCCAAGCTTCTTGTAGCATCGAAAGATCATCTCAATCCTGACCATCTCTTTCCTTCGGCTGGCTGCGACTTGGATCGCAGTTGAGGAGTCACGCTCTAGTTTCCGGCCCGCCAGAGTTTCCATGTGAGGCGGATCTATGCTCAACTCCGTCAGCGGAACAGTGTCGGGCTCACAATGATCAAGCGTGGTCAGAACCCTTTCTCGCATGTTCACAGCTGATCCCTGTACTTCACTTCAGGAAAGCAGACCCCTTTTATAGTATATCACAGCATGTGACATCGATGTCGTGAGAGTAGTCGCAACAGAATGCGCCGGCTCTGTATCATTCCGCTGCCAATGAGGCTATTCTTTTGCCTCTGCGTAGAGGTGGCATGCGACAAGGTGCTCGTTTCCGACATCAACGAGTCTAGGTTCAACCTGGTTACATATGTCCATTACGTACGGGCACCTAGGATTAAGCACGCACGCTTCAGGTGGGCTTATTGGGCTAGGTATCTCGCCGCGCAAGACTATTCTCTGTTTCTTCGAAAGTTGCTTTGCATCTGGATCGGAGACCGGGATGCTTGAGAGAAGAGCCTTCGTGTAAGGGTGCATAGGCTCCTCGAATATTCTCGCCGTCGGAGCTAGCTCGAACAGTTTACCAAGATACATTACCGCAGTCCTATGGCAGAGATACTCAACAACACTCAGGTCGTGGGTGATGAATATGCAGGTAAAACCATATTCTCTCTGCAACTCTTGAAGCAGATTCAGTATCTGCGCTTGAATAGACACGTCTAGGGCGGAAACCGGCTCGTCGGCAACGATGAACTTCGGGTTGGTAGCCAAGGCTCTTGCAATCGCTATCCTCTGCCTCTGCCCGCCGCTGAACTCGTGCGGGTAGCGTTCAAGAATATTTAAAGGAAGCCCGACCGATTTTATGATTCCCTCGACCCTACCGATGATCTCTGAATGGCTCGCAATTTCATGTATCAACATGGGCCGGGAAACAGTTTCACGAACTGTGTCTCTTGGGTTTATCGAAGAATATGGATCTTGAAACACAATCTGTAGGTCCTTCCTGAGTCGCCTCATCTGTGCCCCTTTGAGAGACGCAAGATTGACTCTTCCATCTCCCCCATTGTACCAGATTCTGCCTGAGGTAGGCTCGTAGAGTCTTAGAACGCATTTGCCAAGGGTTGTTTTACCTGACCCGCTCTCTCCAACAAGGCCAAACATCTCTCCGTTCCGTATGGAGAGGGATACATTTGAAATGGCGTGAACGAACTTCTTGCTCGAAAAGAACAGTGAGGTCTCTACTGGAAAGAGTTTCACCAGGTTCTCGATTTCTAGGAGATTGGACATTATGAAGAGGCTCTCCTAATCAGTGAAGTGATGATGACATGCGACTTCGTGTTCTCTTCCAACTTTCTCTAGTCTTGGTTTTTCGCGAAGGCACTCGTCTGTTGCAAAAGGACAGCGGGGATGGAATTTGCAGCCCATTGGAGGATCGACGGGATTCGGTAGTGTACCTCCAATGGTCGGGAGCCTCACGCCTCTATATTCCTTTCGAGGGATGCACTTGAGCAATCCCAATGTGTAAGGGTGCTTCGTGTCATGGAAGAGGGATTTAGTATCAGCAAGCTCTACGAGGTCCCCTGCGTACATGACACCGACTCTGTCTACAGTTTCAGCCACAAGACCCAGATGGTGTGTTATCAAAATCATTGATGTGCCAAACTCTGTGTTCATCTGCTTAATCAGGCCTAAGATCTGGGCTTGTATTGTCACGTCTAGGTTGGTCGTTGGTTCGTCCGCGATCAGAAGCTTGGGATTGCAGGAGAGAGCTATGGAAATCACGATGCGTTGCCTCATTCCGCCACTGAATTGATGCTGATAGTCTTTGGCTCTCTCTTTGGCGGAAGGTATTCCCACTTTGTCAAGGAGGCTAAGGGTTCTCTCTCTAGCCTCCCCGGAACCAAGTCCAAGGTGTGCAGTGACGGTTTCATCCAGCTGCAATCCAACCCTGAAAACGGGATCCAGCGCGGTAAGGGGATCCTGCATGATGTACGCGATCTCTTTTCCCCTTATTCTTCTCATTTCTAGATCTGTTTTCTCGAGAAGATTTTCACCCATGAAACGTATCTCGCCGCCAGTGATTTTCCCGGGGTAGGGAACTCGTCTCATGATTGAGAGAGAGGTAACGGTTTTTCCGCATCCGCTCTCTCCGACCAATCCGAATGTTTCCTTCTCGCCAACGCTAAAGCTTACACCGTCAACGGCTTTGAGAACGCCTCTCTCCATGAAGAAGTGGGTCTTGAGGTCTTTCACCTCAAGCAAAGCCTCGACCATTACTTCATCCCTCCCTCCTTAGTTTTGGATTCATGACATCATTTAACCCGTCCCCGAACAAAGCCAATCCTAGCACAGTTATTGCGCAGAATATACCTGGAAAGATCGCGATCCATGGGGCGCTTCGCAGGAATAGTCTTCCCGTGTTCATCATCAAGCCCCAACTTGGATCGGGCGGCATGGTTCCCAGTCCCAGAAAACTCAGCGCTGCTTCTGCCAGAATGCCGTGGGATATCGTCATAGTCGCCATAACCACGACGGGTGCGATGCTGTTTGGCAGGATTACTCGCCTTAGTATGCTCGGAGAGGTTTGTCCGATCGCTCTGGCTGCCTCGACATACTCCTGTTCCTTCACAGTAAGAACAGACCCTCTCATCAACCTAGCATAGTGGGGCGTCCATGCTATGCCGATGGCAATGGCGACATTGGTAGCGCCCCTTCCGATGATCACTATTATCAGCAATGCCAGTAGCACGTCCGGAAAAGCGAGCAGTATATCGGCGAACCTCATAATTGCTGCGTCGACGTAGCGTCCAAAGTATCCGGAGATCAAGCCAAGGGGTACTCCTAGAATCAGGGCTATCGACAGTGCAATAGTGGCTACCGACAGTGAGATCCTCGCTCCGTAGATCGTTCTGGTCAAGACGTCCCTACCGAGATCGTCAGTTCCAAAGGGGTGTTGAAAGCTCGGAGGCTGAAATGTGTTGTTTGAAACCATCTGGGTCGGATCGTATGGAGTGATGATAGGCGCGGCCAAACCTATCAAGATCATTATGACGGCCATCCAGAACCCGAAATAGGGGACGCCTTGTCGTCTTAACCTGTGGAAGAATAGTCTCAGGCCTCGTGAACCTGTCTGACGCTTGCCGCTGTTCATTTCCTGGCCTCAATCGTACCGTATTCTCGGATTTAGAAATGCGTACATCACATCGGTGACTAGGTTTATGACGAAGAATACTAGTGCGTAAACAAGTGTTACGCCCTGGACCAATGGATAGTCTCTGCGAAAGATGCTAAATAGCAGCAGATTTCCTATTCCAGGCCATTGAAATATCTGTTCTATGATGACGATGCCGCCTAACAGTTGTCCTGTTGATAGACCTATTACGGTTAGTATTGGGATAATCGCATTTTTTACTGCGTGAGGAAATATCGCCTGTCGGTCGGGTAATCCCTTCAGGTGAAGGAATTCTATGTGACCGGATTGTAGGACTTCTATCATGCTTCCACGCGTGATGCGGCTAATTGTGCCAGCATACAAGATCCCGATAGAGACTGCTGGGAGTATCAGGTGCCTCAGTGAGTCGCTTAGATTCTGAAGAGGAGATGCGTACCCACTTGAGGGCAGAAAGTCAAGATACAGCGAGAAGACCAATATCAAGACAATAGCGGTGAAGAAATAAGGAATAGTAGTCCCTAGCATGGATATGGAGACAGCCAGCCTATCTATCCATGTGTTGCGTTTGACAGCGGCTAGGACGCCTAGGGGTATCCCTGTCGCCATTGCCACTAACATGACTGCGATGGTAAGATAGAGGGTCGCAGGGAGTCTCTCAGCTATCAGGGAAAGCACTGCGGGGCCGTATACAGAGTGCCCGAAATCCCCCCTGAGAACCAGCCCAAGCCACGTGATGTATTGGACAAAGAGTGGCTTGTCGAGACCGTATTTTTCAGTCAATAGCCGGACTTGCTCTGGTGTTGGTTGGGTCAATGAGAAAAATGCCTCGACTGGACCGCCCGGCAGGAAATGAATGGTCATAAAAATAATTACGCTTATACCGAGTAGTACAACGACCGATGTCAGGATTCTCTTTGCTAGGTAGCTGAGTAATGCCATTACTTACCGAGCATCCAGTCGGGGGGCCATTTCCACTGCACCCACCCATTAAATCTTTAGCTTCAGTCGTAGCAGTGAGCTATCCACCCTGATATGTCCCGGACCGTATGGTTTGGAAAAGTCCGGGAAAATGTGGCGTGATTGATAGAACCGAGAAGAAGCGACGGTGGATAATCCATAGAAGACTGGAAGGATGGAAAGTCCAAGACATCGCAACAACATTAAGAACCAACGAGAAAACAATCGACCGCTGGTGCAGCGTCTACAAGAAACACGGGTGGGCGGGTCTACAAATCAAATCCCACAAACCCCACACGATCCATCGAACCCCACAGGCCACCGTCAACCTCATACTTCAACTCAGAAGGACAAGAAGCTGGGGGCCATGCCGCATCGAAGGATACCTCCGCAACTACCACGCCACATCCACAAGCCACACAACCATCCACAAGATTCTCATCCAAGCTGGACTCAACAACCCCATCCCCCAGCCGAGAAAGGCCTGGGGTAAGCGCAGATTCGAGCGGCCGCATAGCAACAGCCTCTGGCAGGCTGATTTCAAGCTCACAGAACACGACGAATGGATGATCAGCTACCTAGACGACCATTCACGCTTCATACCAGGCTCACGGATCCACCACAACCCAACAGCGGAGCACGCGATCAAACTGCTGGAGGAATCTGTGAAACAGTACGGGAAGCCTGACCAAGTATTGACGGATCGAGGATCCCAATTCTATCCAGCGAGAGGAGGCATCTCCGCGTTCACGGAGTTCTGCAGTGGAAACAGCATCCAGCATATCGTCGCAAGCGTCCGGAGACCATCCACGATCGGTAAGATCGAAGCGTTCCACAAGGCCTACACCATTGAAGCCTCAATCTATCCAACCCACAAAGAATTCGTGAACTACTGGAACTACGAGCGACCACATCAAGGAATAGGCTATCTATACCCTGCAGACGTATACTTCAGAGACCTCCGGGACACATCATAGTGGATAGAACACTTCAGTCGTAGCAGCTCCAAGAGAATCGCAGTCAGAAACGGTTGTTATCGAGCGTGATATGCGATTCTCTGAGACGCCCGCTCATAGGCCAGGTCCCGTCAGCACGGCCTTCACGCACTCCTCTTTTCTAGCCGTCTCTAAGCTCTGCTGGCATGGTCTATGCTGAACTTGTGCGTGACTATCTTCTCATACGGGAACCTGTCCATAGTCCCTTGAAGCATGTAAAAGGACTTCTCGAAATGCCTCGGAGAGGGCCCGTAGACGTTATGTAGAGTCAGATCTTTGGCGCATAGCTGCCTGCATACGTTAATCTGAATTGTTCTTCCCACATCCGTGAAATTCCCTGCCTCAACGATCGTTCTAGCCTTTCTGACCATCTCTATCGCTTCAAGTAGAGCCTCAGGAGTTCCTGCAACTTCAATCACGATGTCAGTACCGTATCTTCCTGAAGTGAGTTTTCGAACCTCCTTGATCCTTTCCTCGGTTCCTGTCTTCGTTATGTTAATAGTATTGTCGACGACCCCCACCTCTTCGCCCATCCTGAGCCGAAAGTCAGGCGCCCCCGTCATGATTACCTGTTTTGCTCCTGCGACCTTTGCGGCAGCCGCCGCCAGAATACCTATGGCGCCTGAGCCCTGTATGACAACCGTGCCCGAGAAGGGGCAAGATGACATTGTTGCTGATCGATCCTATTGACAGGGCTTTTTCTATGCATCGGAGTCCGGTTGCCAGAGGATCGGAAAGCACGGCAACATCCCATGGCATGTCGTCAGGTATCTTCCAAAGCCAGCCATTTGCGTAGACGAAGAATCGGCCTGAGTACCCGCCGTGAAGGTACGGCGGCTGGGTTCGAAGGTCTGCCCTATTCTACTTTTGGACTCGTTCTGCGGGACTGCTGTCTGCTTGTCGTTACTTCTGAAGCCAGGCACCATAAAACTTGTTTCTGCGATCTAGGCCCCACTCGAAGCCCTTTACATATCTTCTGTACAGGAAGAACATGGGCCTAAAGCTCAGGGAGACTATGTACACATCTTTGCCAAGTGCTTGATTCAGGAGGTCTGTCCATATTTTTGCTCTCTTATTAGGATCCGTTTCGGCCTCCTGCTGTTGCCACATTGCGGCAACATCGGGGTTGTTGTAGCCTGTCACGTCAGAAGAAAGTGGACGATACACAGTATAGAAGTTGGCATCGGGATCTGGGGCGCCATCGCCTCCGCACACACATTCGCTGTAGTCGAATTTCACAAAGAACATATCTAGCAGGCGACCTATCTCGGGCTCGTCAACCTTGGCGCGAATGCCGATCTTGCTAAGCTGTGCCGCAACGACTTCTGCGCCTTTCCTCTCCTCTGGTGCGGGGCACCCTACCAAGACATCGTCGAATCCGTCCGGGTAACCCGCGTCAGCCAGAAGCTTCTTCGCGCCTTCTGGGTCGTATGGTGGCACATCCACCGTTATACCATTGTATGGCGCCGGCATGTGTCCAAGAGGATTGGCTGCGCTGGCTCCAAGCCCAAAGAACACGACACTATTGATCTCGTCTCTATTTATGGCCATGGCGACCGCGCGTCTAACCCTAACATCATTCCAAGGCTTCTTCCTGTGGTTGAAGTGGAGATGGAAGTACATCATGCCTTTTGGATGTATGGCAGTCAGGTCTGGGTCTACTGAGACTTCTCCCCAGTCTTTGGGATTCAATATGTTGAGCCAATGTGTCCCTTCTGTCTTGATATTTGCCAAGTTTACTTCCCAGTCCGGCTGGAATGTCTCTACGATTCCGTCAAGGTAGGGCAGCTGATCACCAGTGTCAGGGTCTTTCCGCCAATAATTCTCAAATCGTTCAAATGATATATGGTCCCCTCTACGGAACTCAACAAACTTGAAGGGGCCAGTCCCAATCATGTGCTGTTGAAGGTCACTATATTTCTCAACTTCCTCCTTAGGAACAACGAGGAAGCCCAATCCGCCTGTTGGGTTCGCCAACTGAGCAAGCATCGGCGCGTAAGGTTGCTTCAAGGTTATGTTGAGCGTCTTGTCGTCAGGGGTTTCGATTTTATCCATGATATCCGCATACACTTTCTGCGGAGAACCTGTGTTGGGATCCTGGATTCGCTCGAATGAGTACTTGAAATCATCTGCCACAACTTTCCTACCGTTGTGGAAGTATACACTATCGCGTAGGTGGAAGATGTAGGTCTTGGGGTCAGGCGTCTCCCATGTCTCGGCAAGGTTGGGGATGAATTTTCCTTCAGAATCTATGTCCAAAAGCCCCTCGTACACGAGGCTTTGAGTCCATCCTTCAATTGACAGAGTAGCCTTGTGAGGATCAAGTCCGGGCGGTTCTCCTTCGATTGTAATCTTGAGGGTTCCGCCGTACCTTGCACTCTTCGTTGCGGTTGGAGTGACGCTGGCCGTAGTTAGCGTGGAAGTTAGGGTGGGAAGAGACTGCCCTAAATAGTACGCTGCGCCCGCAACGACCGCCACAGCTACAACGCCGGCACCGTACTTGACAAACTTCCTTCTACTTTCAGGTTTTCCCTTTGGTTCGTTACCAGTAGCCATGCAGGGACGCCTAAGGGCATTTATCTTCTGTAGGAACAAATAAAAGCCTTTCGTGCCGTTCAGCGGTGCTGTTCTATCCACTGTGATGTGTCAGGTCTCTGAAGTATACGTCTGCAGGGTATAGATAGCCTATTCCTTGATGTGGTCGCTCGTAGTTCCAGTAGTTCACGAATTACGAACTTGATGAGCCAACTTCAAACTTGGCACCAAAAATAGCAACCCAAGTCCTTAGCACTATGACATCACTTGCGAAAGACCTAGGTCTGACAATTCTCGTTGTGGAGCAAAACGCGAAGAGAGCACTTGAGATAGGCGACAAGGCCTATCTTCTTGTGAACGGCAAGAAAACATTCGAGGGGAGCGCAAAGGAGTTGCTTGAGCATAAGGAATTTGGGAGACTGTATCTAGGGGTAGGCTTGAGCAGCGTGAGATCATGACGGTGCCTGAACAGCTGACAGCCCTCATTTTGCAAGTCACATGGAAGAGAGAGTCTGTACCGGAGTTCTTGAGTTATGCCTGAACGTATAGCCGTTCTAGGGGCGGGCAATGGTGGGCAAGCGCTTAGCGGCCATCTAGCTCTAAAAGGCTTCAAAGTAGTTCTTTATGAGTATCCGGATTTCAAGGAAAACATCAAGCCAATTCTTGCCAGACGCGGGATTGAGCTGGAGGGGGTCGTGGAAGGATTTGGCGAGCTCCAGAAGGTCACAACTGAAATCAGGGAGGCACTGGACCGAGCCGATGTTGTACTGATCGTCGTCCCGGCATTTGCTCAGAAAGCATTTTTTGAAAAGGCGCTGTCGTACATGAAGACAAATCAACTAGCTGCCTTTATCCCAGACAATTATGGTACCCTAGCGCTCGCCTATGGTCTAGGGGAACACCGGATCCCGAACAACTTGGTCTTGGTGGGGACTTCGAGTCTGCCGTTCGCATGTAGGCGTACGGGCGCGGCCAAAGTCAAGATAACCGGCGTTAAAACAAAGGTCTTGGCGTCAGCATTGCCAGCCAGAAGAAATACCGAAATCATCAACAGCCTTCAGCAGCTATTTGCCGGATTTGAGCCAGCTGCTAATGTCCTTGAAGTGGGACTGAATAACCTCAATATGGTTATTCACTGCCCCACCGCGATTTTGAATGCAGGCAAGATTGAAACAGGCGAGGAATTCAGTTTCTACAGGCAGGGTATAACCAAGTCCATTTGCCGGGTCGTAGAAGCTATCGACAATGAACGGCTTAGAGTCAGTGAATGCCTGGGTTTTCGGACGTTGTCGGCAAGGGATTGGCAACGCTCAACATACGGGGCACAAGACAAGACCTTGTTTGAAATCCTCACAACTAGCAAGGTCTATGGAGCGTTTGGATCAGATGCACCCAAGAGCCTGACGCACCGGTATATCACGGAGGATGTTCCCTATGCCCTAGTTCCATTCGTTTCGTTGGCAGAGATACTGCAAGTCCCGACCCCAAATTCCCGAGCATTGATTAGAATCGCGTCTACGCTAAATCAGACAGACTACTTGGTGGAAGGCAGAACAGCTACTAGAATGGGAATTGCAGAGTTGAGCCGGGAAAGTTTACTCCAGTATGTCAACCAGGGCCGCATGTAGAGTCATAACGGTCTATTCAGTTTGGGTTCCTTCCACCTCAGTCAAATGATTCGTTATGGATATAACACTTCGTGACAAGTCATCCCCAACAAGAAAGATCTGCAAAACGAGAGTAAGACATGTATAGCGGCGGGGTGACGACGATATTCACTGAACTTGCGCAGATGTTTCTCGAGGGATTCAAGTATGTCTGGCGAATGATTCTTCAGATCCTCGCCATTCTCGACTCGGATGAAGTGAGGATTGTCATCGAAGGCAACATTTGACGTCTTTCGAATGGTCGTTGAAAAGCAGACTAGAAGTCGCGGAGTCTGACACCTGGGTATAATGCGTTTATTTGCGCCTTCACGACGGCAAGTTCTTCGACAATGCTTTTCTTGGACCAATGGAAGAGGTCAAAGTCTTACTTAACACTACTGCGGTCCATCATCGGCGGGGATCTCTGTTGGTTTCGCGTGTTCATGGACGGCTTGGTCGAGCAGCCAAATCACGTTCTCGGCGGTGCCGTCTTTGAATACCTGGCCGCGTGTCACGTGCCGGCTGTGGTCGTCGAGGACTGTGATGAGCCATCCGCGTCTTCGAGTTTGAGGTCGCATTGCCAGAGGCTGTTGCTGTGTCTTTGGTGCCACTTGGTGTAGATCCGTTTGACCCTAGGCGTCTGGGGGAGTCTATTCAGCCCCGAGGAGCGCAGAATTGGGTAGATGGTCGTGTGGCCTACTGGTGTGCCTTGCGTGCGTAGGTATCCATCTATCTTGTGGGGACACCAACCGGTCTTCCGTCTTAGTGCTTTGATCTCGTCGACTGTTCGGGTTGGGATTCGATGGGTCGTCTGCGGCCCCTTGTACCTCGGCGTCAATTCTTCTAGTTCGTATTGGCGATAGCGACTCCACCAAATAGTAATTCTTCATCCAGGCAATCCTGGTGGGTCACTTGTTTTCTCAAGAATATGGAAGAGCATGAGAGTCAAAAGTAGAGTCATCTTGGCTGAAACACCGACACTCTTCTATGCATGCCGGAAAAGCGACCCATCGACTGTTCGAATCTTTGGGTACAAGAAACACTTCAAGATAGCAGCCTTCCCCGCAAAGCACACTGCGAGGGTTCTTAGAGCACTCAAGAACCCCTTCCCAGACTTCGAAGCCGAAAGGAACGTCCTTGTGTTAGGCATGAGTAATTGCAACATTACTGATCATCCGCCACCGATACTGCTCAACGCTGGTTGGGTGGAACGGACGAAAGGAGGCTTCCTGTTCTATGAACAGGGTGTCACCAATTCAATCGCCAAGGTCATCGACGCCTTAGACAGGGAAAGATTGGCGATTGGAAGAGCAATGGGCATGCCCCCGACTCCAATGAGAGACTTGCTTCTCCTTTGGTATGGACATCTGGGCGCCAAAGGCGGAACGACGTTGGAAGTTCTAAACGGTAATCCGGCCTACCAAGGCAGCGAGGCACCACGGTCCTTATTTCACCCAGCTTCGTGGTTTCCGGGAACGTTCAGCGGCGACCTCATCGGATTCCTTTTCAAGAGCGGGGTTGAGGATGCGCCCCATGGTCGCAAACTGTTTGACGGCGTAGGGATAAGTAAACCGTGTGAACTCGGGGTAGGTCACGGCTAGGGCTTCGCCATGCATCACCTGAGGGCACTGCCTGCCGACCGTCATCCCGATGCCGTGAGGTAAAGTGACGCCAGCGTTCGCAATGCAGAAACCTGCCAGAGTGTCTGCCCAGGCCATCGCTTCCCTAGCCTCCATGTTAGAGCCGTCCGCGACTACGGTGGGAAGCCATCTGGCTACCAGGCGGATAGCCTCCAAAGCCAGCGTGTCGGTGTAAGGCGACGCGTTGACGTGCAGATAGCTTTCAAAGGCGTGGCAAAAGACATCAACCTCTGTCGAGGCTGTGATATGCGGGGGCACCGTCCGTACTAGCTCGGGGTCAACAATGCAAGCCCGAGGGTAAACAATGGAATTGCAGATAGCCGATTTCGTCTTAAGCAGCGCGTTGGTTACAACCGCTACCTGGGTAACCTGGGAACCCGTGCCGGACGTTGTCGAAACTGCAATGATCGGCAGGGTTCTTTCGGTAGGTTGGGTCTCTCGATAGAGGAGATAATCCCAGCTTGTTCTTGGATGGGTGGCCTCGACCGCAATGGCCTTAGCCGTATCCATGCTGGAACCACCCCCCACACCCAGCGTGACATCGGCTCGAAACTCCTTTGCCAGGTTTGCGCCCGCAGTTACGGAATCAGTTGTCGGGTTTGGAATATCGGCTCAATCATAGCGGCCTGATCCAATGAAATCGAATCGGGCAGTTTCAAGACCATATCGGCTTTGATGGGGAAATACTCTTGCGCCGCGCCGCCCGCCTGAAAACCCATCACCTTGAGACTGTCACAGATATGATACATACCATGCCGGCAGGGGTAACATTCGCCGCACGTGACTTGGGGGCATGAAAACAACTTTGTCCCCAGTCGCCAGACCCTTTACCTGGCAACCAACTTCGGCGATCACGCCGGAGACCTCGTGCCCTTGCACCAAAGGATAGCTGGTGTAGGGATGCAGCCCGTGAAACACGTGGAGGGCTCAGACGTGCATAATCGCTATGCTTTTCTATCCAGTCTATACCTTGCTCAAGATTCATGACACTCAAGATTGGCTACTATGCTTCTACCGAGGTATTTTCGCCGGCGCAGATTCTTGAGTATTCGGTGCTCGCCGAGAAGGTTGGGTTTGACGATGTCTGGATCTCGGATCATTTTCACCCATTCGTTCACACAGGTTCCAGTTGCGGTTTCCCATGGGTTATCCTATCCGCCATAGGGGAGAGAACCCGCAACGTCCGACTCGGAACAGGTGTTACTGCTCCAATACTGCGGTATAATCCGGCTATTGTGGCTCAAGCATTTGCGACTTTAGGGGCCATGTATCCGGACCGTGTCTTTCTAGGACTCGGCACAGGCGAAGCCGTAAATGAGATTCCTGTCGGCTGTAATTGGCCCAGCTTTCGCAAAAGAGTCGAGATGCTTGAGGAATCGATTCGGGTCATCAAGCTTCTGTGGAACGGCGAATTTGTGAACTTCAAGGGCAAGTACTACCGGCTCAGGAAGGCAAACCTGTACACCAAGCCACCGCGACCGATTCCCCTCTACTTGGCGTCTTGGGGTCCGACGGTCGCGGAGCTGAGCGGGAAGTACGCTGATGGTCACATCACCCTTCCATCCGATGCGGAGTATTACAGGAATGTCCTCTTGCCGGCGATCGAAAGAGGCGCCAAGGCAGCTGGAAGGGATCCTAAATCGATCGAGATGATCTTTGAGATAGGTGTTTCATATGATGAGGACTACGATAACGCGCTCGAAGCCACTAAGATCAGAGGTTACGGGGCGCTCCCGGCGCTCTTCAAGTACCCGATCTTTGATCCCCGTGAGATAGAATCCTACGTAACGCGTTTGAGCACGGAAGCCATCACGAAAGCCGGATGGCAGATTGCCACGAGCGCTGAGGATCTTATCAAGGGGATCGAGAAGTACGTCAAGTTTGGGATCGGCGAAGCACACTTTGGGAGCGTTAGCCCCGACGAGAGGAGGTTCATCAAGATCTTCGGAGAGAAAGTGATTCCTTACCTGCACACAACATATGGTGAACAATAGAACTCTGTTCTCGCCTATCCCCAGAAATGACATGTGAGCGACGATAGTAACAAGGTATGAGTCCCTAGCTTGTGGTAGACAGCCCGGGAAATGAGGAAACCAACGCCCGCTACTGGTCGAGGGGGAACAAGGGTCTCGGCGCTCTTCGGAACTCGAGCTGCTTCAAGTTTGATGGTGAAGCGCCGGGAGTGTCCAGGATGAAAATGGTTTTTGCGAATGGTTCGTAGGGTGCTCTGAACCCGACTGGGGATTTCACGACTACGATCTTTGCATCCTTCGGTTCAAGTCCCATGAACCTAAACAGCTCCGGGTCGTGGCCGACATAGCGGTTCTCGGTGAGGAGAATCTGGATCTTGCCAACTTGTAGGACGGCAGCCTTGCCTATGTTGTCTTCCGTGTCTTTCCAATTTTCGCTTTTTGTGATCAGCACACCCCCTCCCACCTTTCTCACGATGCCTGTTATCTCAAGTGGTTCGTAGAATCGTCTGCCAAGCTTTCCGCCGACTTTTGCGTCAAAGTCTTGCCGACATCGCGCTCGGTAATCCTCCTCACAGACTCGGGATCTCTGATGGGAACCAGTGCTGTATAGTCGACGCCGGCCTCAAGCAAAGCGGCAAGACAAACGTGCTATCGCCCGGTGATTCGGCGTTCGTGCTGTCAGCTGAATCGCAGAAGACAACCGGGCCGCCATCAATTTTCCCCGTTTCCTCGATGGCTCGCCGCACCGGAATTCGATCCACTAGAAAACTTCGTCTTGCCCTCCATGCGGATTGTGATAGCGATTCAGCAAGTTGCTCGCCCTTGTTCTGATCATCATCGGTGACCACGACAGAGGACCATCCTAGTTCCTGTATGTCTAGCCATGGCTGAACGGCAAACAGTGAAGCTGACACGACGCCTTCTTGCCTCTCGATTCCACCGACCATGTCCATAAGGTCCTTGAACGGACCTTTCATAGTGTTGTGCGATTCCGCCGGTGTGATCATCGATATCTTCCTCCAAGCGATCCTCGGCCTGACGTTGCCACGAATTGTGGAGAAGAGAATCGTTCCAGCCTTGCGGCCTGTCTCGAAAAGGTCTGTATGCGGAGATGTATGGTATCCAACCAACGCTGTTAGCGACTTCACTTTGAGGGCTGTCATGTTCGCATGCAGGTCAAATGTGGCAACTAACGGGGTTTCACCCAACTGCCGTCGGAGGGCATCAAGGAGTTCCCCTTCAGGATCATCAAGCTGATCTGTTACCATGGATCCATGGAGCGCAAGCAGTACTCCGTCAATCCTGCCAGCGTCCTCGACTCTCTTCAGGAGCTCGTCCTTAACACAGTCAAAGGCGGGTTGCTCGACCCTTCCGCAAGCCCAAGCCCACGCTCTCAGAGTTGAAACAAGTTCAACATCTTCCTCAGATCTAGCGGCGGCGACGAAGCCTCCCAACTGGTTCTCATGTCCGTATCGATCAAGCACCTCTGGGCCATAGCATAGGCCCTGATCTTCAAAACCCGAATCGCTTAAGAATCAAATTATGCTTAGGGCATTTTAACAATTGTTAGGCAACGCGATAGGCTGATTGTTGATGACGAAATCCTTGGTCGCTGTAGTACGAGGAGAGGATCCTTGTGACCTTGTAAGGAACTCACTGAGACTAGCTGATGTACGCAGGCTTATCAAGCCTGAACAGAAGATCCTCATTAAGCCGAATCTAGTCGGCGTCTCTTGTGATTCCCCCTATCTGAAATCAGAAGCCGTGTACTTAGGCGTGCCCTGGATAGGCCCGGTCGGATACATGACTCGTTCCCACGTCGCGGATGCTCTCGTAAGAGTTCTCAAAGACTGGGGAGCTAAGCACATTGTGATCGCCGAAGGCTCGGGAGGCTGCGAGACAACCGTGGCTTTCAAAGCTTCAGGCTTCGATGAGTTGGCTGCATATCACGGGATCGATCTCATTGACTTGAATCATGCTGAAGCGGTCAAGGTTCAGACTCCGAGCAGCAGCATCCTCGAATATGTCTGGATTCCGAAGATCGTGCTTGAATCAGATCTACTCATAGACGTAACTACTCTCAAGGTTCACGGACGCACGGCAGTGAGTTTGTGTTTGAAGAACTGGGGAATCGGGATCCCTCCTGCAGCATATTATGGCTTCGACAAGTCTGGATCAGGAATCAAAGGACTAGACGAGAGTCTTCCAATCCATAGAAAAGGAGAGAAACAGATTTGGGGTCAGGAATTAGCCGTCGCCAAGGTTATCGCTGACGTATGCAAGACAGTGACGCCCCATCTGGGGATAGTCGATGCGACTACAACCGTCCACTACGCTGAACCAGCCAACAAGATCATGGGAAAGACTATCGTCCAAAGAACAGACTTGATGATCGCTGGGACTGACATAGCTGCAGTTGACGCAACCACATGCAGAATAGCAGGAATAGATCCGGAGAAGGTTCTTCACGTCAAGTTGGCAGCTGAACAGAACCTTGGCGTTATCAACTCATCCCGCATAGAGATCAGAGGAGAGGCGATACAGGCTCTACGCCTGAAATGCAATGTTCTGTCTTCACAGAAAGAAATCCTGCTCTAGTTGGGTCCTGCCCATTATTGAAGGATGGGAACAGGTTTTTGTAGCGATCCTCCTACTCTATCCGGACTATTCGCTTTGTGCGGGCCGAGTCTCGAATCGCGCACAGAATCTTTGTAACGGCAAGTCCGTCTTCCCCCGTCGCCATTGGCTGCCTATTCTCGGCTACGCATTCAATGAAGTGTACGATGCTCTCTCCCGCGAAGCCTTTCGCTTTTCCATGAACTGTCGGGAAGATCAGGGCATCGGGTTGAGTGTAACCTGTCTCTGTAGCCTTGTCAACGCAGTTGTTACCCACAATAGTCATGCGCATCGACCCCTTGTCGCCAACGATCTCAGCAATGAAGTCTCCGAGTACGGGCAGTGTGTTGGGTAACATCCAAGCGTTCTCGACGGTTGCGACGGCCCCTCTCCTGAATTCTAGAATCGATATGAAGAAGTCCTCATTCTTGAATCCCTTCGACGGCAGAACTCTGGACCGAGAGACCGAGTAGACTTGCTCAACCTCGTCTCCAACCAGCCATCTGACCAAGTCGACGCTATGACTCCCTAGCCAGAAGACTATCGATGACGACTTCGCTAGCCAAGTGAGCATCTCCGTAGGGACCTTGATTGAGTTGTTATGCCTCATGTACAACAGAAGTGGAGCGCCTAGTTCGCCCTTGTCGATCGCATCTTTCGCTGCCGCAAACGGTGGGTTCCACCGATTATGAAAGTCCACCATCAACTTGACCCCTGCATCTTTTGTCGCTGTAACTATCGCTTCGGCATCTTCAACTGTTGTCGCGAGGGGTTTCTCGACAAGCAGATGTTTCCCAGCGTTCGCAGCGTCGACCGCAGGTTCCCTATGCAGGTAATCCGGGACAACTACTGCTACAGCTTCCACTTCCGGATTACGGAGCATATCCTTGTAATCCTTGTAGTATGACTGCGCACCATACTTCTTAGCTATAGCTTTAGCCCGTTCCTCGATCACATCTGCCACAGCAACAAATTTAGCTTGAGGATGCTCCGAATACGTGCGAGCATGAGTCTCGCCCCACATTCCCGCACCGATCAAACCCATGCCGACTTGCCTCAAATCTACCACGCCATTGGAATGCTTCACATTTCAGATAAGAGTTTCTACACTTCAGGGTCAGGAGCTGGCAGGCATCTAAGGGGGGAGGAGGATCTTTCCAGCCTTGCGTCCTGTGTCGAAAAGGTCCGTGTGCGGAGATGTATGGTATCCGCCCAACGCCGTTAGCGATTTCACTTTGAGGGCCGTCATGTTCGCGTGCAGGTCAAATGTCGCAACTACTGGGGTTTCACCCAACTGTCGTCTCAGGGTATCAAGGAGGTTCCCGCGAGAACGTAGAACCGAAAACCTAGCAAGAAGGCAAGTTGACAACAGTTCTGCATCCAACGATGCTGCCTCCGGCCTGACCTATCCTTCCAGGCAACGGTCTCTACATCGATCAGCTTGACGGTCAAACGGTGCTGTGTTGCATGACTCTTTTTCCATGCAAGCTCGCGTATAGCGCCCTGCTCGGCCTCGACAGCACCTTCCCCAAACTTGACAAGAACGTTGCAAAAAAGCATGCAACACAGCACTAGGTCGGGAACTCGACTGCGAGCTTTGACTTGAACTTGCCTAGGCTCGAGTGAATGAGAGACAGCAGGTTTCTCGCTCTTTCGGGATCAATGATCAAGAAGACGGCTGATAAGTGTTGCAAGTTCGCGGCAGCCTAAACGATGTCTACCAGATTCTCTGTTTCTTGCCGCGGGTCCTCATTCACTAGCGAGCTTGTCGCTTCTATCGTAGAGAATGGGAGTGAATCCTCTTGCATTGGCGGTGTTGAAGGAGTCAGGAATCGACACCAGCACCCTAAGACCAAAGCTGCTAACTCGGCTGATCGCTCAGCAAGCCGACAAGATAGTCACAATGGGCTGCCCCGAAGCCTGCCCAGCCGTTGGAAAGCCCATGGAGGACTGGGGGATAGAAGACCCTTCAGGGGGAACCATCGAGGACCACAGGAAAACTGGAGAAGTCATCAAACGGAAAGTTGAGACGCTGATCCATGCCTTGGCCTCTAAATCGCAACCGGACGAGAGCGGATAGCAAGGTGCCCGACATCTTCGAGGAGATCGCTCGGATACGACGAGAAGGAACCCAAGCGGCGCTTGCCACGGTGGTCGGCTGCGAGAAAGGAGCCCCAGGAAAAGCCGGCTTCAGAATGCTCGTCTATCCCGACAGCAAGATACTCGGGACGGTGGGTGGAGGCCTACTAGAGGCGAGAGTCCACGAGGAGGCTCTACGCTGCCTACAAGACAAGAAACCAAGACTGTTGGAGTACACGCTTGATGAAGAGAGCGCCGACGGGATCGGGGTGCTTTGCGGCGGCAAAGTCAAGGTATTCGTGGAACCTATCTTTGGAACCCCAACCGTATACGTGTTTGGTGGCGGGCATATCGCCGTTCCGCTTGTGCAGTTCGCAAAAGCGCTTGAGTTCCGCGTTGTAGTTGTGGATGACAGAGAGCAGTTCGCCAACAAGGAACGTTTCCCATTGGCGGATGAGGCTAGGCTGGGGGACTTTGAAGCAGTAACAAGATCGATCACGTTTGGCGAGGGAGACTGCGCGGTAATAATCACACGTGGACACGAGCACGATGAAACAGTTATGAGGGAATGCCTCGTCAAAGATGGGCTCCCGGGATACATTGGGATGATTGGAAGCAGAGAGAAGATTGCTAGGACCTTCTTGCACTTGAGAGAAAGTGGCGTCCCGGATCGGCTACTTGCGAGGGTGAGGGTTCCTATAGGCTTGGACATAGGTGCTCGAACACCTGCCGAGATCGCACTCAGCATAATGGCTGAGGTTGTCGCGCAGCGGTACGGGAAACAGAGAACTGAGAAAGAGCTGCGCGATTGATGATATGCCTAATCATACGTCAGTGTGGAAGGGCCGAGAATGAATGAAGCGTTCGAAGAAGCGAAGCTTCTGGCGAGACACGAAGGACAGCCCCTACAACAGCTCTGAACCTTCGTGACAGCGCTCTCTTCCCGCGCTGGACCTTCTCGCCCAGCAACGGAATCCTAGCGAGATTGTGGTCGATCCGAAACCTTGCCGGGATTGACAGAACGATGGTAATCTGAACCTGTAGTCAAATGTACGCCCGGTCCACCATTGCCAAATCACGCTCGATTGGGTTCAGATCACTCCTTGGGAAGTTGGTGATCTCAACCTCTAGTTTGGTGGACTTGCAGATCAAGGGTGAACGATTGCCGTTGACCGAAAAACCGGAGAAGGTCTAAGGCTTTCCGTGAACTGCACGTATGCGCGAAACCTATTACAGCATTCATCGTGAGGAGCCCGAAGATTATCACTAGCTCCACATAGTGGCCCAGAATGTAGGAAAGTGCCATCGTCAATTCAAGGAGCCACGGCATTGGACCCCAGTAACGCGAAAGGAACTCAAGGACAGGATTCTTCTCCTTCTCCACGACTTCGTTCCGACCGTATCTATCGATGCGGTTCTGGGCTTCCGATTCCGCGAGACCCTTCGTGGAGCTTTCCAGTAGCTCAATCGTCTCTTCGACCGATAACTGTCTGTATTCAGATGTCTTTCTGAGGCTCATGCACACATCGCCTCAAGACCTGCAATCCTCAACAG